>ENA-ORXT01001565-ORXT01001565.1-marine-metagenome-genome-assembly--contig:-NODE-1565-length-30332-cov-5.157164_pt1 | contig 30332 bp, 31 predicted proteins | sample MGYA00237868_ERZ511482 | MGnify/ENA metagenome assembly ERZ511482 | reverse complement strand
GTGACGCAGCTTGCTGAAGATCATTACATGTTGATTGGTTCGGGCATGGCAGAGCGTTATCACAAGCGTTTCTTTGACGGTGTGCCTATGCCTGAAGGCGTAACGTTTGAAAGCAAAACCGAAGCGATGGTTGGTTTTAATGTTGCAGGGCCTAAGTCGCGTGAAATTTTACAAACACTGACAGAGACTGACCTTGGTAATGAAGCGTTTCCGTTTATGCGCTCAAAGCAGATTCAGGTTGCTGGCATAGATGTATTGGCCATGCGTGTCTCGTTTACCGGTGATCTCGGTTGGGAAATGCATAGCTATGAAGCGAACCAAGTTGCGCTTTATGAAGCATTACTTGCCGCTGGAAAACCTTATGGCATGGAGCCAATTGGTGGACGTTCATTATTGTCATTACGCATTGAAAAAGGCTATGGCAGTTGGGGGCGTGAATATTCGCCTGAGTACTGGCCGCAGGAGGTGGGACTGGATCGATTGATCAAGCTGGATAAGCCAGAGTTTTTAGGGCGAGAAGCTTATATGGCGATAAAAGATAAAGCGCCGCGTTGGGAGTTAATCTCTCTTGAGATTGAAGTCGAGAATGCTGATGCGAGTGGTGGTGAGCCGATATTTACTACTGAGGGTGAACCTTGCGGGCAGGTGTCTTCAGGGGCTTATGGGCACAGTGTGGGTGCGTCATTAGCGCTTGGGTTTATTAAAGCGCCATATCTTGATGGTCGGTCTGAATATAATGTGATGATTTTGGGTAAGCCGCATCGGGCGCGGTTACTGAGTGAGGCTAAGTTTGATCCTTCAGGGGTAAGGCTTAGAGCTTAAACTAAAGAGCATCGGGTGTATTCAATTAGGCTTCGCCAAGCTGCGCTTGGAAGGCGCCTATTTGAATACACCCGATGCTCTAGCTTTGTATTATGAACCGGCTGCTGCCCTTAAAGCTTCGACGCGTTTCCGATTAACGCCAAGATCTGACTTCCCAGAACGAGAGCTCGAGCGAATCTGAATCACGCCTGCTTCATTGTCTTTATACATCTCAACATCGTCAGTAAACTTAAAAAGCTTAGATTTAAACGTGGCCCACACAAAGTCACCGTTTTGCGTTTTAACGTTCCCCCCTAGATCACTCAATGCGGCAATAGATTTTTCCCAAAGCGCGTCTAGGCCTGTACTGTCAGCAGGTTTTAACGGCTCGATAAATTTCTCACCAACCGCTTCGCTGCTGACGCAATTTGGTGTGTTAGGACAGCCGCGAAGTTTGCCATCTATTAGCGCAGTGTCAGGCTCTTTTTCATTCATTGAAAGATAAGCAAAATACACGCAAACAAGAATGGGTAGTAAAATTAAAATAGTCAGAAGAATTTTCATTGTGGTCGCTCAATTGAAATGAAGCGCTGATGGATGCATTCATCAATCAGCTCAAAGTGTTAAATGTAGGGTTTACGCTTGCTTTCGCTGATCAGTTTTTAGGGCGAATAAACGGCATGTGACGGTTAACATCCTTATATAGCAAGTAACGAAACGGCCCCGGCCCGCCGGCATAACACGCTTGGGGGCAAAACGCTCGTAGCCACATAAAGTCGCCCGCTTCAACCTCCACCCAGTCCTGGTTTAGGTGATAAACCGCCTTGCCCTCTAACACATATAAACCATGCTCCATGACGTGTGTTTCGTCAAAGGGAATCACGCCGCCGGGCTGGAAGGTAACAATAGTCACGTGCATGTCGTGACGCATGTCAGCGGCATCTACAAAGCGTGTTGTGGACCACACATCTAGGTTAGGCATTTTTGTGGGTGCAATATCATTTTCATTGGTGACAAACGCCTCTGGAATATCAAGGCCATCAACTGCTTGATAGGCTTTTCGCACCCAATGGAATTTTACAATGTTGTCGCCGTTGTTGCGCATCGTCCAGTGGCAACCTGGTGGTAAAAACGCATAGCCCCCTTCAGTCATATGGTGCTTTTCACCTTCAATGGTGATGTCCATTTCACCTTCCACCACAAACAGTACCGCTTCGGCGGCCTTGTCTTGTTCTGGCTTTTCAGAGCCTCCATTTGGTGAGACCTCAACGATGTACTGCGAAAAAGTTTCGGCAAATCCACTTAACGGGCGGGCAATCACCCACATGCGCATGCCTTCCCAGAAGGGTAATGGGCTGGTCACAATATCCGTGAACACACGTCTTGGAATAATGGCGTAGGCTTCGGTCATCACCGCGCGGTCGGTTAGTAGTTGTGTCTGTGGTGGCAAGCCGCCGCGTGGCGCGTAGTAGGAATTCTTAGAGGTCATAAGTCGGTAATCCTGAATAGTGATGGTTCAAGTGATATTAGCAATCAGTGGCGGCTTTATCTGAAACCAAACTGGCAATGTAGGCATCCATATCGCTAAGGGGGCGTGTGGCAACGCCGGAGTCCATGGCTGCCTGAGCGACGCGCGCGGGGATGATTTCCATCAAGCGCGAATCAAACGGTTTAGGAATAAAATAATCTCGCCCAAACTCTAGTGAGTCGACGCCGTACGCTTTGAGCACGTCAGCCGGGGCAGGAGTTCTGACAAGATCGGCAATCGCGGTCACCGCAGCGACTTTCATTGCCTCGTTAATTTCAGTTGCGCCAACATCTAAAGCACCCCGAAACAGGAAGGGGAAACATAAAACATTGTTGACCTGATTGGGGTAATCGCTGCGTCCAGTGGCAATAATCGCATCGTCTCTTACTGCCTGAATTAACTCAGGGCGAATTTCAGGTTCCGGATTGGCAAGTGCCAAAATCAGCGGGTTATCGGCCATTGATTGGATGTGTGACGCGTTAAGCACCCGAGGAGCTGAAAGGCCTAAAAAGACATCGGCACCTTGCATGGCTTCATCTAGGGTGCGCGTATTGCCTAAGGTGGCATAGGCTCGATTATAGATGTTGTCTTCAATGTCACGGTCTTTAAAAATAATACCGTCTCGGTCGTTTACGACAATGTTCTGACGCGGTAAACCCATCGTCACCAGCAGGTTCAAACAAGCGATAGCCGCCGCTCCAGCTCCTGAGCAAACCATCTTAATGTCGGTGATTTGTTTGTTGGCAACGTGCAATCCGTTGATAATAGCCGCCGCCACGCAAATCGCGGTACCGTGCTGATCATCATGAAACACGGGAATCGACATGATGTCCTTAAGCCGATTCTCAATCTCGAAACATTCAGGCGATTTAATGTCTTCTAGATTAATACCACCAAAAGTAGGCTCCAACGCACTAACCACGCTTACAAAGCGGTCGACATCCGTCACGTCCAGTTCTAAGTCAAAGGAGTCTACGCCTGCAAATTTTTTGAATAAGACTGACTTGCCTTCCATGACAGGTTTTGCCGCTAGCGGGCCGATATTGCCTAAGCCCAATACTGCTGAGCCGTTGGTGATGACGGCGACCAAGTTGTTGCGGGCGGTGTATTCACCGACTAAGGCAGGGTTTTGCGCGATGGCACTGCTAGCCACGGCAACGCCTGGAGAGTAGGCGAGTGCGAGGTCTTCCTGCGTGTCCATTCGTTTGGTGGGCGTTATTTCAAGCTTTCCAGGGGTTGGATAACGGTGATAATCCAGTGCTGCTTGGTCTAGTGCGTCAGTCATTTTAGCCTCTTAATTCGTCCCCACCGTAGTGTGCGGACAACCTACATTTTGCACACAGTATACAGGTTGAACGCACCTTTTTTTAAGAGACTATTTTTTCCTTGTATAGTCCGCTAAAGGAATGCTCTCTAAAGGTTGCCCACCTTTGAGCGGTGGCAGGTCACATTCATCAAATACGCGAAATTGACAGGACTGACACATCACATGGTCAAGTGCGACGGTGGTGATTTTGTGAATGGCATGTTTTTTCTTTTCAAAGAAATATTGCGCCCCAATGTGCTCATCAAAGTGCCCACGATGAATAAAGTTATTCACTTTGGGTTTAAGCTCGGCAAAATAAAGGCCGCCGCCCTTTTGTTGCAAGCGGTCTGATTCTTGCTCAATCATCTCAGCGCCGGTCATATCGATAAAGTTAACCCCCGTGCCCACTACAAGTATGTGCTTAATCCCCTGTTTTTCACTAATGTGATGAAAACGATTTTGGATATGATTGGCTGAGCCAAAATAGACCGACATGTCTATGCGAACGATTTTTAGCTGTGGGCATTCATTTAAATCATTAACGCGGGACTCTCTCACCAAGGTGCGTTTGCCTGTTTCATCGTCACGGTCAGGGGACAGGCTGACCACATCCGGAATGGAGGTGCGCGCTAAGAAAATCATTAGCGACAGCATGACACCAATGTAAATCGCAAACTCCAGTTCAAGAAACAGCGTGGCAAAAAACGTGGTCAGTAAAATACTTGTTTCCGAGCCGCTGGTTTCAATGGTTTTGCGAATGGTGGCCCAGTTAACCAGGCTATAGGCGACTAACAGAATTAATCCGCCCATGGCGGCGGTTGGGAGGTAGCGGGTTAGTGGTGCGACCAAGAGAATAATTAGGGCTAAAATCACTGCAGCGAAAATGGCTGAAAGCGGAGTTTGTGCACCCGCAGCGTAATTCACCCCAGAGCGCGTAAATGAGCCTGAGCCTGCGTAACTTGAGAAAAAACTGCCTACAACATTTGACATGCCTTGACCAAAAAATTCTTGATTGCCATCGATGCGCTGGTGAGATTTTGAGGCAATTGACCGACTAATAGACACCGCTTCGATCAATCCTAGTAACGCAACAGCAAATGCCTGTGGCGCTAGCTTTTTAATCGCCTCTAGAGAAAAATCAGGTGACGACAACGGGGGTAGGTGCGCTGGAATTTCTGCAACAAAATTTATTCCAGCGGACTCACCGCCCAATGCAATAGCCGTTAAGCCGCCAACGATGAGGGCTAGCAGCATATTGGGTAGTTTGGGGATAAACCGTTTAATCAAAATTGCAGTGATGAGTGTGACCATGCTGACGGTGAAGATTGCCCAATTGGTCGAGGGCAGCTGGTGAAAGATTGCAAACCACGTATGCAAAAATGATTCACCGCGGGCGACCTCAACGCCTAACACGTACTTCATTTGACTGCTGGCGATGAGTATTGCCGCACCTGCGGTAAAGCCAATTACCACCGTATGAGACACAAAGTTAACCAACACCCCTAGTCGAGCTAAGGCAAAAGCCAACTGATAAATACCGGCTAAGAAGGTAATGGTTAAGGCGTTCTGGATATACTCAGGGCTGCCAGGCTCAATGCCACCACTGCTTAACGTTGAGAATATGACAATCGAAATAGCAGTTGTTGGCCCTGAAATAAGGTGCAGCGATGAGCCAAATAAAGCGGCAATAATGGGTGTCACCATGGCTGTATACAGACCATACTCAGGCGGAAGGCCTGCGATAGTGGCAAAGGCAACGCCTTGGGGTAGTACGATGACTGCGCCAGTAATACCGGCCATAAAGTCGGCTTTTAGACTAGTTGCGTTGACGCGGTGGAACCAAAACACAAAGGGGAAAAGAAACTGCAGGAGCGTATTCATGACGTCTTATTCTGTGGGAGCTGAGGCGGCGTAAGTTTACGCTTATTAATTATTATTCCTAGGTGCCAAGCGAGATAATTCATAGGTGGCAAACACGCACATTTGCCACCTACAATGCCCATACTTACTCGCGATTCATCATCGTTAAACAGACCATCCCGATGACCATAATGCCACTGACAGCAAACAGCGCCAGATTAAAACTGCCGGTTTGCTCAGCGATAATGCCCGCCATAATAGGGGATAGGATTTGTGCAATACAATACCCCAGCGTTAGCTGCGCCATAACCTGTGTCGCGCGGTGTCGGTATTTGTTAGCAATAATGGTCAGTGTTAGTGACACAATGCCCATAAACGCAAAGCCAAATAACAATGAGCTTAGCGTGATGGCAAGGTATGAAGTTGAAGCAGTCATCAAAAAATTGCTAGCGATATTAATCACAAAAGCGGCGCGAATTGCGTTGAGGTAGCCAACGTTACGGGCGATGCGATCCCAAATAAATGGCGCAGGGGTCGCGGCTAAACCAAGGTATAACCACATGGTCGTGCCTTCACTTTTTAACGGGATGTATTCTGTGATGAGCGAGGTGAAAGTGATATTGACGGTATTACTAAACCCCGCGCACACATAAGCAATGGTGAGCAGTAGTAACCAACGCGATGATGGCTCGGTACTTCGATCAATGTGTGCAGCCTCTTCAATTTCCTCTGTTTTTGGCAGTGGCATGAGTAAGAAGGCGGGTATTGATAAAAGAAAGCCTGCCGCGGCTAAGATTAGCCACTGCGCGCGCCACCCAAGCTCATTGAGTAGACTGTAATTGACTGCCTGATTGGCAGCAAAGTCAACGACCAGTGCACTCACCACAATGCCCAAACCAACACCGGCAAAATGTATGCCCATTTCTTGCTTTTGGTTATTGTGAATCAACCATTTCAATACCAAACCAGTCCCCAGCATAAACCCTAGTGCGGTGGATATACCGGCAAAGAAGCGGCTCAAATACCAAATCAAGCTGTGATCATGCATGGCCATAATAGCGGTGCTAAACACGGCAATAAACAGGCTGTAGCGATAAAAATAGTCTTTTAGTTTTAGGTCACGCATTAGCCAGACCGTAAACAACCCAACCAAATACCCGATATAACTCCAACCTGCTAGCCAGCCGGATAAACTCTCGCTCATGCCAGTTTGATCCTGCATGTAAGGAATCATCGGGGTGAACGAATAGCGTGCAATCCCCATGGTGAGGATGAGTGCGCAGATGCCTGCAAACATCACAGTGAATTTATTGGGTGCGAATAATTTTTCGAAAAATAACATGGCGTTATCCTTTTTCCTGAACTTCGACAATTTGCGTGAACAGCTCGTTGGGGGTGGTGCTATGACGCATTGCCGTCACTAGCTTGCCCTGCTGATCGATGACGTAATAACGTGAAGAGTGCTCAACGCCATACGTAAGCGAGACACTTTCGATTTCCGTAAAGTTATAAAAAGCGCCGTATTGTTTTGTCACTGTGTCAATCTTGTCTTGACTGCCTGTAATGCCGACGAGATTGGGGTGAAAGTATTCGGCGTATTTAGCTAATTTTTCCGGCGTGTCGCGTTTGGGGTCAATACTGACAAGAATGGCTTGGGCATCCGCTTGGTTTTCCTTATCTAGGCGCTTGAGTGCAGAGCGGATCACGGCTAACGAATTGGGGCAGACTTCAGGGCAGGTTAAAAACCCAAAATACATCACCACCACTTTGCCTCTAAAGTCAGACAGTGACACCGGGCCTTCTTGTGAGGTGAGGGTGAAATCCCCGCCCAGCTCAGAAAACGGCTTTTTCTCTTGGCCAAATTCTGCGTCGCTGGTACCGATAAACAAGGCCACGACAGCGATGATGGTGACCATTAACACGGCAATAGCGCTGAGTGCGATTTTATTCATATCAGTGCCCCATCAACATATTGTGATTGAGGTGCTGCATAATCCAGACCGAACCTAGTACCACAATCAATGTAATTAGCACGATAAACACGCCCGAGACCACGTTCCAACTTTGCTCAGAGGACGTGTTCATGTGTAAAAAGAACACCAGCTGGACAAATACCTGCGCCACCGCACACAGCAATATAATCACGATGGTTAGGCCTGAGCTAAGTGCTCCGGACATTACCAATCCAAAAGGAATGGCGGTTAATATGATTGACCAAATTAAACCCCAAACGTATTCTTTGACACTGCCGTGCGCCGCGCCACCGTGGGTTTGTGTCGCACTATTAATGTCGTTGAGAAGGGCATTATTAGCATCGTTGTGTGAAGTACTCATTACATGACTCCCATTAGATAAACCATGCTGAACACGCAAATCCAGATAATATCTAGGAAGTGCCAGAACAGACTGAGGCAGGCTAAGCGTGTGTGGTTTTCTTCGGTAATGCCGTCTCGCTTGATATGGATAACCAAAATAATCATCCAGCACATACCGGCAAACACGTGTAAACCGTGGGTGGCCACTAGCGCGTAAAACGCTGACCAGTAGGCACTTGTTGTTGGGCCTGCTCCCTCACTTGAGAAGTGGTAGAACTCATACATCTCCATGCATAAGAACGCGAGGCCAAGTAAGAAGGTCACGCCTAACCATTTGAAAAGACGCGATTCATCTTTAGCCTGTGCGCCCAGCATTGCCATACCAAAGGTAAAGCTACTAAACAGCAGGAGCGCGGTTTCAACCGCCACAAAGTTGAGGTCAAACAAGTCTTTAGGGGTGATGCCACCGGCAAAGCCTGTGCCTAACACTGCATAGGTTGCGAACAGGGTCGCAAACAAAATGCAGTCACTCATAATGTAAATCCAGAAACCTAGCAGCGTGTCACCGGCGTAGTCGTGGTGATGCTCTTCTTTCGCAAAGCCGTCGTAGCCAGCTTCTGGCGCAATAGTCATGTCACTGATTGCCATGATCGATTCCTCTTAAGCCTGAATAGGGAGTGTTGCACCACTAGCCGGCGCGTTATTGGTCTCGGTGGCTGGCCGCTCGTTCATGCGTTTAAAATACGCATTTTCAATCGCTTCTACTTCATCCACCTCGACATAGAAATCTTTCTCTTTCTCAAAGTTGTAAGCAATAAAGCAACCCACCATCGCCACGGTGCTGACAATCGCTAGCCACCAGATGTGCCAGACCATTGCAAAGCCCATGATTCCAGACAGCACCGCAATCGTAATGCCTGCCCAAGTGCTCTTAGGCATATGAATGCGGTTGTATTTGTCCGGCTGTTGGAACGCTAAGTTGTGGTACTTCAAATAAGCCAGCTGATCGCGATCCTTCACCTCTGGAATGCGAGCGAAGTTATAGAACGGCGGCGGCGATGAAGTGGTCCACTCCAGCGTGCGGCCATTCCAAGGGTCCCCCGTCACATCCATATTGAGCTTGCGGTCACGAATACTGGCGAAGATCTGATAAAGCTGTACGCCAATGGCGACCATCACAACCAAAGCACCGGCACCGGCGACTAGCAACCAGTCATTCCATGCGGGGTTGTCGTAGTAGTTAAGACGGCGCGTCATGCCCATAAAGCCCAGCACGTACAACGGCATAAAGGCCATAAAGAAGCCAATTGTCCACAAGGCGCAGGCCCATTTACCCAGCTTTTCGTCAAGCTTGAAGCCCGTAGCTTTGGGGAACCAGTAGGTTATCCCGGCAAAGTAGCCAAACAGCGCACCACCAATAATCACATTGTGGAAGTGAGCCACTAAGAACAGACTGTTGTGCAGCACAAAGTTCGCCGCCGGGATCGCTAGCATGACGCCCGTCATTCCCCCAATGGTGAAGGTGATGATAAATGAGCAGGTCCACCACATCGGCGCATCAAACGTCACGCGGCCTTTGTACATGGTGAACAACCAGTTGAATATCTTAACCCCCGTGGGGATGGAGATAATCATGGTGGCTATGCCAAAGAAAGCGTTTACGCTCGCGCCTGCCCCCATGGTGAAGAAGTGATGCAACCACACGATAAACGACAGGAACATAATACAGACTGTGGCCCATATAAATGAGGTGTAACCAAACAGGCGTTTACGTGAGAAGGTCGCGGTGACTTCAGAGAAAATACCAAACGCGGGCAAGATCAAAATATAGACCTCAGGATGTCCCCATGCCCAGATCAGGTTGACGTACATCATCTGGTTTCCACCCATATCATTGGTGAAAAAATTGGTCCCAACGTATCGATCGAGTGTCAATAAGGTAATAGTTACCGTAAGTATGGGGAAGGCGAGAATGATCAACACGTTCGCTGATAAAGACGTCCACGTGAATATCGGCATCTTCATTAATGTCATGCCAGGGGCGCGCATGCGGATGATGGTGACAAAGAAGTTAATACCACTTAATAAGGTACCGATGCCTGAAATCTGTAAGGCCCACAACCAATAATCCACACCCACCCACGGGCTGTACTCAAGCCCTGAGAGTGGCGGGTAGGCTAACCAACCCGTAGAGGCAAACTCACCGACGATGAGTGATGCATTGACTAACATCGCACCGACCACAAACAACCAGAAACTCAATGAGTTCAAAAACGGGAAAGCGACGTCACGGGCACCGATTTGTAGCGGCACCACTAAATTCATCAAACCCACGACTAACGGCATGGCGACAAAGAAGATCATGATCACGCCGTGTGCGGTGAAGATTTGGTCGTAATGTTCCGGCGGCAAATAGCCCACGCCGGTAGTGTCGGAAACCGCTAGGGCTTGCTGCGAACGCATGAGTAAAGCGTCAGAAAAGCCCCGTATCAACATAATAAATGCGGCGATGATGTACATGATACCGATCTTTTTATGATCGACAGAGGTTAGCCACTCATCCCATAAGTAGCGCAACTTTCCGTAGTAAAGAATCGCGCCAAACACGCCGCCGCCGACCATAATAACAACTAAAATCACGGTCAAAATAACAGGGTCGTGAAATGGAATAGAGTCCCACGTCAACTTACCGAAGATCGGGTCCGGGTCGGTAATGATGGTTGCTTTATTGGCCATTTTGTACTCCAGTATACTTCTCGATAATGCGGTTAAACATCAATGGATTAACTGATGAATAGTGTGCAATTTTGTTATCTTTACTCTTAACGCTGAGCTGTTTGTAAACCTCAGGGGATAGAGTAGTGGGTGAGGCTTTCACTTTGTTTACCCACGTTTCAAAGTCTTGGTCTGTTTGTGAGTGAGCTTTAAACTTCATGCCAGAAAAGCCAAAACCGCTGTAGTGCGCTGACATCCCCCTGAACGTGCCGGCCTTATCGGCAATTAGGTGTAGCTGGTTTTCCATACCGGCCATGGCATAAATCATGCTGCCAAGCTGCGGTACGAAGAACGAATTCATCACCGTGTCTGAGGTAATCAAAAACTCAACGGGCGTATCGACCGGAAAAGCAAGCTCGTTGACTGTGGCGATTTCTTGTTCTGGGTAGATAAACAGCCACTTCCAATCCATCGCAACGACTTGAATACGCATGGTGGGTTTTTCTGACTGAATCGGTTGGCGCGGGTCGAGTGAGAACGACGTTTTATAAGTGATAATGCCAAGCGCGATAATGATGAGTAGTGGGATCGACCAAACGACAATTTCGATTGGGTTGGAGTGCTCCCAGTGCGGGTCGTAATCCCCGCGCTCTTTTTTAGCGCTGTAGCTCACCGAAAACCAAATAGTCATACCGATGACAGGAATGACCACGATCATCATAATTAAAAATGACCAAATAATGAGGTCCATCTGCTGTGCTGCAATGGGTCCTTTGGGGTCAAAAAGAAGGTAGTCTGACCAGCCTATCGTGGGGATAGCCATTAGGAGTGTTAGTAATTTGAGTTGCTTTGTTAACATTTTCACCAACTGGCCTTGTAGCCTGCTTTATGGGTTTAGCGCTAAGAAATTAATTCACTTACTGAAATTACGGTAGTTATTGAGTTTTCAGTAATTACTGAAAACTATAAATGATTGGAGATTTAAAGCAAGAAAACCGTAGTGCATGAAATGTTAAGGGAGGGGGTAGGTTTTTTGACTTAGCAACGCTATGGCGGTAAAGTAACTATTGTAAACAAGTAACTACAGTAGGGTATTTTTATGAGTCAGACAGTTTCTATTCGATTAGACGAAGAGGTCATTTCTAGTCTTGACCAGTTATCTGGTATAACTGAGAGGTCGCGTTCTTGGCTGATGAGTCATGCCATTGAACAATATATTGAGCACGAAGCTTGGCAAATCAAAGCCATCGAGCGGACCTTGTCCAAGGTGCAGGATGGTACGGCCAAGTATGCCAGTCATGAGGCGGTTAGCGATTGGCTAAACAGTTGGGGAAGTGATGAAGAAGGAACTGCGCCCACATGCAAATAAGATGGGAAGAGGATGCGATTAATGATCTGATCAATCTTCGAGATTATATCCGGAAAGATAATCCCGTTGCTGCTGAGAAGGTTGCTCAGAAAATCCTTAGTACGGTGGATTTATTGCTGGATCATCCGCTTTTAGGTAAGGCAGGGCGCATTCACAAAACGCGCGAGCTTGTTATTGCTGGGACACCATATACCGTTGTTTATCTGGCGGAGTTCGAGGCGGTTACGCTGTTGCGGATTTTTCATCAGAGGCAGTCTTGGGGTGATTTGCATGCATAAAGTCTATCGATCACACGTGGTTCTTGTGTAGTGGCTCTTTCAAGGGCTCAGGCTTATGCCTTTTTAAGCGCTGACGAGGTTTGATACTAAGATTTAAGGCCTGTTCGTGGGTCAGGCGAATCAAGCAATCGGCAATCAGTGTGTTTTCATCGGCCATCCTGGGCTGATAATGATAGCGGGTTTCACTCACTGAGAAAGTTTGGCAAGCCTGCAGGATACTGATTCTTCGTTGGGTCACTGTGTGCTTCGCCAACACCTTACGCTCAGATGGCCTCACCATTTTTTTGAATGTCTTCCTGAATAATTTCAGCTCTAAGCCATTCTTCGGCATACATTTTCTTGAGCTGGCGACTTTCAAACTCGAGTTCCTTCGCACGAGTCATTAGAGAGGCGTCCATGGCGCCGTATTTAGAGCGCCACTTACAAAAGCTAGTGGAACTCATGCCGTATTCGCGGCAGAGTCCGGGCACTGGCGTGTCTGCTTTGGCTTGTTTAAGAATAGCCATGATCTGGCTGCTGCTATAACGTGATGTTTTATTGCAGAATCTCCTGCATTTAGATTACGAGAAAATTCTACTTTTGGCTTCAGTTATTTTCGGGGGTGGGGGCTACCATGCAAAAAAGAACGAATTTATTGATTTTTATTAAAATTGTTCTTTGTAGTTATTAAGGTGTACTTTGTAGGACAAGCTTTAATACCCCATCCCAAACAACCAAAGCGGTATCCGCTTCCCATCACCAACCACCACATCATCAATCGCCGCATACCCCTTAGGATTTCCAGCTAACTGCTTCAGCGTTTTCTGCGCACCACCAATTTCAAACACCCACTCATCATCGATAATAAAGTCACCCTGATTATGGTAATGAACTTGATGCTGACTGCTTAGCTGCGAAACAAAAAAGCTTTCGCGCAAGGAGCCAAGGTTAGGAGCAGCACAAAGCACATGAAACAAATTGGTATTATCCAGCAGCAATTTATCAGGCTTATTGACTGTCCGCATTCCACTGCCGCCACGTATCACGTGCACCAAACTACCCGCACTCATACTGTCTAGATATCGCGATAAGGTCGGCCAAGACGTACCCACAGCGCCGCTAAGCTTGGATACGTTCAACTCAACAGGATTGGTTGAGCACAGCATATAAAGCAACTTTTTAAGCTTATCCAGTTTGCTAGGGTCAATGCCATAAATACCGGATAGGTCAGAATCAATCGTTAGGTTGATCACTTCCAGAAGCTTTGAAGAGTAGTTTTCTAACGACTCACGGTAAAATGGATAAGCGCCATATTCTAGATATTTTTTGAAATGCTCGATTGGGCGAACTTGCTGCATGATTTTGCTAGCAATGCGCGTATGGTTATCGAGGATGTCGTCTAGTTCAAAGGCTTCAAAGGATTGCTCGGTTTCAATCTCTAAAAACTCTCGGAGGGACAACACGGGCATGGTGTAGACGACAGCGCGTCGAGATAGGTCCGCTAGTTCATGTTGTAAACGTAACGCAGACGAACCAGAGAAAATTACCTGTAAGTCAAAGGTGTCGCGTATGGCTTTTAGGTGAGCGGCAAAGTTAGCAGATTTATGAATCTCATCGATTAGCAACAATGATCCACCTTCCTGATGGAAGGTTTGTGCTAATTCAAACAGGTCAACATCGATCATTGCAGGGTGGTCACAGGCAACATAAAGAGTACGCTGTAGTTCGTGATGGCTCTGTTTTGCATGTTGCAGCAGCAGAGTGGTTTTCCCACAACCACGGGCACCTTTGATCCCGATTAATTGCTCGGCGAAATCAATTTTCTTATGCAGAAATCGCTGATAGCCCGGCTGCTGTCGAGCTAAGATATTGGCTGAGGTCTGACGCAGGATTGTAGAGATCATCTATTTGCTCTAAAGTTGGCTTTAGAGCAATAGTATATCCTATGTAAACTAGATAGTTAAACCAGCGGTGGTGGTTCAATATTCAAATGCCAGTCAATAATCTATTGTTGAACTACTCAGAATGAAAATACCGATAGTCCGCACACTGGCTAATCACTTCACTAAAATAGTCTGTATCCCTATAAGATTTTAGCTTACCTAAATATTCACCAAGGCCCTGCGCCTTTTGCCTCAGTACATCATCTCTATAAGTTAAGCTGCTGTGGATAAAGCCATTGCTTGTATCATCGCTCGTGTAAAACTTAACCTGTTCAATTTTAGCGAGTGCGTACAGCACCTTTGCGGTCAAATTACGATCATTGCTGTGCTCTAGCGCGGTGCGATAATAGTTTTCAGCGTGGCTCATATCAATCTGGCCACCGCGCCAGTTACTTGTTTGCCGGTAGTATCGCAGCAGCATCGGCGAGTTACCAAACCAGCTCATATTGTAATGCAGCGTGCCGAGTAGGTAGTGAGCTTGGGCATCCTTTGGGTTTTCTTTAACCTGCTTTTTTAACGCCAATAAGGTTTCAATCACGGTTTTTAGTGTCTTACTCGACCCGGGTTTACGGTTATTGCCGCCAACTGAGGTATTGAACGGATTATAAGTCGTGGGCATCACTTGACTTGGTGTTGGTTTAGGCGCTTTAGCCAGTGCTGCCAACGCCTTCTCAGGCATATCTGCGGAGAGGTATTTACGAGCGACGGCGTCATCTAAAGCGTACCGCTGAGTGGTCTGCTTCATGTCTTTCAACATGTCCTGCAGCAATACACTGTGTTGAGTATTTTTCTCTTTTAACAATTTTTGAAAATCAAGCAGTTCCACGACCAACATATTATCGAGCACCACCGTTCCACGATTTTTGGACGCATAGGTTTTGGCCGGCTGCCAGTCGGCTTTTTGCTTTAGGTATAGGGGTTCTAGTTTGATGTAAGTATAATCCATAATGTTAAGCGAGAAATCACCCCGATTATCACCGTACTCGTCACCCACTCGATAGAGCGGCATCAGCTGCTTAAGATACGCTGAGATTTTCTGCTCGGTGGGGTTATCAATCGTCTTTAGCGACTCAAGGTAAACAAAATACTCCAGCGGTTTGGTGGCTTCAAGGCGAGCCTTATCCGTATAGGCTGCTTGGAAATCATTGACGTCTTGCACATCAATAGCTTGGTCTTGCAGTAGTTTAAGATAAAGTACCGCGTAGTCACTCAAGAACTGGTCATTCCGTTTTTTATCATCATTAATGCTAGCGACCAGCTCACTAAACTCGGTTAAATAAGCACTGCGCCGCTGTATAGTTTGCGCAAGGAGTTTGGGGTCGCCGTTACTGTCAGCGATGAGTTGTTCATCGTTAAGATAGGCGATTTGCTGCCATAGCGGCCCACCTGAGATGGGTTTCATGTCTTTAGCAAACTGCACATATTCTAGTTCACGTACCAATGCCTCATCTACCCAGCGTGAGTTAGGCGCTAGTGTATAGATAGTTTTTAGCTCTTGCAGCGAGTTGGCTTTGGTTTTTAAGCTGCGCATAAAGTACATTAGCGCTTTTTCGTCATCGTTCTTACACATCTCTAGCAAAGCGTTCCACTCAGCGTCCGTCTTGATCTTAAAATTGAGCTGCGCCTCTAAACGGCGTGTCTTGCTGTCTTGAAAAATGTGCGCAAAGCGATACGCGGATTCTGATCGTTTGCCCTTGCGTTGCAGTGCACCGGCGTAGAGTGCGTCAATCCACAGGCTCATTTCAGCGCTGGGTGTTTGGCGCTCTTGTTGGTATTGCGCGTACAGGGCTTCGACTTTGTCATATTGCCCCGAGTAATGGGCTAGGCGCAGTATTAAAAAAACGTAGCGCTGACGCAGAAACTCACTATCGGTGCCTGCTGAAGCCTGTGTTAGTTTTTCTATCAATAAGTTATACGGTTGCTGGTCTTTTTGTGGCTGGGTCACTAACGGCTCTTGTTCGGCGACAGCTTTTAAGTAGGCTTGGGTTGCATCGTCCAAATCATCAGGAAGGTTGCCGTTGTAAACGATCTCTTCAGCCTCTTTGAGGCTGCGCTTAAGGTGCTGACTCCAAGCTTGAATGTTAAATTTTCTGCGTTCAGTGAACTCGTCAGCACTTTCAGAATAGTAAGTGCCGGTGTTAGCGCTGCTACGTTTATAAGCCCGTCTTGCCGTGAGTGAGGGTGGCAAAATGTTAAAGCTTTTGTCGATATAAAAAGGGCTTGGCGCTTCACCGCCACCTGCGATAACATGAGTGGGTGACAGCAGTAGCCAGCTAGTTAAACAGAGTAGATAAATTTTGCAATGCTTCATGGGGGTATCGCTTTGCGTCCTGGTAGCTGTAAAAAATGATTTCTTGGGGCTTCATGTGTTTAGCAAGGTCCCGGCTGACGTCTTGTAACTGCTCGATTGTGACCTGATCGACAATTAGCTGATCGCCCGTGTATAAATACTCACCCTGCCAGTAATGCGCGTCTAGCACCTCAAAGGTGTTTGCACTAAGCGCTTTGAGCTTATCTTTTTGCAATGTTCCTTGAGGCAGTAATAAAGCCAGGCGCTGTTGGCGGATGACCCTGACCTGTTGATACAACGGTAATGCAAGTTCCATTTTCAAGGGGTATTGCTGAAAATTGTGTAAGTAGCGTTTGCCCACGGCGTGATCGAGTACGTAGTTTCGAGTGTCAATATCTCGAACCTCACTCATATTATAGTACATCAAAACAACATAGTTCACCGGTGGTACACCGGTTTGCTGTGCATACTTCACTTGATGCAAGCGTAACGTGGCGCTGAGGGTGGTGTAGTGTTGCTGTAGGTTACGTAACAGGCTGAAGTATTTTTCTCGTGTTTGGGGACTCCAGTCACAGTCGATTTGTAAGTTTTGGTGTTGCTGTGGTGGGATGGTTTGTAAAATATGCTCTAAAATTATCGCCTTGCTCGTCTCCTTAAGGGCAAGGTTATCAAGGTAAACAACGGGGATAACATCGGCAGCTTTGGGAGGTGGGTCGATAAACCGGGTCGGATTAAGCTGTAATTGCTTGCGGTACCCGATATCTAGAAACTTTATATACAAGCGGTGGGGTTGATGGCTTTTGAGTAACTCTGGCAGCGCGCGGTAGGTGTTTTTCCAGTGATAGTATGAGAGCTTTACGGGTGCTGGGCTGGGCTTGGTGAGGAAGTAAGCCCCAAGCAGCGCGATTGTAAATAGGCTAAATAAAACAATATAAACTTTCGTGGGTGGTTTAATTGGGGGCATTGTTGTGGGCTGCAACTCCAGTGGCTGTTCCTTTATACTACGCCCAATTGTTAAAAGCCGCTAACAATCCCCCCACTTAAGATGAAGGGCGCTAGCTAAATAGCTGAGACCCGTAAACGGCTAACAAGACAATCACGCCACCCACTAACGTCAACACGGCCGGTATCTCAGAGAACATTAACCAAGCCCAAAGGGGGGCGAGCGGTGTTTCCAATGCACTGAGCAATGCCGTCTCAGCCGCAGGTAACCGTCGCGCACCTTCAGCAAGAGTTACTGAGGCGATAGCAAACACAAAACCAAAGCCTGCCATTATCACTATGTCATCGAGCGGTGCCTGAAACGGGTCAGCAAAAAACCCTGCGATAAGCACTAATAACAAAGACATCAGCACTGCAGGACCTGCTGCCGGTGTTTCAGGAAAGCGTCTGTAAATGCACAAGAGCGCTGACATGGCGATGGTCATCCATAAAGCCATTAAGTCACCTTTTAGGTTGATATTACCCACTGAACCTAAGACGATAATGAACACCCCTGCAAACGCCGCTAAGCTGGCGAGCAAGATAATGAGCGTCGGTTTTTCGCGCACCCAAAACCACATAATGACCGCAGCAATAAACGGTGACGCGGCGTAAATCAGCGACACATTGGCAATAGAGGTGTATTTAAATGCAAAGATAAAAGCAATAGTGCCCACTGCACCAACGATTGCCACAGCAACGCCAGATTTGCCCATTTGTGTAAACTCTTTGCGGGCAGTCCCGCGATATAAAACGTAGGCCGTTGTGAAAAGCACAGCGAATAAGCCCCGCCAGAAAATAATCACCCACGCCTCAGATCCGACGCTTTTGACGAATAAACCCGCACTACTAAAAATTCCGGCTGATACTAATACCAGTAGCACGCCTAGCAGGTGAGGGCTTTTGTCAGCAAAGTCGCTCATTGATTTTGAATCAGTCATATCAACCCTTTTTCCAAACGCCTGACATCGGGCGGTAATGATAGAAAAAGCCTGATTCAAACAAAGCAAGTGCAGGAGTCATTGTCATATTCCAAAGTATTGAACGAGGCTTTAGTATACTGAGCGACTGCTGACACCCTACTGTCTGCAGTCGTGTGCTATTTTTATATTTTGCTTATCTTTGAGGCGCCCATGCGAAAATCCGACCGCTTATTTGAAATTATCCAGATTTTACGTAGCCATAACAAATCGGTTACTGCTGAGGCGTTGGCTGAAGAGTTAGAAGTGTCCAAAAGAACGATTTACCGAGATATACAAGCATTGCAAGCGATGCGCACTCCCATCGATGGTGAAGCGGGCATTGGGTATATCATGCGCGGTGGCTATGATTTGCCAGCGATAAATTTTAATGCCAATGAGTTAGAAGCGATTGTGGTGGGGCTGAATTTATTGGCACGTACTGGGGATAGAAGTCTGCAGCAAGCGGCTAAAAGTGTGGCTAATAAAATCGAATCGGTGCGTGAAAAAACGGATAGTTTGCTCGTGTCAGATTGGGGCGTAGACATGCCCGATGGTATTGATATAGAGCCGCTTCGAGTAGCGATAAGGCAGGATCAGAAACTGTCAATTCGCTATAAGGATGAGGCTGGAAATGAAAGCCTGCGACGTATTTTACCGATTGCGGTGATTTATTATATTGAGGTGGTAGTGCTGGTCGCTTGGTGTGAGTTACGTGAAGATTTTAGGCATTTTCGGGTGGATCGGATTGTGCAAAGTGAATTGCTGGATGCGTGTTTTAAAGATCGTAGTAAGGCGCTGCGTGAGCAATGGCAGGCGTCACGGATGGACTAATTAGTTGAAAATGTTGGGGTAGTTAATCAACCTCAGTGTTAGCTAAGGGTATTTTGCAGGTTTGTCATGCACACTGTTATTGACGTAAGGGCTGATTACCCTAAGTCCAGGTATTCCCGTGAAATCATCTAGGTTGCTCGTCAGTACAGTATGATCAGATGCTAGGGCGGTGGCTGCAATTTGCAGGTCGTGCACATTGATCTTACTACGTTTTGTTTCATTTAATACATATGCATATAGCTCAGCATAAATACGAGCAACTTCAGTTTCAAACGCGATCACAGGCATATGGGTTAATAGCTTTTCAGCGTAAGCATGACGCCGAATATGTTCATCAGCAGTTTTGGCTAATTTCACTCCAGCTAGTAACTCTGCGACCGTTATTGCCGCGATAAATACCGGCTCAGTTTGGAGTAGGGAGATGCTGGCTAAATCCAGTTTGGCGTTTTGAGAATTAATGAAGACACTGGTATCGACTACGATCCCCATGGAGACTCCGGCAGGGTTGCAGCTTGACGAATAACTTGAATGTCTTTACTAAATCATTGCTGCTCGATTGTTGAAAGTGGACAGTTATGTAGCAGTGTCTGCAAGTCAGCTAGCGTGGTACCATTACCCACTAACGGAATAAGCTGTGCGATTTTTGGTTTCACCTTAACGCTTCGATATCGGGTCGTATCGATTCTCCTGCGTGATATTAAAATTGTGTATGATGCGCGTTGAAAATTACCCAGCACAGAGCATTGTATGATTTTTGGTGAAATAGCTTCTGATGAGCAATACGAATCCTTTTATCCTGATTTATTGGTCTTTATTGTTCAGCACTTTAAGGATGTTAAATACGGCACACAGGGTGATGTTTACATTCGGATCACTGAAAATAGCGAGGTTGTGGAGCTAGATACACTAACGGCGGTGCGTTTCCAAATTAAAGAATGTATGGGGAAGGGTCTGCTGGTGGCTAAAGTGATTCGGCTACTTAAAAAAGAGTATGGCGTTTATCTTTATGACGAGCCACAGGTGGAAGAGTTTGAGAGCGATTTTGATAATAGCCATTGACCGATACAAGCCACATGATAAAAGCGATTAGCGCTGAGTGCTAATCAGTGCGTCATAAATAGCTTCTGCCAAATACAAAACAGACATAGCCCCGCCAAAGGCATTTTGATAGCTAAGCTCAAATGAACAGCCCGTCAAATCAGGCTTAGTCATGTCATCTGAACTGTTTACTGCCTGATAAGAAGACAAATAAACATTGCACAGTGCGTTATCTTTATTGGGGGACAATGCTTTCAAATCATCAATACCAACCTGAGCCGTGCCAAATTGACTCGTTTCATCGGGGCTAATTACCTCAAGCCCAAGCTGCTTGGCTGCAGAAAAAGGCAAAGAGTTTTTCCCAAACACCCAAACGGATTTGCCTTTTTTGGTCTCCACATCTGTTTGTGGAATCGTGATTTGCAGGGTAGGCAGTGTGCCATTGGAAAAGGCCTCAACCAGTTCCAGCCTCATGGCTTCAATGCGTGCATCTGCCGCTTTTAGTTTGTTGTTTGCAGTGTCTGTTTTATCAAATAATTTTGCCATCTCAAGAAAACGCTCACGAGATTTCTCAGCATTGTTATAGCGATTACCAAAGTTTTTAAAATAAATGACCGTGGCAATATTAGATAAAGGTCGAAGCAGTGAGCGCTGCGAATAACCAATAAGGATAATATCGGGCTTGAGTGTACGAATCGCGGTTAAGTTAGGGCTTAAACGTTCACCGACATCGACGACCGTTTCAGGAACGATGGGTTTTGTACTGTGCTTGCGAAAGCCCCTAATATCCGCCATACCAAGTGGGGTTTCGTCAAGTTCTAGCATTTGTTCGGCCAGTGTCCAGTTAAGTGCCACCACGCGTTTAGGGGGCGCTGCAAAGTGGTACTTACCGTGAGAGTCAGTAATCTGAATGTCTGCAACCACCGACTGGGTTGCAGTGAGGGTGACAAGGCAGGCGACTACCTGTAGCCACGTGACGAAGTTGAGCAATGCGCTATTGTTGGTCTTGTGGTTCATCCCTATCGCTACTCTTACCGATGAGCTTATCTTTTAATGAAAATAGCGTTGCAACGCTAGAACCCATTTTAATCATCCGGCTAAGGTCATTGGTACTTAGGCTAGTAAATTCACTCACCCCTTCTGACACCTTATCCATTAGGTCATAGATTTCCGTCATGCGCTTTTGGGCGTATTTACCCTCTTCAGAGTCCGGCTCACGCATAATTTCATCACGCAGCATGGTAAGGGTAGGAGCCACCTCACGTTTGTGTCGCTCTTCAACAACAATACGCGCGATTTCAACAATGTCATCGGGGGTCCTGAAGTACTCCTTACGATCCCCAGGATAGTGCTTAATATTCAATAGGCGCCAGGATTGTAATTCTTTGAGCCCCATACTGACGTTAGAGCGTGAAATGCTCAGCATCTCAGCAATCTCATCTGCATTTAACGGGCGATTATAAATGAGTAGCAGCGCGTACATTTGGCCGACGGTTCGGTTAAAGCCCCAGCGGCTTCCCATCTCACCAAAGTGCGCTACAAATGTTTCGATTTTATCCGGCAGTTTCATCGCGTTAATCTCAGGGGTTAGCCTTAAACTCTCCGTATAGGGTGAGGCTATGGTCTGATAGTTCAAAACCATGTTGCAGAGCGATTTCACGCTGTCGCTGCTCGATTATCTCGTCATGAAACTCGACAATTTTGCCCGTTTTTAAACACACCATATGATCGTGGTGCTCGCCGTTGTCAATTTCATAAACGGACTGTCCACCTTCAAAGTTATGCCGAATAATCAGGCCGGCGGCCTCAAATTGCGCCAATACTCGGTACACTGTTGCTAGGCCAATATTGCCGTCTTCGCTATCAAGTAGTTCACGGTAAACATCTTCGGCGCTCATGTGGCGTTTTTTGGTGCTTTCGAAGATTTGTAAAATACGCGCTCGCGGTAGTGTGACTTTTAAACCAGCCTGTTTAATTTCATCAGCGCCCATCATATTCATTCTCCTGCTCGGGGATTCACATCATCATTCTAACACTGAGCAGGAGCCCTCTTTGATAAATTATTGATACTTTCAACATTATTAAAAGCTGTCCCACCATTTATCAACCCAACGTTCATTATCTGAAAGGTCTTGCTTCTGTTTCGGTTGGGACTTTGACCGTGCTGTTTTGGTTTGGGTCTTTTCTTCTGCTGCTGGTTTTGGCTTGGGCACGGACAGCGCGACGGGTTGAAGCTTTATGGTGGGTTTTGGTTGGGGTTTTGACTTGGCGGGTGAGTTAACAACGCGGCGGCTTAGGTTTGTAACTTTACGATTAAGAGAGAGGTTTTCTTTTTGTAGCAGCTCAAAGTCGTTAGCGGCAGTTTTGAGTTCAGCCCTGAGCTTTTTAATTTTAAGTTTTAACATCTCGATGTCACTAAGCTTTTGTGTCACTGAGGTTGTCTTGCTACGGGCGGTTGCTGTAGGTTTTGCTGGAGCGTTAACTTTTGCTATGGCTTTGGGCTTTGTGGTGATTGCTTTGGTCTTTGCTTTAGCGGCAGGCTGCTTTGGTTTGGCAGCAACTACTTTCTTAGTGGCAGGTTTGGGTTTGGTCGTTGCTACTTGCTTAGCCACTGCCGTTTTTTTAGGAGGGCTCTTTTTGGTTGCAACCGCTATTTTTGGTTTTGGCACAGCTTTCTTTATAGGGGCTTTTGGTTTTGCAACGCTTTTAACGGCCGGTTTAGGTTTTGTGGAGGTTTTGGCTGGTGTTTTAGCGGGTGCTTTTTTCTTAGTGAGTGCGAGGGCTTTGGTCAATTCAGCCGTTTTTATATATTTTTTACCGCCAACCTCAATGGGTGTGACTAAGCCTGTTTTGAGGTAACGATTTGTAAAGGTCGTGCGATTTACGCCCGCGCGTTTCACTGCCTCAGGAATAGTTAATTTGGTCATATCTTTGCCTTTGAATACGGTTATAAGCGCTTAAAATGACGGCCACAGTTATTTTTATGTGTGTCATTAGCTTAGGAATATGTTCATCAAACACTAGTTAAAAGGCATTGGAAAAAAGGCTAAAGACAACGGGCATCTATAGGCAGACATAAGGCATATTTACAGCATTGACCCTAAGCTTATAAACACGCCTACCATGACTAACAGTGCAATGTACTGGCTGATGGGTAGTCTTTTTGCGGGTTTAATCACCCAGTCGAATAAAAAACTCACACCAACATAAGCAATGACTGAGCCCACCACAAAACGCGGGATGAGCTCGATCAGTTGGGTGGCGTGCCAAAGCAAGGTGCCGGTTAAAATAGCGGCTAGAAACCCAACATATGGCAGTTGCCTACCTTGTCTGGCATTAATAGATGATAAGGCCGGAGACATGTACCCCGGCCAGCCGCCGACTAACCCTGCAAGAAAGTTGGCAATGCCCGTTGCACGCAAATCCTTGTTTTGATCAAAGGTGCTTTTTATGGAGAGCTCAAAGCCACTGTTATTGAGTAACATAGCGATGGCTGAGACGGCGGCGATTAGCAATAAACTGCCCGACTGACTGGTTATTGCGGCCCAGTCCACCTGTTGAAATTGCGCTAGAGAAATAACGAAAGAGTGCTGCAGGGGTGGCAGCGCTTTAAAAATCCAGCCGTTTGCTGCCAGTGACTCTAATGAAATTCCCATTGCGTGAGTGACTGCAAAGAAGCACAGGCTGGCGACTAGCATCGACAGCGGGATAAGCAGCGCATGTTTACTATAAAGCCCCAAGACATACATGAATAACGCAAGCAGTAAAGTGGGCAGCCACCGAACCGTTGTTTCAAGCGCCATGAGGTCGCTTGTCTCAGGGTTAACCAGTGAATTATTGATGCCTCCAATCACAAGCAGGCAGCCTGTGGCGCCAATAAACCCCGCCAGTACCGGAAAAGGCAACCACCTGACAACTTTACCGAGCTTAAAAGTACCCAAGAGGTAAAGCAGTATGCCTGTGGTAACTGACGCAAGGCCGATGGTTACGATGACGGTGACAAATACGGTGTCTAGTGAGGCTGTTAAGGCAACTCTTCTAGTAATCTCAGCGGTTGCAACCACTAAAATGGCTGTTGGAATGTCTTGGGGCAGCCAAATAGCACCTTTCCAAGAGCACAGACTGCTAATCACTGTCATCGATAGTAAGCTGCCGGCCATAAGAAACAGGGCGGCTTGTCCAAGGTATGGGGCAAGCGAGCCTGTAAAAACCAACGCCAACATTGCGATCCACCACGGTGCTTCTATGAGGCTAATGGTGATGCTGTTAAAAATAGTATCAAGCAGTGTCGAGGGGTGGTTTGCGTTAGTCGTGGGTGTTTTAGGCTTGCTAGGCGCTGCGGATGCTGGCGCGGCGTAGCTAATAATTGTATTGCTCTGTCCCATGTCGATAACTCCTTAGATGATGAAATCAGTGTAGGGCGCACTGATTTTTCAGTCATAAGGAAGCGGTAAAGGTTTGGTAAGGACTTAAGGGGCGTGTGACGCTTTAATTAAATCAGCTGCTTTTTCAGCAATCATAATCGTCGGGGCATTGGTGTTCCCGCCAATGAGCGTTGGCATGATAGAGGCATCGATGACTCTTAGGCCCTCTATGCCTCTGACGCTTAGTTTCGGGTCTACAACCGCCATCTCGTCAATGCCCATTTTGCAGGTACCAACCGGATGGTAGATAGTATCGGCGCGGCTTCGAATGTGCTGCATCAATTCTTCATCGGTATGAGCATTGGCGGTGTAAATTTCTGATTGTTGATAAGACTTTAGCGCGGGTGCCTCCATGATTTGGCGCATAATTTTAGTGCCTTCAAGCAGCAGTTTTTGGTCAGATTTTGCGCTTAAAAAGCGCGGATCTATGCGTGGCGCGTCAAATGGATCTGAGCTGTTAAGGCTAACGGTTCCGCGGCTTTCTGGTCGCAGCACGCAAACATGACAAGAGTAGCCGTAGCCCATGTGTAACTTGCGAGCGTGGTCATCCACGATGGCGACGACAAAATGTAACTGTATATCAGGCCTTGTTAACGAGGCGTCGGTTTTAAGAAAAGCCATCCCTTCGGCAAATGGCGTTGCCACAAGGCCGGTGCCGTCTTTACGCCATTGTAGCGCATGTTTGATCATGGCAATGAACGCTGAAAAGCCAAGGCCGATTAAGTCTTTAGTCTGACTTTTGTAGCAAAGAGTAAAGTCTAAATGATCTTGCAAATTGCGCCCTACGCCCGGTAAATCATGCACGAGTTCAATGTTATGTTTTTGAAGCTCTGCTTTTGGGCCAATCCCTGAAAGCATCAGCAGTTGAGGGGAGTGAAAGGCACCGCCGCACAACAGTACCTCGCGGTTGCAAAAGATCTGCTTGTCTTGGTTGGCTGTTTGATAGCGCACACCTACCGCGCGACTTTTTTCTATAATAATGCCGGTGGCATGTGCTTTTGTGATGACGGTTAAATTAGGCCGGTCCATTACAGGGTGCAGGTAGGCCGCCGCCGCTGAGCAGCGCTCGCCGTTTTTCTCCCCATGAAACTGTGTGACCTGATATAACCCAATGCCTTCTTGTTGCGCACCGTTAATATCATCGTTACGTGGGATTCCTAATGACTCTCCCGCCGCTACAAACGCATGGCTAATGGGGCGGGGTGATTGTTGGTTTGATACATGCAATGGGCCGTTGTCACCGTGAAACGCATCCGCACCGTTTTGATTGTTTTCAGATTTTTTAAAATAGGGTAATACCTCTTCATACGACCAACCCGTGCAGCCTTGAGCGGCCCATTGATCATAATCAGACGGATGTCCCCGTACATAGAGCATGGCATTGATGGTGCTGGAGCCACCGAGTGCTTTGCCTCTAGGTTGGTAGCCTTTGCGGTTATTTAACGCTGCTTGCGGGACGGTCTCTAGACACCAATTATTAATCGGTGGTCGGCCCGGCGCGCAGACCACCGCGGCGGCGGGGGCGCGTGCTAAGATGCCTTTTCCTTCACCGCCAGCTTCTAATAGGCAAACGGTAATTTCAGAGTTTTCGGTCAATCTCGCCGCAAGCGTTGAGCCTGCCGAGCCGCCACCAACGATAATATAGTCATAAGTCATAGGCTCAGTACTTTAGCAGAATACAAAACGGTTTATACTCATGAGTAAAATCGTTGATGAGAATGCGCTATATGACCAAGATACCGATCGATAATAATCAGGACTATTACTCAAAGACGTTTAGCCATCTTTCGATGAATGAGCAAGCGATAGAGGGGGTTGAGTTTGAAGATTGCACGTTTTCTGAGTGTGATTTTACCGAAGCGGTGTTTAAAAAATGCCGTTTTATAGAGTGCTCATTTACCCAGTGCAATCTCAGCGTAATCACTATTGCACAGTCTCAGTTTACGGAGGTGAGTTTTGAGCATTGCAAGCTAATTGGTGTGGATTGGACGCGAGCCATGTGGTCACAGCTGCGACTGTCTGCAACACTCACGTTCAAGCACTGCGTGCTAAATGACTCCTCTTTTTTTGGTTTGAGTCTGGATGAGATTAAACTTATTGAGTGTAAAGCGCATGAAGTTGATTTTAGAAATGCCAGCGTATGCCATGCACAGTTTACCTATACCGACTTTACTGGGAGTTTGTTCGGGAAAACTAACCTGTCAGGTGCTGACTTTACCGAGGCGGTTAACTATGACATTGATATCTTTGACAATAAACTGGACAAGGCTAAGTTCACTCGACATGAAGCTGTGCGTTTGTTAAATGGTTTGGATATTGAGCTGCTGGATTAATTTAAGTGTGACGTTATCTTCTGGCCTATTGGAGATTGAAACGGTTTTTAGTGTAAAGTGACGACACATTTATTTTGAAATAGGGTTGGATCGGCATTATGGAAATTAGCGGTAAAAAAGCACTCGTATTTGGTGGAACATCAGGCATTGGTCTGGCGACAGTACAGCAACTATCTGACCTAGGGGCGCAGGTGATTGCGATTGGTCGTAACCCAGAAAAAGTGACCGACGTGCCAGCAAATACAACGGTTAAAAAATGTGACGTGTTAGACCGCGAAGCCATTCAGGCGCTTTACGCAGAGTGTGGTCCTTTTGATATTTTGGTCAGTGCAGCAACCGGCGGTGGTCGTGCAGTTGGGCCATTTGCACAAATGGATATGGACGGCTACCAAGCCTCATTTGCTAAGCTTTGGGGCTACACCAATGTGGTTCGTTACGGCTTAGAGCACATGCCTGACACCGGTGCGATTGTATTGGTTAGTGGTTCACCAGCTCGCAACTGTAACCCAGGGCAAACGGCTATTTCATCGGTCGGTGGTGCCGTTGAGGCGATGGTAAAGGGTGTGGCTAAAGAGATTAAACCTAAGCGAATTAATGCAATGTCACCGGGTTTGGTTGATACCCCAATGTGGGGCGCGTTTGAAGGCGAAGCGCTGGAAGCTCATTATAAAAAGCTGACTAAAGACAACCTGATTCCACGCGTTGGAACGGCTGACGAGCAAGCGCAAGGGATTATCTTCCTAATCCAAAATGATTTTGTTACGGGGACAATCCTAGATGTTGACGGTGGAATTATCCTATCCTAAAGCAGCAAATTCAGGACTGCTTGCTGGCGCTTATTCATAGTCAGAACGCTGAAGAAACCTTGTCTCAACTGATGGCAGGTTTCTCGGCGCAAGTGGGCGCACCGCAGTGTTATTTAATCAGTTTTGATGTGTCTAACGCACAAACAAAACTGATTGCTCAGCATGGTTTGTTAGACCCTGAAGCCAATGATGCTTATCAGCAATACCTACCGACCCTTGAAAAGGTGGTTGATAAGGCGGCGTATTATTCGGTGAATGCGGATAATTCGGCATTGGTGTTTCCTTTGTTACAGAGCAACCGTTTGCAAGGGGGATTGGTAGTTGAGTGGCAGTCTAAATCTTCTTCAAACATGGCTGATGAGGATACGTTAAATGAGATTAGCCAAATTTGCCCGACGTTAGCGATAATTTTAGGAAATTTGGCACTCGCGCAGGTGCAGCGTCGTCATGATTTATATGATGAGCGTGCGGCGATATCCCGTGAGTTACACGACTCACTGGCGCAATCCCTAACCTATCTCAAGATTCAAGCGACGCGTTTACAAATGGCTTTAAAAGAAGCTGAAAATACGCAAAAAGCCAGCGAAGTATTAGATGAGCTAAAGAAAAACCTCAATAGCGCTTACCGTCAACTACGAGAGTTGATGACAACGTTTCGCCTGACCATGCACGGTAAGTCATTCAAAATGGCCGTGCGTGACTCGATTGATGAGTTTAATCAATATAATAATATCGCTTTTGATCTTAATGATAACTGCCCGCCCGATTTGTTGTCTGTGGATGAGGAGATGCAGATATTGCAGATTATTCGTGAGTCGCTTTATAACATTGTGAGGCACTCACAAGCACAGCATGCCAGCGTCTCTTTGGTTTTTAATGAGCCTGAGTTAGTGATACAAATACAAGATGATGGCGTTGGTTTTGATTTAGAAGCAGAGCACCAACGGCATCACGGTCTAATCATTATGCAAGAGCGGGCGTTTAGTTTAAATGGCCAGTTAAAATTGTCCGGAGCACCTGGAGAAGGTACTCTAATTAGTATCACTTTCGAGCCGAAGCAAACGATATGACTAAAAAAACGATCCTGATTATTGACGATCATCCGCTGTTTAGAAAAGGCGTGCAGCAGCTACTAAGCATGGATGAGCAATATGAAATCGTTGGCGAAGCCGCTGACGGTGTCACCGGTTTGGCAATGATCGAATCACTTGCCCCTGACATGGTACTGCTTGATCTCAATATGGACGTCATGTCGGGGCTTGATGTGTTAGAAGAGATCAAAAAGCGTGAGTTAGACACCGAAGTGGTCATTATGACTGTGTCTAACCAAGACAGTGATGTGGCGCGAGCTATTCATTTGGGTGCGGACGGTTACTTGCTTAAAGATATGGAGCCAGAGGATATTTTGCTTAAGCTGGGCCAAGTGGCTGAGGGCAGTGTTGTGATGGATGAGAACATCTCAATGCTATTAGCCAATATGCTTAAGTCAGGTAGTCACTTTACGACCTTGGAAAATGTGAAGCTGACGCAGCGCGAAACTGAAATCATGGGCTTGTTGGTTGTGGGGATGAATAATAAGTTGATGGCGCGTGAGCTGAATATTAGTGATGGTACGGTGAAGGTGCACATCAAAAACATATTGCGTAAGACTAAGGTGAATTCACGGTTAGAGGCGGCTGTTTGGGCGATTAATCATGGGTTTGAGAAGCCTTGAAGGTTGCTGCCGCATTTGAGTTGTGATCTTGAGCTTCGCTTCGTTGAATCGCCAATATTAGCTTACTCATCTTCAAGCCCCACAAATTTTTCAAAATTATCGGGTGTCACCCAGTGTGTCTCACTCTCTGGGTAGGCATTTAAAAATGTTTTTGGGAAGCTTACCCGTTTGTTGGTGTTCCATTTAAATTCCCAAGCGCTAAGTTGCCCGCCTGTTTCCTCAATATAATCAATTTCTTGCTGCTGTGTCGTGCGCCAGAAGTACTTGCTTGTTGCGAACTCACCGGCATAAGAAAGGGTTTTAACGCGCTCACTCAGGAGAAAGTTTTCCCATAATGCGCCCGTATCAGATCGAGAGCCCAGCGCAGTAAAATTATTAATAATGGCATTGCGAATGCCATTATCATAAAAATAGATCTTCTTGCCTTTACGGATTTCGGTGCGGACATTACGACTGTATGCAGGTAAACGGAAAATGACGTAGGCCTTCTCTAGCAAGTCGATATATTTTTCAACTGTATGCGCATTCGTACCGATTAAGCGGCTAAGTTCATTGTTGGACACCTCAGACCCTAGCTGTAAGGCTAACGCTTTTAACAGTTTTTCTAACAGTTGAGGTTTGCGAACACTTTCAAGGCTCAGCAGGTCTTTATAGAGGTAACTACCTGCCAAGAGCTTTAGATTTTGCTGCCCTTCACGCTCTGTCGGTGCATTGATAACATCTGGGTAATAGCCATTCACTAAGCGCTCATCTAGTAGGCGTTTTTCTTCACGCCAACCGTGGTGTGCCACCATCTCTACAAATGACAGTGGAAACAGCTCGTATTCGTATTTTCTCCCCGTCAGCGGCTCGTTAATTT
>ENA-ORXT01001564-ORXT01001564.1-marine-metagenome-genome-assembly--contig:-NODE-1564-length-30354-cov-5.010404_pt1 | contig 30354 bp, 24 predicted proteins | sample MGYA00237868_ERZ511482 | MGnify/ENA metagenome assembly ERZ511482 | reverse complement strand
TAGCTATGGTTGTGACGGCTCGAATTAAGTCAGGGCCGCGAGCGCCATTTTTTAAACGGATAACTTATTGTTCCGCGCCCCCTTAGCGGGAGGAGATTCCGCCCCGGTCGTTGGAGGCACCCCGGCCTGTATGCCGCACCCACCCGCCACCAACCACCCCTTACCTTTCCCCCACCGCTTCCTAAACAAAACGCGCCTTAACTTTTAAAAGACATTTTTCGTAGTATTTTTGCGCGACTTTAAAAAATAGTGGTTGATGAGCTCCCTTCCCCCGGTCCTTCCGCCACCGTTCCAGATAACCGGATGCCCGTATTTGAAATTGGCCGTCACTACCTTACAATAGCGGCCGGGCTACATCGTTTTGAGGAGCGTCGTGTTACACCCCAATTTTGTACGTAATCCCACGATCGGCCCTTCCGGGCCAGAAAAAATGCACTTTATGAAGTACACCCGACTCACTGGTTTTGGGTTGGTGCTGGCCATATTAAGCGGCGGCACCCTCTTTGCACAACAACTCTCCCTTTTTACACAGTACCGGGAAAACGCGACGCTTCTTAATCCCGCCGCGCTGGAAAGTGACTACCTCACTTCGGAAGGCGACTATAACATGACGATCGGCGCGAATTACCGTAAACAATGGGCGGGGCTGGAAAATACGCCGGAGACGCAGTCCGTCCGGTTTTCCTACATCAACAACCGTTTGAGCGGCGCCACCTTTACGGCGGGCGGTTACGTGCTGAACGACCAGACCGGCCCGACGGGCTACACCGGCGTGTACGGCCGGGTGGGTACGGTCATTGGCCGTAACCCTGAATACGCGGGCATCAGCGTTGGCCTTTCCCTGGGTTACGTAGGCTACCGGGTCAACGTGAGTGAACTGGTGGTGCGCGACCAGGGCGATAATCTGATTGGTGTAGACCAGGGGCAAAGCCACCCGGATGTCGGCTTCGGTGTATACGCCTACAACTATCTGGGCAACGACCACCTCTTCTACGGTGGCGTTTCCGTTCCACAACTGCTGGGCTTCGACATCACCTTTCAGGACGACCAGGGCAATTTTGACGTAACACGCCTCCGCCATTACTACGGCACGGCGGGCTGGTACTGGTTCACCGGTCAGAACAGTTACCTGGAAGTCAGTACCTGGGTCAAACACGTGGAAGGTGCGCCGCTCAACGCCGACATCTCCGCGCGTTACCAGTTGCCTAGTGCGCCCTACATAGGCATGGGCCTGAGTACGGCCGGCATCTTTCACTTCGAGGCGGGTGTTAACGTGGGCCAGTCGTATAACTCCGACACCAACTTCCGTATCGGGTACAGCTTCGACCACTCTTTCCAGAGCTACGGCCCGACGGTGGGCGGCACCCACGAATTGCAGGTTGCCGTATCGCTGGCGCGCTAAGCGGTAGTCGCCCTCCCCTCCCCCAGGCGCGTGCTCCACGGCGGTTCACCTGACGGTGGCCTCCGGGCGCGCGCGCAAGTATTTCTTCTCTTACATCCCACGACATTTCAAGTCTATACCTCATGCGGTACTTATACCTCGTTCTAGGCCTTCTTTGCGGCGCGACCGCTTTTGCGCAGTCTTCCAACTCCGCAACCTTTATCATACCGGACACTACGGCGGACAGCAATACGGAAATCTGTATACCGATCCGGGTGATCAATTTCTCTTCGGGCATCGAGTTCAGTTTCGGTCTGTTCACCCCGACGCCCGCTAACGACGGCGCGCTGACGTTCATCCGGGTGCAGAACCTTAACCCCGACCTCCCCTTCTTCGGCATGGAAGATTTCGATCTTTCCTCTCGAGTCAACGACGGCGTCATTACCGTGGATTGGGGAAATTATGCGGAAGGGGATTCATGTCAGGTCGGCAACCCGCCCATCAACCTATCCGACGGCTCGGTGCTATTTGAGGCATGCTATCAGGTGGTCGGCTCCGTTGCCTCGATTCATCCCGTTGATTTTTTCAACGTGACGGACGACCCGCTGACGCCGGAAGACGAAACCTTCGACGTTACCTTTAACAAGCCCCCGCAGTGTGGTACGGACAACGACGCCTTTCCCGGTTTGACAGACGGTACAGTTACAGTTGGCGTAAGCCCTATCATCCTGAGTATACCGGAAGTAGCCGGTGAATTCGAGCCCGGCGACGTTTTCTGCGCCGATATTGTTGCCGAATCCGGCTTTACTGATATCATCGGCTTTCAGTACGGGGTGTTTTTTGACAGTACGGTGCTACGGATCGTTTCCGCAACGGCCAACACGGATCTGTTTTCACACGACAACGGGGACTATAACCTGTTTCCAGACTTTAATAATACGGGCCTTTACGCGACCTGGTCGACCATTCCCACAACGCCTTCCACCCTGGAGGACGGTGAGACCCTCGTCACCTTATGTTTCGAGATCGTCGGCGATTGCGGCGACAACTCCTTTATTCGCATCAGTGACGGCATTACGCCCGACGGCGTCGACCGGCCCATCGAAGCGAACGGGGAGGACCTTACACTATCCAGCATCCCGGTCGTTACCAGACCGTTGGATTTCCGGGTGGACAACTGCAACCCGGACGGCTTCGACGTCGTTTTTAATTGTCCCGGCGACCCCGTCAGTTTCGGCGACGAAAACGTTTGCGTGGAAGTGCTTGCCGGTGATGATTTCATCAACATGCGGGAGATGCCGTATCTGATTAGCTTCGACGCCGACGTGCTCGAGTTCGTCGGCATCACTAACCGCAATAGTACCCTAGTACTTGACAACAGTGATTTCGACTTCACTTCGACTGATGACGGGATCATTATCCTGGAGTGGAGCAGTTCCATTCCCCGCTCGCTCGACGAGGGCGAGGTGGTCTACGAGATCTGCTTTAACGCCATCGGTTTCGGCGGCACGAGCCCGATCACGGCCAGCCGTTTCCGCAACGATCCGAGCTCCAGCACGGAGGGCCTTTTCACCGGTATCAACCAGGACAACTGCGCCATCACGGTGCAGCAGCCAGGCGGCGTAAGCGTCACCTTCCCCGATCAGGGGTACAGCAGCACGCAGAGCACCTGCTTTCCGCTGGAGGTGAACGGCTTCACCGACGTGACCGAGGTCGGCTTCTTCATCGTCGTGCCTTCCGGACAGATCGAATTCGACGGCTTTACGACCGCCGTTCCCGGCCTGACGACAACGGCCATCACCGCCAGTCTGGTGCAGGTCACTTATAACGGTGTCCCATTTACCCTGCCGGACGGTGGATCGCTGGGCGAAATCTGCTTCCGCGCCATCGACACCGCCGAACCGGGCGACTGCGCGGGCATGCTGACCACGCTGGCGGGTGAAAAAGTCGTCACCACCGAAAGCGAGGACAACGCGGTCAACTTCACCACCTTCCCCGGGGAGGTTTGCGTGCTGTTCCCCGACGGCTTCGGACTGATCGTGAACGACGCCGAAGCGTTCATCAACGAGCAGGTCTGCGTACCGGTCAGCGTTACCCGCTTTCAGGGCATCGTGGAGGTCGCCACGACCTTTGTTTTCGACCCCACACTGCTGACCTATACCTCGGTCGACATAAGCGCGGGTACCTGGCCGGGGCTGTCGGAAGGCGACTTCGACGTGACCGCCGCCGCCGCCGGCCGCATCACCCTTAACTGGTCTACGCCCAACCCCAGCGGACAAAACATCGCCAACCTGGATACCGTAACGGTCTTCGAGCTCTGCTTCGATACCGGCCCGAATGACGTTTGCGTAGAACTGGAACCACGCGACGCGGCCACGCCCGCGGTAACGACCGGTGACGGAGAAGGCAGTATTATTTACCGCGAAGGCGAGGTGTGTCTACGGGACAAGCTGACGCTGCTCGACATCAGCAGTATCCCCGCCAGTTGTACCGACGTCGATGACGGTATCATCTGCTACGAAGTAGTGCCCCGCCCGAACGGGGAGGACATTTTCATCCGCGTCGTCGGCCCGCGCGGCCGCGTGCGCTTCGGTAACCTCGGCAAAGTGGAAGGCTTCATTCCCGGCGTGCACAATTACACGCTCTACAACTCCGGCTCCAGCGTAAGCATGACGGGTACCGTAGAGGTGTTCGCCAACCCGGACAACGCCGCCTTTGCCAACGCCGGCCCCGATGGTCAGCTGTCTTGTGGTGACAGCCCCCGCGCCGTCATCTCCGGCCGGGACAATATCGGTACGAATTGGATACTCTTCGTCGTCACCGGCGCAGGCAATCTGCGCCGGGTGGATGAAGGTACCGTTGCCCCCATAGACGGAAACATCACCTCCCTGGTCGACGAGTCGGGTACCTTCTACCTCGACGTTATCAGCGAAGCGGGTTGTACCGCCCGCGACACCGTAGTCATCTCTCCGCCCTCCAACCCTATCGCCAACGCCGGTGACGATACCGGCCTTACCTGTAGCGGCGACGGCAGCGTGGAACTCTGCGCCACCGGCTCCAGCACGGACAACAACGCCGTGTATAACTGGCAGCGCGTTGCCACGGACGGCACCGTCTTGTCCGAAGCCGGCAATACCTTTTGCGTCACCGTCAACGACCCCGGCCGCTACCGCCTGACGGTCAATTTTCCCGTCCTGAGTTGTTCGGCCACGGATCAGGTGATCGTGAGCGATGATGATAACCTTCCCTCCAGTGATCTGATCGCCGAAGTCGCGCTGAACTGCGACGACAGCCCCGTTGAACTTAACGTCGGTGAAGCCGAAGACAACGTTACCTACTCCTGGACGCGGGCCGGTTCCGCTACGGAAATAAGCAACACGACGACGGTAACTACCGACGAGCTCGGCGTATATGTTGTTTCCCTGGTAAATACGGTAAGCGGCTGTGAGCGCATCGACAGTACCGAAGTGGTACCGAGCCGGGGGGCGCCTACGGCATCCCTGCCCGCCGACATTGTCTACTCCCTGCCCTGTAATCCCGATACGCTACTGATCGATGGTTTAGTGTACGCTAATACCGGCGAAGACACCCGCTACCGCTGGTCCAGTGACGAGGGCCGGGTGGTCATCACCGACGTCACCAGCCCCACCCCGCGCGTCGTACTGGCGGGCGATTATAAGGTGGTGGTTTCCAACGGTACTTGCCGGGACAGTCTGACCGTAACCGTAGACGCGCCGGCGTTTCCCCTGGCGAACGCGGGTGAGGACGGCACTCTGCTGTGTACCGAAGACTTCCAACTGACCGGCGGCGCCATTCTGGACGGCGGCGGGGAGATCACTTTCCAGTGGTTCTCCGGCGACCGGCCCATCCCGATGGGCGCGGCGGCCGCCATTCTCGTTAATCAGCCCGGCGAATACGCGCTTGAAGCCACGGTTGCGGCTACCGGCTGTACCGACATCGACTCCGTCTTCATCGCCTCGCCCGACGGTTTCCCGGCTTACACGCTGGCGGATACCGTCCGCGGCCTTGGCTGTGAACCGAGCACCGTACGCCTCAGTCTGGAAGACCCCGGGACGGACGACTACGTCGTCGTCTGGCGTGATCCCGCGGGTACCGACATCGGCAGTGAATATTTCGTCTCCACCGGCGTTCCCGGCGTTCACCGCGTAGAAGTCACCAACCCGTCCACCGGCTGCTTGCGGACGGATTCCGTGATTGTGCTCGACGACGCGGCGGTTCCTCCCGTCGTCGCATTCCGCCAGAACAGCCTGGAACTCGCCTGCGACATCGGCCCGCTCTACCTCGACGGTTCCCCGTCTTCTCAGGGCGTCGAGTTCACCTACAGTTGGGAAGCGATCACCGGTGGTGAGGAGCCCCGCGCGCAGGGCAACGACAGCCTGTTGATCAATACCGCGGGTACCTACCGTCTCACGGTGGTCAACCGCTCCAATAACTGCTCGAACAGCCGTGACGTGATCGTCACCGACCCACGAGTTTACCCGATGGTAGACATCGTGGAAGGCGAGATGCTGGACTGCGACAACCGGGAAACGACCATCGGGATCGACATCCTGGATCAACCGAACGACTACGCCATCCAGTGGTCCGGCCCGGCGGGTGTCGGTTCGCTGCCGATGGATACGACACGACTCCGCGTTACGACCGGCGGCACTTACGCCTCCGTAGTGATCAACCAGGAAACCAGCTGTATCACCACTTTACAGATACGGGTAGAAGACCTGATCGATAGCATCGCGACCATCGCCATCATGCAACCCGACAGTTTCGACTGTAACAACGCCACGATCACGATCGACGCCTCGATGACGGAGCTGAACGGTACGCCGGAGAACGGCATTGTGTGGAACAGCTTTGACGGTAACAACATCAACCCGCCAGGCGGCTCGCTCATCGTTTCCGTTGACGGGCCGGGTGATTACGAATTGACGATCACGGACGGCAGCGGCTGTACGGTGCGCGATACCGTCCGGATCGAAGCGGCCACCGAAACGCCCTTCGCCCAGGCGGGGGAAGGACTGGAGATCGACTGTGGGGACATGCCGCAGCTTGACGGTTCGGCGAGTACGCCCGGTCCGCTGCCCGGTATCCTGTATGAATGGACGGCCATCGCGGGCGGTGGGATGATCGTCGACGGAAGCGAGAACTCGGTCATGCCTTTCGTCACGGGCGCGGGCACCTATCAATTGGTCGTATCCAACCTCAGTAATGGTTGTTCGGATACCGCGACAACCGTCGTGTCGCTGAATGAGCTCGGACGGGCGGACGCCGGCGCGGATTTCACGACCTGCGACACCGCGGCCATGGTGACCGGAAATTTGCCGGATGGAACTATCGGCGTATGGACGGCCTTCAACGACGAGGGTTCCGAATGGTCCGCCGACCGGGAAGTAGCGACGGTCAGTGTTATCGGCGACGGTCTTTCCCTGGTCTGGACGCTGAGCGGCACGGGTATGGGCTGTGAGAATTTCAGCGCGGATACCGTGCGCGTAGGTCCCGAAGCCGTACCGGTAGCGGTTAACGACATCCTTCAGGTGGGCGGTGATGAAAACGTCGCCATGATCGACCTGCTGGCCAACGACGAACGGACGGGACCGGTGACGGTAACGCTGCTCGGCACGCCGTCTTTCGGTGAGATCATCGTCAACCTGAACGGCACGATCACCTTCGAGGCACCGGTCGGCTTAACGGAAAGCACCATCATCGAGTACGAGGTTTGTAGCGTTACCTGCCCCGGTAGTTGCTCACGCGCCACGCTGACCATTTTCAGTAGCGCGGACGGTACCGACCAGACGGTCTACAACGCCATCACGCCTAACGGTGACGGCATGAACGACGTATTCTATTTCGAGAAACTGGCCCGCAACCCGGGCGATTTCCCCGACAATGAACTGATTATCTTTAACCGCTGGGGCGACATACTCTACGAAGCCAGGCCGTACAACAATGACTGGGACGGTACCGGCAACGGCGGCGCGATCGTCCCCGAAGGCACTTACTATTACTTGCTGCGGCTGAACGTAGGCGAGGGGGATATTATCCGGGGGGACGTGACGGTTGTTAGATAGTACTGTAGTATGAAGTAAAAAGCGGGAAGTGCCGCCGCATGTGATAGCGGCGGCACTTCCCGCTTTTTACTTCATACTACCAACCTCTCACTTTTACTTCCTCCAGAACGGGGCGGGGTCGCCGGATGCAAAGCCTGTTTTGCAAAAGCCCGGTTGCCCCGCCCGACCGAACCAAAACCACGTCGATTGACGTTTCCTTGCTGTTGACTAATAAAAACCGGACCATGAGAATCTTACTGCTACTAAGCCTGTTCGCCCTGACCACCGCCCTTTCCGCTCAACTCGTCGGGGAAACGGAAAACGGCCTGGCGAGCTACTACTCCAACGAATACCAGGGGGCCGAGACGGCCTACGGAGAAATTTACGACCGTAACGAGCTGGTGGCCGCCCACCGGATGTACCCGCTGGGCAGCGTCGTCAAGGTGCGCAACGTGGAGAACGGCAAGACGGTCAGTGTACGGGTGATCGATAAAGGCCCGTTCATTCGCGGCCGGATCATCGAGCTGAGCGAGCGCGCGGCGGCCAACATCGGTCTGCTGGGCAAAGAAACGGTACCGGTAGAGTTGACGCTGATCTCCACGCCCGACCAGCCCGCGACGGCAACGCGCGAGCCGGAGCCCGAGGTCCGCATCCCCGACCCCGAGGTGGTGGTGGAGGTCATCACGCGGGAGCCCGATCCGATCCCGGCGGAACGCACCGTGGTCGTTCAAGCTCCTTCCCCCGCCCCCGCGGCCCCGCCCAAAAACCAAGCCGCCGAAAAGTCAAGTAGTCAGGCCGTTACGCCGCCGCCAACCGTGAACGATGCCACCGCTACCGTCAAGGCAAAGAAGGTCAGTACGGGCGAACTCGTGCGTACTTCCGCCTTCGCGCCCGGTGTTTACAAGATCGCCCTGGAAAAGCCCGCAAGTGGTGCTTACGGCGTACAGGTAGGCAGTTTCGTTGACCTGGAAGGTGCGATGGACAAAGTCACCCAGATGCAAAGCAAGTGGTTTGACAATGTGTTGCTGGAGCGCATCGGTACCGGGCCGGGCTCAATTTATAAAGTGATCCTCGGCCCCTTCGAGACGCAAAAGAGCGCGGCGCGCTATGCCTCCGACCTCAAAAAGCGGTATAAGGTCGATGGTTTCACGGTCAGGATCAGCGCGAAGTAACCTTACCGTTGGCGTAGACGAAGTGAAGTTGGTTCATGTCGGCGGCGATGACTTCGAAGGACGTCGGTCCATCAGCGAACCATACTTCCGTCTCTTCGCCTTTCGCCATCAGGTTTTCAAAACAGACCTCGAACATCGTCGTGCCCGCCGGTTTGGTAACGCCCTGGAGGCTCGCGTCGTGCCACAGCGTGGAGAGGTACCCCCGCTCGACGAATCGAACGCCGAAATTACTCGCACCATACTGCGGCAAGCCGTAGTTACGCAGGCGGGTGTATTTAAGAGCCGCGCTGTCGAAGCGCATGGTGTACTGCAAGCCGATGAGGTTGTTGAAGCCCGCTACCTCGACGGGCAGGCAGACCGTTTCTCCCTTACGGGCCTTGGCGTCCGCCATACGTAACACGAGGGAACCTTTCTTGACCGCCCCGCTGGGGTCCTTGTCTTCCCGAAGCTTATTTCTTTCGTTGACTTTGCCGGTGACCACGCCGCCGGTATCGGTGGTACTTGCGGTGTTGTTGCAACCGACGGCAAAAAGGAGGGCGGATAAAACTATGATGAATTTCGTCATGCGGAAGGGAGTCTTTACTTACAGCGAACGCCTTTGGGGCATCGCGCATTTCTAACAGACCGCAAACTTCGGTGAATTATCCTACTTTTAGGCGCGTTTACACATGATAAATCCAACGAACATGAAACAGTTACTCCCGCTCTTCGCTTTTCTGACCCTCATTTTCGCCTCCTGCGTACCGCGCGAGCAGTACGCCGCCCTGGAAACGGAGCGTAATTACTACCGTAACCAGACCACCCTGGCCGACAGTTTGGCCGACCAGCGCGCCATCAATACTTACGATGAAGCGGACCTGACGAGTAACGACCTGCAACAGCGCATCCGGCAGGTAGAATCACTGACGGCGACCAATGTTTCCCTGAACAACAGCTACCAATCATTACAGGAGCGCTATGACGATTTGCTGGCCCAGAGTCAGAAGATGCTCGGTAAAAGCGGCGATGAGATCTCCGGCCTCCAGCAAAGCCTGGCCGAGCGGACCTCCGTTGTATCTCAGCGCGAAGACGAACTCCGACAGTTGGAAGCCAATCTCGCCGCCCGTGAGCAGGCCATCTCCCGCATCGAATCCGACTACGCCCCCGCTGGTGGCGGTCAGCCCGCCGCTTATGGCAATACGGCACAGCCGCGGCCCCAGGCTTACGGCACCAACGCGGTCAATACCCGCCCACCGCTTTCGGCCGGGCAGAATTCCGCTTTGCGCATCAACGAGATCCAGAGCGACCTCAGTCAGCTGATGAGTGCTTACCCCGCCGGTTCCTACGCCATGGTCAACGAAGGCACGGATAAGCTCCGCGTTACCCTGTCGGAGGGTCTGTTGACCAACGACGGTTTCACGGTTAACGCGGCCGGTCAGCGCTTGCTGCGCGGCATCGCCGGTGCGCTCCGGTCGCAAGCGTCCGCCGAAGTCCTTGTGCTCGGTCACGCCGACAACAGCGGCGGTAACGCCCTGCGCGCCTACGAGGATAGTAGCGACAGGGCCATCAACGTGGCGCAGCAGATGATCAATTTCGGCCTCAACCCGCGCAAGATCACGATTGCCGGCAAGGGCTTTTATGACCCGGTCTCGAACGGCGTAACCCAGCAGGATATGGCCACGAACCGGAGGACGGAACTGGTGGTGAGCGTGTTTGAATATTAGTACCGTGATTTACTTATCGGTGAAGTTTCCCGTGGACTTCGTCAGGCGGGAAACTTCACCAATAAGAAAATTACGCCGGATCAAGACAAGGGGGCAACGCCGGTCAAACAAACGAAAAGGCACTTCCACGGCCATACAGCCCCGACCTTTTTGGCGGGAACATGTTTTCCGGAGTAAAGGGACCCAGAATCATTTCGGGTTATTGACGCAGCTCCATGCTCCTCATTGACATCCACCATCCCGACCCCGCCCGGCGGATAATTTAAGCACCACTGAACCATGAAATTACTTATCCCCGCTCTTCTTGTCCTCAGCCTGTTTACCGCCTGCGACCCCGCCCTCCTGCTCGGCCCGCAGGCTTCGGATGCCGACAAGTACGACCTGCGCGCCACCTATCGCCGCGGCAGCTGCTACGGCCGCTGTGAGGTCTTCGGCCTGCAACTGTTCGAGAACGGACTGCTGCTCTTCGAGGGCGAGCGATTCACCGACAAGCCGGGCACCTGGCAGAAGAACATCGACCGGCGGCGGGTGGTGGGGCTGCTGGATAGTTTCGCCAAAGCGGACTTCGCCAACTACCCCCGTGGTTTCCGCGGCCAGATCGCCGATGCCGCAACGGTGGAAGTGGGCTACTACGACGAGGCGGGCAAGTATTACCAGACCTCGCACAAAGACTACGCACCGCCGGAACTGCTGGCCCTCGGCGAAAGCCTGCACAAACTCGCGCACCTGCCGGGCTACCGCCAAGTCTCCGATACCATCGCCGGAATGCAGCGACGGCCGGTGGCCGCCGCGGCCCGCGAAGAACTGATCGTGGAGCTGGAGCCCGGCGTGGTCGCCGAAACCTGGATCATCAAATGGAGTAAGCAAAGCCTGGCCCTGAAAAATCGCATCTCACCCAACGGTAACTACTACGTCATTACGTCCGACCCGAACATCATGGGCTCGGAGGAGCTGCTTGATCTTTTGCGACGGGATGCGCAGGTGCGGTCGGCGCAGGTGAACGGGGAGGTGAAGCCGCGGTAAGGTTGCCCGGGCTGGGCTGTTGGAGCTATTGGTCTGTTGGTCTATTGGTCTGTTGGAGCTGTTGGTCTGTTGGTCTGTTGGAGCTATTGGTCTGCTGGTCTGTTGGTCCGTTGACGCTACCGAAGGAGCCGGCACTCCCCAATTAACATGCCGTTGACAAGTCTGCGTCAACCCTTCACCCCGGCGCGTGTAGTACCTTCGTACCCTCCCGTTAAAGGAACACTTTTGCTATGACGCTAACGACGATTCTCTCCCTGATCACGGCGGCCGCCCTTGGCCTGACCGGTATTACCTACTTCCTGCTCAAGCACAAAGACAGCCTGCTGGTGAGTTTCCTGCAGAACTGGACGGGCGCGCTCTTCCTGTTTTCCGGCTACGTGAAGGCGGTGGACCCACTGGGGACGGCGTATAAGATGGAGCAGTATTTCGCGGAATTCGAGTCGACCTTCGCCGATACGGCCATGAGCTTCGCCGCGCCTCTTTTTCCGGCGATGGCGGAATACAGCGTGGGCTTTTCGGTCTTCATGATCGTTTTGGAGATCGTACTCGGCCTGGCGTTAGTGATCGGCTTTTGGCCCAAGCTGACCTCGTGGCTGTTCTTCCTGATCGTAGCTTTCTTCACCGTGCTGACGGGCTTCACCTTCCTGACGGGCTACGTGCCCTCGGGCGTAAATTTCTTCGCTTTCGGTGATTGGGGCCCGTTCGCGGAGACCAACATGAAGGTGACGGACTGCGGTTGCTTCGGCGATTTTCTCAAACTGGAGCCGTTTACGAGCTTTATGAAGGACGTGGCGCTGATGGTGCCCGCCGTGCTCTTCCTGTTTACCAGTAATAAGATGCACCAGCTGGCCTCGGCCAAGACGCGGACGATTGCCGTCGGATTGCTGGCCGTCGGCTCGCTGCTGTACGGCATGAGCAACTACGTCTGGGACATCCCCGGGCAGGACTTCCGCCCGTTCAAGGTGAACACCGACGTAGCCGGCGTGAAGCAGGCGGAGATGGACGCCGCCGCGGCCCAACAGGTAACCGGTTACTCAATGGTCAACAAGACCGACGGAACGGTGAAAGAATTGAGCATGACCGAGTTCCTGAAGGTCTACAAAGATTACCCGGAAGACCAGTGGGAGTACAACCAGCTCAAATCTCCGCTCACGATGGAGGCCACCAAGATCAGCGATTTCGAGATGACCGACGAGACGGGCGACGACCCCATCCCCGCCATGCTGGAAGACGACGGTTACACCTTCCTGATCGTGGCCTACAAGCTTAAAGGCGATAAAGGCGACTGGAAACAAAGTTACCTCGACGACTGGAAGAACGACATCCAGCCGCTGGCCCGACAAGCCAAGGCGGCGGGCCACAAGGTATACGGCCTGACCAAGCTAAACGACCCGGCGGCCATCGCGGATTTCCGCGCGGCCATCGGTGCTGATTACCCCTTCTGGCAAGGCGATGACATTATGCTGAAAACGATCATCCGCTCGAACCCCGGCGTGGTGCTGATGAAGGACGGCGTGATCATCAATAAATGGCACCACGCGCGGCTGCCGGAATTTGAGGAGATGAAGGGACGGGAGATATTGGCGGCGGCGGGTAAGTAGTATGTTAGAAGTTGGTATTCAGCCCCGTTCCGCATGCTGTACGGGACCTAATACCAACTTCTAAATTACCCACTTCCATAAACTAATCGCTAAATTTTCGTTGCTTTGCGCTCGGAACCGCGTCTCATCGCCGGTTCCCATTGAAAACTCGCTCTTTTATGCTCAGTCGCCGCAACGTACGAATCAAAATAATGCAGGTCCTTTACGCCGCTCAGCGGCAGGAACTGGCCAGCCCCCGCGCCCACGATTCGTTACTTTTAGGACTGGTGCGTAACTCATATCAGCTGTACCTGCAGAACCTGCTGATGATTCAGCGCATCTGTGAGTACGCCAAGCACGATCTGGCCACCCGGAACGCCAAGCTGCGGCCAACGGCACAGGATAAGACGTTCAAAGCGATCCTGGCCAATAACCTGGCCATCCGTTCGCTGTCCGAAAACGAAGAGCTGAGCAAAACTTTCGATCGCTACGGCGTACGGAGCATGATCGACGCCGATCAGATCCAGTCCCTCTACCGCGAGTTCATCCAGACGACGGAATTTAAGAACTACCTCTCCGAAGGGGACATGGGTAAGGAGCCGACGGTGACCCTGCTACTCGCGCTGTACAAGTGGCTCCAGGGCCACGAGCTCTTCCTGAATATGGTGGAAGACCACTTTCCGCTTTGGAAGGAAGATAAGAGCCTGGTGGTGGGCGCCATGAAAAAGACCATCAAGGCCATGCCGCTGGAGCAGGACTTCTATAAAGCCTATGAGGAGCACGGTGAGTCGATCGTGGAATTTGGGCAGCCGTTGCTCAAGTTCGTGGTGGAAGCTAACGACAACCTGCTGGAGCGCATAAAGGCCCATCTGCAAAACTGGGACGCCGACCGCGTAGCGATCATCGATATGATCCTGATCAAGATGGCGATGGGCGAGTTTCTGCAATTTCCCAAGATTGCCCCCGAGGTCACGATGAACGAATACGTGGACATCTCCAAGGTCTACTCTACCGACAAGAGCCGGGAATTCGTCAACGGTATGCTGGATAACCTGCTGAAGGCCCTGCGCAAGGATGGGTTAGCGTAGCCCGCTAAGTTATTTCCACCTCTTCTTGCACCCGCGGCCCCGCCCCCTAAAGGACGCCTCAAACCGTTTCCGGTCGCTTCATCCTGTATTTGTAGTAACGGATGAAAGCCACCCCGATTACCGTCGGCGCAATCCAGGCCGCGATCTCCAACGAACCGGTGAAGAGGTTCCCGAAAATGCGCGAGCCGCCGAAAGCGAAAAAGGCCGTGAACGCCGCAATGGCCGAAACACCCATGCCGCTGATGTGCTCGTGCAGCCAGTAATACGTTTTTTCCCTGCCGCGCAACTTCGCGATGAAATCGGGAATAGTGATCGCGCAACCCAGCGCGCCGAAAACGATCAGCAGCGGGTGACCACCGTCGCCCACCCAGCCAAGACCGGTAAACAATAGCAGTGGACTGAGCAGTAGCAACGCCGTGGACAGCACCGTATTGATCCGGTTCATGCGGGCCGACGGCCCCTCTTTGTTCCGCAATACCGCTATACCGAAGTACAACGGGCGACTGGTAAGCAGCGCGAGAAAGCCGAGAAAAAGAGCTATTACCTGCTCTCCTTGGAAATAGCGAATTACGCAAAGCAGTAAGGCGGTTATGATGACCGCCCACATGCCGTACGTATACCAGCGACCGAAATTATTATGCAACTTGCTCCCCTTCTTAGCGAAGGCGGGCACGAAGAAAAGCCCGAGGCTGGTAAAACCGGCCGATACGTGGGTAATGAGTAGTATTTTGAGGAGGGTATCCATGTGACTATCGTTTCCCCAAAGGTGGGCCGCGAAGTCAATGAATACAAGGGGTTGGGACGGTTGACAAAGCACTTGGGCCGGGCGACAAAGCCCGGGGACGGACGGCTTCGCGCCAACCGGATCAAAGCACCCGTTCCCGCAATTTCGACACGTACGCCCGCGAAACCGGCACTTCCTCTTCCGTTCCCACCAATTCCAGCCGCAGCCCCTGGGCGTTCCCCCGTGCCTGACGAATGTGGTTGGGGTTAACGAGGTAAGAGCGGTGACAACGCAGCATCGCCCGGCCGTTCAGTTGGGCTTCGATGCCGATAAGGGTGGCACGGATGGTCTCCTCGGCCACTTCGCCGTTGCGTAGAAAAACACAGCGAACGTAATTCTGGCGGGACTCGCAATACAGCAGATTATCAGGGTCGAGGGAGAACTCACTCTCCCCCAGCGTTACCAGCCGGGACGTGGGATCTTCGGGCGGGGACGCGGGTGCCGCGGGACGGGCGGAGGCCAGCAACAACTCCCCCGCCGTCCGCTGATTCTCCCGCTCGGCGCGCAGCTGGATCGCCATACCGCTGAAGGCTACCGGAAACAAACCCACCAGCACGGTCGGCACCGTTATACCGACCAGAACGAGCCCCGAGAAGGCCGTCCACCCCACCGTGAAGTTGTAAAACACGAAGTTGCCCATCGAGATCAGGGCCAGCAGCAAGCCGCAATCGAGCACCCACTTCCACAGTACCCAGCCGTCGCCGCTCCGTTTCCAACCCAGCACCCGCTCCGTGCACCAGGCGTAGAACGACGAGACAATGAAGGTGACTACCGCGTAGCCCACGCAGGTCATGAAGAAACTACCTTCCACGTGCATACCGTTCGGCCGCAAAAAATAGAGCGCGCAGAACACGAAGACGCTCACCCGCAGCATACCAATGATGGTCTCGCGGCTGAACTCCCGATCCGGGAAGGGCCGGGTCAGGGGGTTGTTAGTGAGGGGCTGTCGTTTGAACTTCACGTACCGTAGATGCGGGTTTGCGCTTCCTTGTCGGTCAGCAGGTAATAGACTTCGTAGCCGCGCTTGTAAAAAGCTTCGATCTGGCCGGTAGGAATGACCATCCCTTTGCGGTAGAACATCAGGTAGAAGCCGAGCCCTTCCATCGACCAACCTTTATTGAGCGTGAAATAGTTCAGCACCTCGTCGGTAAAGTGATGGCGAATGTATTCCTCATCCCCACCCGTCAGCCGGTACTGCCCGGAGAATTTAGGAAAGCGCACGAAGTCGATGTCCGTAAAACCCACGAGCTCACCGAGTTTATGCACGATGGTTTCCGGCTGCATCCACAGCTCCGGCAAGCCCAGCCGCGCGCTCTGGAGGAAGAACACCGTTTGGTGGACCATATTGTCCTGCCCGGAACCGTGCCATTTTTTGTAGCTGTAATCGAAGATGGAAATGTCGAAATCCATCAGCCCGTCCTGCTTACGGATGATGTGTCGCACCGTCTTGTTCCGCCCCTCGTTGAACAACTTGAAATCCCTTAATTGCGCGGATAGCCCGAAGTCGTCTTCGGCGTGGAAGCCCAAACCGAGGCGGCGGGCGAGGTGGTCCATGTCTTGTTGGCGGCGGTTGGGCATGAGGGGGTGTATTGGTCTGTTGGTGTATTGGTCTATTGGTCTGTTGGTGTATTGGTCTGTTGGTCTGTTGGTCTGTTGGTCTGTTGGGGCAAGATAGCGGCGGGCGGGCGGGGGTGCAAGTTTGTGCGCCGGTTGCCCAGTCTTCGGGCTGAATTCTACCTTCGGTAATTCAGCCCGAAGATTGGGCAACCATTGTGCCGGGTCCCTCGTTCCACAACCGCGCAAATAAAAAACCCTCATCAGCTCCGCTGATGAGGGTTTTTTATTTGCGCGGTTGTGGAACGGATTCCTTACTTGCCGCCGCCGTTGAAGAGGCCTTGCTCACCAGCGGGAACCGCGGCGGGCTCCGCCGGCTTCGGCTCGACCATACCTTTGATGGTCAGCACGATGGGTTCTTCGCCGGCGTTCGTGGTCAGCGTCACGCGCTTGCGGAACTGGCCGAGGCGGTGCGTATCGTAGCGAACTTTCACCTCGCTGGTTTCACCTGGAGCAACGGGGGCCTTGGAGTAGCTGGGTACCGTACAGCCGCAGGAGCCGCGGGCGTTGGTGATCAGCAGCGGCTCGGTGCCGGTGTTCTTAAACTTGAAGATGCGAAAAGGATCGGCATCCTGCTCGATGACACCATAGTCGATTTCGAGGGCCTCGAAAGACATTACGGCGCCGTCAGCGGGGGCAACGGCTTCTTCGATGGCTTCGGTAGCTTCAACGGTACCGACGCCGGTTTGAGCGGTCATCGTAGCGGTAAAACCGCATGCGAGGAGGAGGAGAAGGAAAAAACGTTTCATGTGGGAGTTATTTTCTTGAAAGGCAAATATAGGGACAAGTCCCGATTGCCCGGTTTAATGAGCTGTTAACGCGACGGAGGTTTATCATCTCCGGTCAGTATAACGGCTATGAGACGCAAAAGGTGGTGAGAAGACACCCGAAAAAGCGTTAAGGCTTTGCAAAAAAATGAAGAAAGCCCGTCTGAATTCAATCAGACGGGCTTACCGGGGTGGAGAATACCAGAGTCGAACTGGTGACCTCTTGCATGCCATGCAAGCGCTCTAGCCAACTGAGCTAATCCCCCGGATAGAGCAGCTTAATTCCTTAAGCGGTCGCAAAGATAGACGGCGCTTTTGAAATGTCAAAGCGATGGACAAAAGTTTCTACATTTTTTATTGATACGTCTTCTCCAGCGTCAGCAACTCCGCCACCCGGCGTGCTTCGGCGACCACCTGGGCGGGGTAACCGGAGATCTCCAGCAGGCCGATGGCGTTGCGTTTCGTCAGGGGCCCGGGCCGCAAGACGTAATCGAAAGAGAGTGCGCGGTCGGCGAGGCGCTCCTGAAAGTGGTGCAGGGCGTAGGCGTCGTCGAGCAGCCGCGTCAGCTCGATGTCGTGGGTGGAGACGAGAACGAGGTGCTCCCCCACCCCGCCGAGGTATTCGAGGATGGCCTTAGCCGCGGCGACGCGCTCCACGGTATTGGTGCCCTTGAACACTTCGTCGATGACGAAAAGGCGGGCAACGCCGTTATCCGCGGCGGCGGCGGCCATCAGCCGGCCGATGGCGTCGATCTCGGCCATATAATAGCTGCTCCCCCCGGCCAGATCGTCGGTGATGCGGATGGAGGTCATCACGGCGAGCGGCGGCGATACCCAGTGCCGGGCGAAGACGGTGTTCAGCGCCTGAGCGGTGATGGCGTTGAGGCTCACCGCCCGCACGAAGGTCGATTTGCCAGACATGTTGGAGCCGGTGAGCAGGAGGCCACGCCGGTTCAGCGACAATTCATTGGCAACGCAGCCTTCAACCAGCGGATGGTAGAGGCCCTCGGTAACCAGCGTTTTGGGCGCGCCGGTCAGGTCGGGCAGCGCATAGTGCGGCAGCGAGGCGCGCAGGGACGCGACGGACAGCGCGAGATCGACCCGACCGATGAAATGGTAGAGCGTCAGCACGTCGGCTTCGATGGCTTTCAGCTGATCGCGGACGGAGAGGAAGGCCAGTACCTCGAGCAAAAACAGGCTCTTGACCAGTTCCATTACGTAAAAAGCGGCGTCCGCGAATTCGGAGACGGCTAAGCGCTCGGAATCCAGCACGGCGATCCTTTTATTGACGACGCCGATGCGTTTGCGGGCGGCTTTGATGGCGGCCGGATCGATGATGCCGTCCGGAACCACCTTCATCAACCGTCCGGCGGAGGCGTGCAAACGCGGCAGCGCGCGCAGTACGTTGACGTAATTGCCCAGCCGGCTTTTTGACCGATAATGGATGTAGTAAAGTACCGGAGCGATGAGTACCAGCAGCAAGAGAAAACCGGGGCTAACCAAGGAGATCAGGAATATGCCCAGCACAAGCCCGACCAACAGACCGGGTAACCACTTGGGAAGATCGACTTCGGGTGGCTTCTTATACAACAGGTTAGGCAGGTAGTAATCCTCGATCTTGTTCATCCGGTCGAGTTCAAGGCAAAGATCGGTGCGCAATCGCTCGTCGGTGGTGAGCGCGGCGATGTCTTCCTCCAGCGTCCCCGGATGTGGCGCGGGGTCGACCAGCCGCGCGTAGAGGGCTTGCTGACCGATGGCGGACCAGCCGTGATCGACGAAACGGTAGAAGGCGTCAAAATCGAGGTCTTCCCGCGTTTGCTCGTTAAGCAGGTACGGGCTGTCGGGCCTGGGTTTGAGCTCATGATAAACGGCGGCGAGGTCAAGGCTGGTGGGTTCCGTGCGGCGTCGGCCCCAGCGTTCGGTGACCTGCTTTCGGCGTTTGGCTTTTCGGTTGAACATGGATAGGGTGTTAATAAGGGCGGGGCCGCGGGTGCAACGGGAGTTTTTCAGGAGCGTCGGTCAGCCATCAGGCGGGGAGACCGCGCCGCGCCGCCTTACGGGCTTTCTTCTCGGCCTTGCGCGCCTTCTTCGCGGCTTTCTTTTCGGCCTTCTTACGTTCCTTTTCGGTCATCTGGTAGCCGATGATGTGCAGGTCGCTGCGTTCGCGCAGCACGATGGCCGCCGTCACCGAGGTTACCAGCGGGCCGAGGATGGTGCCAAAGAGCGGCACCTTGAGCATCAGGAACAGCGGCAAACCGAGGCCCAGGCAAATACCAACGTAATTCGGCCAGAGTTGCCGCTGGCTTTGCTTGACGGACAGCCCGAATTGCTCGTTGTAGTTGTCCGCGATCAAGAAACCCATAAAGCCGCACTGCACGCCGACGGTCAAACCCGTGGTCACCCAGCCGTCGCTCAATACGCCATCCAGTACGCCGTTAATAACTTCCTGCAAGATGGTTGCGATCGCAGTCACTACGATCATCCGTACCTGGGCGTCCAGAAAAGGCTTAAAAGCGTGGGCGTTTTCGACGTTCTTCTTCAGCACGATCTGCAGCGTGCGCCGCATGAAGTGATAGATCACCACCTCCAGCAGCACCAGCGTCACCATATTCAACACGCCGTCGGAGTCGGACAGCGATTCGTACAACTCGGTGAGCCAGCTCACCACCAGGCCGTCGCTGCCCACGACGGCCATGTAGGCCGGCTCATTGGCGTGAGCATCGAACCAGTCGATCGTACCGGTGATGACGTAGATCGCCATGATCACCCCAACGGCCACCAGCGCCCGCGCCACCCATCCGTATTGCCGCAGCCCCTCCCACAGGCGGTGGCGGAGCATGAACCGCCACGCCCGCGGGAAAGCCAGCAGGGTGTAGCAAAAGTCATGGATGGAGGTGCGGAGGAGGTGCATGGGATGGGCGGGTGGTGGGTAGTGGGTGGTGCGGACGTCTTACGACTTCAAGCAAAGAACAAGGTCTTCCCGAAGAACTTCCCCGGCACCCGCGTTCTCCGCCCAAACGTGCGTGCTATTCCACGTTTTCCGTCTGGCAACGGGCCAGTTGCTCTTCGGCAATCGCCAGTGATTTCTTCAGTTCTTTCACCTCATTGCGCAGGTCCCGCACGTTTTGAAAAGTAGCGGGCGGCGTTGAAGGAGAGGTACCGGAGCGGTTATCGACTTGTTCTTGCGCCGGTACGTCGTCCGTACCCAACACGTTCTTGATGTTCGCTACCGGGTCTTCGCCGTTGTAGTAGCTGGCGCCGAAATAAGCCACCGGCAAGAAGATGAGCAGGAACATCAGCAAGCGGGCAAAAGGGGTAATCTTGATCTTAGCCATGGTATTATCGTTTTATACCCGCAAAATACGACCGGCGCGGAGGGCGGGCCAAATCGGTTCTACGAAAGTGGGGGAATGGACGACCAATAAGTGGGAAGTGGGAAGTAGCTTAACTTAACGTGAGGTTCGCAGTCCTGAGATCGGATTTATACTTGAAAACCAGATCGTTGGAAGTTAGACCGTTAGGGCTTAGTCGACATTGCAGGCCACCGTCTTTCTAACTTCTAACGATCTAACTTCTAAAAACACTTCAAGACGGCGTAAACACTCACCTTTTTCCGCGAACCTCAAGTTATCTTACTTCCCACTTCCTACCTGACAAGCATCACCTCCCCCCGCAGCGCCAGCGTCACCCCATCCAAATACCTCACCCGTGCCATCCAGACGTAGATGCCCGGTTCCATCGGCTCCCCGCGCTGCCGGCCGTCCCAGCCCGCGCTCGCCTCGTTGGGCGGCAGGTCGGTGGCGCTGAAGAGTTGCTCGCCCCAGCGGCCGTAAACCTCCAGCGAGGCGATGCTGACGGCGGCCTTGCCGAGGCCCAACGTGAAGAAGTCGTTGACGCCGTCCCCGTTCGGGGAAAAGGCGGTGGGCTGGAAAACGTCGCGGTTTTTATCGAGTTGCACGAACAACGAATCCGTCGTCGCGCAGCCGTCGGCGGAGGTGACGGTCAGGCGGTATTCCGTATCATCGAGCGGCAGGGCGACCGGCGAGAGGCAGGTGTCGCAATCCAGCGTAGCGCCCGGGTCGAACCAGCGGACGGAGGCGATCGAAACGTTGTTCGTCCGCGTCGTCAGCGGAATCGCGCAACCGAGCTGGGTGACGAAGGCAGACCAGGGCACGATCGCGGGAATCTCCGCCGCCCGGGTCACCGCGCTCGTATCCAGCGGGCAATCGTTGGCGTCCATCACGATGACGCGATGGCTGCCCTCGCTCAAGCCGTCGAACCTGCGCAGGGTGTCCGGCGGGCCGCCGTTGAGCGACACCCGGTAAGGAGCCGTTCCGCCGCTCATCGCGTCGATGATCACGACGCCCGTTTCCGGACCGTCACAGTTCGGGTCGATGAAGTTGACGTCGGCCACGACTGCGGATGGGGAGACGAGGGTGGTCTGGGCCAAACGCACGCAACCGCTCGCGTCCGTAACGCTGACCGTATAGGCACCCGCCGCAAGTCCGGCCGCGAGGGCGTTGGTCTGGTTGTCGCTCCACAGGTAGGTGTACGGAGGTACGCCGCCAATGCCCGTCGCGGTTGCGCTACCGTCCGCCCCGCCGAAACAGCTGACGTTGACGCCGTTGATGTCCCATGCCGTAGCTTCCGCAAACATCGGTGCCGGCTCGATGACCTCCTGGAAGAAAACCACGTCGTTACCGAAGTCATCCCGCACGTTGATCTCGTAGACGCCCGCCGCGACGCCCGTGATGACGTTATTTTCCAGCAGGTTGGTCGTTCCGGTAGCCGCCGCGCCGGCGGCCAGAATGTTGGCGTAATCGTAGCTGAAGGGCGGCGTACCGTTTTCCACCGAGAAGATCAGTTGGCCCGTCGCCTCACCGAAGCAGACCGGCGGCCGGAAATCCGTCGTACCCCTGATCTCACATTCGATCATGAACAAGTCGAGCCGCACGATGCTGTCACAGGCCGAGGCCGTCCGTACGGTGTCGATGAAGCGGCCGGTCGTGGAGTAGGGCGTATCGCCGATGAAGAATTCTTCCCCCACGCAGAGGTTGACGTCGATCGACTGGCGGGCCTGCGGTAAGGCCAGTAGCCGCACCTGGATGAAACTGTCACAGCCGTTGGGCAGCGGGATGACGAAGTTGTAGTCGCCCGAGGTCGTCAGTAAGGTATCGGCCACGGCAAGCGCCTGTCCCTGATCCTGACAGAGGATGGTGTCGATCACCAGCGTATTGGGCCGCCGGATGCGGACCATCTTGCAGCTCGGCGGCGCGGCGTCGCAGACGTTGGCGGCCACCACGCAGACCTCCACGTTGCCCTCGGTGGTGAAGGTGAGGTTCGGGCGGCGGTTAAAATCCGTCTGCTCCGCCCCGTCGATCGACCAGAAGAACAGGGCGGCGGAGGCTTCGGTACCCGTTACTTCCAGCAGGTTCGTCTCCCCCGGGCAGGTGACGTCCGGGCCCAGGATCTGGCCGGAGGTGGTCAGGGGCTCCAGGGCCGTACTGCCCGACAGCACGCGGAAGGTCCAGTCGCAGACCGTTCCGCCGGAGCCGTCCATGATCAGATAGTAATGCTGACCGACGTTAAGCGGCTCGTCGTTAGTGAAGATCGCCGTCTCCCCTTCCAGGATGTCGGTATCGCAAAAGGTCATAGCGCGAAAGTTCGTGCAGTCGAAGCTCTCGAAAATACCGATCTCCAGACCGGCCCACGGCTCGTTAAGGTTGCAGTTCGTTACGTCCACCGCGATCTCGATGTCCACCGTGGCCGGCACGAAGGCGATGTAGTTGAAATTGTTGAACTGGGTCGTACAGAACTCCGCGAAGCCCTGGCCCTGCACGGTGGAGTTGTTACGCCCGGTAAAGCCGTCGATATCGCAAATTGCGCAGGCTTCGGCGCAGGTGGGCGTCATGGCCGGGTCGTCTCCGCAGGGCCGCGGTTGGGCGAGGAGTGCGCAGGTAAATAAGGTAAGAACCGGGAGGAGGAAGGAGCGGATCGACATGAAGCGTAGGGTTAGGCTAAAGGTAATTAATTAGGGCTTTCGCCTGACCCCGATACCATCGTTGGTTAGAACAACGACCAAACCGGAGCTTACTCTGGCTGACCACCGGAAGCAACAGCGGAGCTAACCCATAGCCTGACGAAGAGAAGTCCGTTGCTTCCCCACGCGCAAGCTGGCGTCACACCACCACCGTCGTTACCCCCACCGGATATTCCCCCTCCAGCAACTTTACCATCCGCGCGTAGGCCGCCCGGTCTTCCACGAAGTTGATTTCTCCCAGCTCCAGCACCAGCACCGGCAATTCCTTCTGGGTGCCGAAGTAGTTGAAATAGGCGGACTGAAGGGAGGCGAGGTATTCGTCTTTCATCTCCGCTTCGTATTCCCGGCCGCGCTTGGCGATGTTGGCCTGGAGGGCGGCGACGGGTCGGTGGAGGTAGACGATGAGTTCGGGGTTCGGGAAGCCGGCGTCCATGACCTTGAACAGGCGGGAGAAGAGACGGAATTCCTCTTCGGTCAGCGAGTTGCGGGCGAAGAGGAGGGTCTTGACGAAGATGTAATCCGCCACCAGCCCGTTGGTGAACAGGTCGGTTTGGGCCAGTTCGGCTTGCAGTTGCTTATGCCGCTCGGCCATGAAGAAAAGCTCGACGGGGAAGGCGTAGCGCTCCGGGTCGCGGTAAAAGGGCGGCAGGAAGGGATTGTCGCTGAACTGCTCCAGGAGGAGCCGTCGGTTATGATCGGCGGAGAGCAGTTCGGCGAAGGTGGTCTTGCCGGCACCGATGTTGCCTTCGATGGCGAGGAAGTTGGGGAGCAAGGGGTGGGGTTTTGGTCTGTTGGACTGTTGGTCTGTTGGACTATTGGTCTGTTGGTCTGTTGGTCTGTTGGTGGCAAAATACACTAAACCTACGGGGATAGCAGATCGAGTTGGTCAGCTACCGGCTGATTAAAAATTCGATGGTAGTCCGGGGGAGATTTTCTACTTGAGGCCGCGGGTGAACTTCGCTGCTGCCTTCGGTGATAAGCCGAAGTAAGGATTTCAAACAAAGCCACCCGCGAAAGCTACCGCCCGCAGTTCCGGCGAATCCCGGATCAGGCCGCCGACGAAGTCCCGCGCCGCCCACCAGGGGTGCGGCAGGCTGAGCCGCTCGTCTTCGTAGCGCAGGTCGCCGACCAGGATCAGGTCGAGGTCGATGGTACGCGGACCCCAGCGTTGCTCCCGCCGGCGGCCGAGGTCGTTTTCGATGGCTTGGGTAAGATCGAGCAGCCGGTGCAAGGTCGCCTTTGATGCTCTTTCCCCCGCACCCGCGGCCCCGCCCGGATCTTTCAGCTCCAGCAGTACGACCTGATTATAAAAATCGGGCTGATCCTCCACGCCCCAGGCGGCCGTCCGCACAACCGGCGATGCGGCGGTGAGGCGACCGATGTCCGCTTCCAGCCGCCTCCGCGCCGCGGCCAGCGTGGCCGTCGCTTCCCCCATGTTCGCCCCGAGGGCTACAACTACTTGCGTCATGGCGGAAAGGTAACGCGCGGACGAATACCCGCGCAACCGGACACGCGCGGCTTAAGCCACCGTCCCGCCGCAGGAAGACCCGGCCCCGGCCGTGCACCCGTAGCAGTGCTGGTTGAGCACGATGTTTCGCCCCCGCAGCTCTTCGGGGTCGAAATCCGTTACGTGACGGCCCTTTGCGGCGATCTTCAGGTCCAGCATCTGATTGAAGTCACAGTCGTACAGGAAGCCGTCCCAGCTCACCGAAATGGTGTTGCGGCACATGAGGCCGTCGACGGTGGACGGGTTGTAGGCGTCCACCAGTTTCTGCATGTACTCCTCATAATTGCCGGTTTCGATCAGGTAATCGAGGAAGCGGGCCACGGGCAGATTGGTGATGGCGTAGAGCTCGTTGAAAACAATGCCGAATTTACGGTCGAGCTGCCGCTTGAATTCCGCCTCCAGCTCTTCCTGCTTGCCGGGCAGGTACGCGCCGGAAGGGTTGAAGACGAGGTCGAGCACGAGCCCCGTGCCCGGCTTGCCGTAACCGGCTTCGTTGAGCAGCTGCAGGGCCTTGATCGAGTCTTCGAAGACGCCGTCGCCGCGCTGGCCGTCCGTGCGTTTCTTGCTGAAGTACGGCAGGCTGGACACCACGTGAACCTTGTGCCTGGCCAGGAATTCCGGCAAGTCGTGGTACTTCTTGTTAGCCATGATGATGGTCAGGTTACAGCGGTCGATGACGCGCTTGCCCAACTTCGTGCATTCCTCGACGAACCAGCGGAAGTGCGGGTTCATCTCGGGCGCGCCGCCGGTGATGTCGACCACCTGCACGGTCGGGATGGCGCGAATCATGGCCAGGCACTGCTCCAGGTCTTGCCGGTTCATATTTTCCACCTTCTTGTCCGGCCCCGCGTCGACGTGACAGTGAGCGCAGGTCTGGTTGCAGAGCTTACCGATGTTGAGCTGGAAAACTTCGACTTCGGTAGCCAGGAAAGACGGATGGCCCTGGGCGGCGAGCTTGTCGCTGAAACGGGGGAACTTCGCGTCCGAAATGTCCTTTCCGTTCAGCACGTTGAGCTGCACGAAGGTGCTGTTCAGGCGGTTACCGGTGACGGAGAGGGACTTGGTTTTTTGCTTGATTGCCATGTAGGATAGTAATGTAGTAATGTAGGGGGTAGTAATGTAGTAGCTGCCGCACGTGATATACTGGGCAGGCGAGATAGCAGCGTAGTAAACAGGCGAAGGACAATACCGACCCTATACATGTAACACCTGCCGCATGCGGTAGCACTACATTACTACACTACTACTAAACTACATCACCACCTTATCCACCTGCCGTTGCATCTGGCGGGCGTAGATCAGGGTAGTGCCGGCTTTGACGGCGGCGGCGACGTGCACGGCCTCCATCATCTGCTCTTCGTCGGCACCGGATTGCAGCGAATTAGTGGTGTACGCCTCGATGCAGTACGAACACTGTATGGCGTGGCTGACGGCCAGCGCGATCAGGGCTTTTTCACGGGCGGTGAGGGCGGTATCGCCTTCGGTCACGCCGCTGTACCAATCGAAGAATTTTTCGCCCATCTCCTCCTGCCACTCGGCGATCTTGCCGAACGATTTGAGGTCTTTGGGGTTCGCGTATGGATTCTCGATTTTCGATTCTCGATTCATGATTTTTGATTTAGCCGCCGCTGTTTCAGGGGGCGGGGGCGCGGGTGCGACGGAAGGATCGAGGGCGTTGGTGAATTCCGCCGTCATCGCCGCGGCGTCGAGCGCGCGGCCTTCGAGGCTTTCCTCGTAAGCGGGCATGATTTCCGTATTGTCCCAGACGCCGGTGGTCAGCGTGGCGGCGTAAGCGACCGGCAGCCGACGGTCGTCGATCATTTTGGCTTTGGCGGCGCGGTGGTCGTAATCCAGCGCATGGAAGGTACAACCGAGACCGTCTTCATCGTTGAGCACGGCGAACCAGGTGCGCGGCGTTCCGTCGTTGGCGGGCATACCGATGACGCCGGGGTTGAGCCAAAAGGATTGGCGATTCTCGATTCCCGATTCTCGATCTTCGATTGGCTCCGCACGGGGCAGGCGTTGCGCGAAGGGCAGGCCGCAGTGGCCGCCGATCACTACGTCCGCCCGGACGGCTTCGCGGAAGGCGGCTTTGCGCTTGGCGGGGGTCGACCGCCAGACGAACTCCGACTGGTTATCCGGCGAGCCGTGGAGGACGACCATCCGTTTTCCGGCGTAGTTGAAGCGCAGCATATCGGGCAGCTTGGCCATGTAGGCCAGATTGCGCCCGGTAACGTGCCTGGCCGCGTAGTCGTACCACAATTTGGCGAACATATCGCAGCGGGAGCCGTCGCCGAAACCGCAGCCGCAGTCGTCGGTACCGTTTACGAGGTTCGTCTCGACGTTACCGGCAATGGCGTGGATGCCCCACTCCTCGACCAGATCGAGGCAGGCGGCGGGGTCGGCGCAGTAACCGGGTGTATCACCGGTACAGATCACGTTGGCGGGCGGGATGCCGCGCCGCCCGGCCTCGGCGCGCAGGGCGAGCAGGGCTTCGAGGTTGGAGTACACTCCACCGAACAGTAAAACCGGACCTTTGAGGTCCCCAATGTCTTGCGCTTCCATCATAGGCGGGTGCATAGATACGGCGGAAGGCGGTGAATGGTTGTGCGCGCCCTTCCCTATCGCGTTCAAGTGTCGCCAAATGTTACCCGTTGGGGAAATTGGCGCGCAATGAACTCCGACATCTCGTCGGGGTTTAACGGCCCACGCAGCGCGTTCCCTTCCCGGCCCGCAGGGCCGGCAGATCGCCGATGATCACCTCCCCCACCCCGGCGGCGACGGCGGCGAAGGCATTATCGAGTTTGGGGATCATGCCGCCGCCGATCGTCCCGTCCGCCTGAAAGCCGGCGTAGCTCCCCGGCGTCAGCGTCGGGATCCAGGACGTGGGATCTTCGATGTCGCGCATCACGCCGGGAAACTCGAAGCAATACCGGAGGGAAACCGCCGCGCCGCTCCGGGCCATGGCAATGGCCGTTTCGTTGGCGATGGTATCGGCGTTGGTGTTGAGCAGCTGGCCCTTACCATCGTGGGTGATGGGGCAAAGGATGGGGCGCAGACCGAGGCCGAGCAACTTCATCAGCATTCCCGCGTCCGCGCCCAAAACGTCCCCCGCAAAGCCGTAATCAATCGTTTTGACCGGTCGTTTTTCGGCCAGCACCGCGCCGGCGTCCGCGCCGCTCAGGCCGATGGCGTTGACGCCGCGGGCCTGCAGATCAGCCACCACCTGCTTGTTGATCAGGCCCGCGTAAACCATCGTGACGATCTCCAGCGTCGGCGCGTCGGTGATGCGCCGCCCGTCGATCATTTTCGGCGCGCGGCCCATCTCCGCGATGACCTCACTGGCCTTGCGCCCGCCGCCGTGCACGAGAATGGCCGGCTCGGTGAGGGCGGCGAAATAGTCGAGGGCCGCGCTTAAAGCTTGCGGATTATTGAGGACGTTGCCGCCCACTTTCAGGATGATCATTCCGATAAGGGATAAGCGATAAGGGATAAGCGATAAGCGATTGGGGTTCGCTCAAATCGCTTATCCCTCCTCCCTTATCAATTATCACTTATCAGACATTAGTGGTGGCGAATACCCGCCGCAGCCGGTATCTGCCGGAAGTGTGTGTCGCGGTGATGAGCAACCCGCCCATGATGGCGAGGTTCTTCATGAAAAGGATGCTTTGCAGGCGGTAGACGTCGCTGCCCGCCTCATCCGTCCAAAAATCATGGACGATGAAGGTGAGCGGTATCCAGTAAATCAGCAACAGCATGACGCCGAAGCGCATCCGGTAGCCCAGCAGGATGGTGAGGGCACCGATGAACAACAGGAAAATGGCCCCGTACAGGAAAAAGTCCTGGTTCCAGGTCAGACCGTAAATCGTCATCGCCTTCTTGTTCAGCCCTTCATAGGCGAAGTAATCGTACGCCTCGAAAAAGAAGATGAAGGAAAGCAACACGCGGCCCAGTAAATCGAAAATATCTTTCATCGGCGCGAAGATACGGTGCGGGGTTTTGGGTTGCTCCTTACGCCAGCCGTTCGGCCAGTTCCGTCAGTCCACGCTGGCGGGCGTGGTCCGCGGCGGTCATTCCGCGGCCGTCTTTGGCGCTGGCGTCCGCGCCCCGGCTCAGCAGCATGTCGACGATGTCGGCCTTGTTGAACATGGTGGCGAAGTGAAGGGCGGAGCCGTGATCGCCGCGGGCGTTGACGTTCGCGCCCTGGTCGCCCAGGTAGGCGGCCACCTCGGTAAAACCCTTGAAGCAGACGCCCATCAGCGCTGTATTGCCGGCCGCGTCGGTAGCTTCGAGCGGGGCACCGGCTTCCACCAGCACTTTAGTCGTCGGCAGGTCACCGAGGTAAGTGGCGAGGATGAGGGGCGTAGAGCCGCGTTGATCGCGGGCCTCCAGCAGGCCGGGGTCGGCGGTCAGTTGTTCCCGGACGTCGGCGGCCTTGCCTTCACGGATGTTGAGGAATAGCTGTTCGGTGGCGGTCATGGGGGTTTGCGGTTTGATTAGGCCGTAAAGGTAGATCATCCCCCCAAAAACCAGCCTTTGCGTTCAGGGCCGGCGGCAATCGCAAGGTCGCTCGGCGGCCGAGGGGCCGGACCCAGTGAATCCGGTCGCTCGGCCGACGAGCTCACCCCGAAGGAGCAACGAAGTTAAAGTCGCCACGCTCCTGTGACCTCCGCGGAATGCGGTTACCGGACACCATTCTTTTATGGTATCATGAAGGATAGGGGAAATTGCACGAACTCGCAATTTGGGCGGGGTACGCGGGTGCAAATGAAGGGGAAAAAAGAGGAAAAGGGTACAGGCGGGCCGTACCTTCCGCCACTAACCACCCGCCGATTATGACCCTCCAGCAACTCCGCTACCTGCTCGCCCTCGACGATCACCGCCACTTCGGCAAGGCGGCCGCGGCGAGTTTCGTGGCGCAACCGACGCTGACCACCCAGGTGCGGAAGTTGGAAGACCACTTCGGCGCGCAACTCTTCGACCGCAAGGCGAGCCCCGTATGCCCCACCCCACTGGGCGAAAAAGTGATCACCCAGGCGCGGGTGATCCTGGCGGAGGTGGCCGGGCTCGACGCGCTGCTCCGGGAAGAGACCGGCAGTCTGGCGGGTACCTACACCCTCGGCATCATCCCGACGCTGGCGCCCTACCTGCTGCCGCTGTTCATCCAGTCGTTCACGGATCGTTTTCCGGAGGTGCGGCTGGTGATCCGGGAGATGCAGTCGGAACGGATCATCGACGAGCTGCGGCGGCGGCAGCTCGACCTCGGCCTGCTGGTCACCCCGCTGGAGGAAAAGCACCTGCGGGAGATCGTGCTCTTCCATGAGCCCTTCCTGATCTACGCCTCGCCCGAGGAGGACATCCTGCAACAAAGCCCGCTGCTACCCGATCACGTCCGGCAAAAAGACCTCTGGATCCTGGAGCAGGGCCACTGTTTCCGCAACCAGGTCCTCAACATCTGCGCGATGAACGAGGAAGCGGCGGCGGAAACCGACGCCCCCGACCTTCCACCGCACCCGCGTCCCCGCCCCCAAAAAGCGTTCACCTTTCAGGCCGGTTCCATCGAGACGCTGAAAAATATGGTGCGTAGTAATCTGGGGTACACCATCATCCCCGAGATGAGCGTCAACCCC
>ENA-ORXT01001561-ORXT01001561.1-marine-metagenome-genome-assembly--contig:-NODE-1561-length-30441-cov-12.748683_pt1 | contig 30441 bp, 21 predicted proteins | sample MGYA00237868_ERZ511482 | MGnify/ENA metagenome assembly ERZ511482 | reverse complement strand
CAAACAATAGAAGGATTGATGCTTAATTTTTGGTTTTTCCAATTTGAGATCAGACAATATTTTATGCCTAGATTGGTATCAAAATATCTGCTTTCTGTTTCGATACTGACAACATTGTCTGAATCATTAAGATAACCTGGGAAGTTTTTCAATACAGTATTGGACAGCGTACCTGTTTCTGAACGTACACGATATTTTTGATGATTAAATTGAATGTTATTGGTGATGGACCAATGCTTGTTTAACCGATATTCTTGCGTGATTCCAAAACTGTTTCCAAGATTAAAATGGTAAGGGTTTTCTGTAATCGTTGTAAAAAGTCTGGTGTTTATTCCAAAACGATATCTGTTTGAAATAGTATGCTTATCTAAGGGAAAAGAAATGGGTTTGCTATTAGCAGATAAGGTGTTTTGTGATACAGAAATGGCTTGATCTAATTCCAGTAGTTTTAGTTTTCTTATTTCTTTTTTAACAATATCATTTGTTGTTAAATCCTTTTCTTTAATGATTGAGTTTTGTGCATTGTCTCCTTCAATATTTCCTTGTTCATTGGAAATGTTTGTCAATAATTCTTTTCTTAAAAAGGAATTGTTTGTATTCAATTTATTATTTATCGTTGTTTTATTTAAAGCAGCTAAAACAGTTTTTTGCGACTGAATTTTTTCTTGTAAAACAGCAATGGTTTTTCTTAAGGATTTTACTAAAGAGGTATCTGTGATTTTTTGTTCTATAGCTGTGATAGACTTTGTTTTTTCTATTGCGCTATTTGGTATGACCGTACTAATAGGAACCGTTTTAGTACTTAAAGATTCTTGGTTTTGTAGAGAGACTGAGTTTTTACCACACAATTTATTTTCCGCTTCTAAGCTCAAGTTATCTGCTTGAAGTATTGCGAGTTTAAGATTTGCCTTTTGAAGTTTATGATGGGTAAAACAAGTGTATCCACCCATAAAACCAAATAGCAAAACCAGTGGAAGAATGTATTTCAATCTTGCCCAAAGAGACTGTTGCCAAGTAATATTTTGATCTAATTTATCAGACAATCCTTCCCATACATTGTTAGAAGGAACATCATTAAATTGCTCCATAGAATTTTGGAAAAACTCTTCTAGACGTTTGTTCTTATCTTCCATTTTAGTACAATTCTTTTTTTAACATGCTTTGTAATGATTTTCTAGCTCTCAAATAATGAGACCTTAAAGTTGCTTCATTTCCGCCCATCATTTCTGAAATTTCTTTAAAAGGATATTCGTCCATTGCTCTCAGGTTAAAGACCATTTGTTGAACATCTGGTAGTTTTCTTATAATATGAATGATGTCGCTGGCTCTGTTTTCGGTCAAAAAGGCATTGTCAATGTGCGCTGTTTGTTCATATTTGAATTCATCCAACTCTACGTATTTCAAATTCTTATTTTTACGAATGTGCATCAATGCTGTATTGATGGTCACCTTTCGCATCCAAGCTTGAATGGGGACTTCGCCATTAAATTGTTTGAGGTCTTTGAATATCTTATAAAAGGCATCTTGTAAAATATCTTCTGCCTCTTCCTTTGTTTTAGAGTAACGCATACACACCCCAAACAGATAAACCTTGTTCATCTCATATAACTCATATTGAGCCTTTCGATCACCCCTTATACAGGATTTGATTATCTTCTTATGAGCTGTTTTTTTAAACACAAATCGAATATTTGATTTTTTATCACAGTAAATAATGTACGCTCTCTAAGTACACCGTAAACTAAATACCTATCATTTTTCACGTACTTCTTTTGAAATAAGCTTGCGTCAGAATTCTCCCAAATAGCTTAGGCTATTCTGTCAAATTCGTTCCTGATCTTATTTCAAAATAACTTGTTAAAAACCGTTAGTTATTTAGTTTACGGTGTACTTAGGGACAGAGAATTAATAAGTTACCGATTTAGAGATAAATATTTTTGATTCATTATAGGCATTTTTCAAGGTAATAGTAGCACTATTGCCGAAAAAAATAAAGACGAATGCATCAAAAAGATGATCGGTGAAATTGGAAAGTTATTATTTACTGATTCCTTAATAAAAATAAACCTTAAATTTAACCGAAATTCTTTATATTAATGATTATAATGCTCGACATTAGATATGAGACGCTAGACAGGAGACTTTTATAAGTTATTCAAGTTATTGGTTTTCAATAATTTGAAAATGCTGTTTAGTCTCAAATCTCAAATCTCAAATCTCAAATCTTTTGTCTAGCACTATAATTAATGATGAATTCTACAAACACATCAAAACGAAGGTTCTTGAAATGTTGGTGCGTTTGCCCCAAAAATCAATAAAGCCCCAATATCCTAAATTTCATAAAGCCTCAAAACCCAATTCTATAAAATGCCCATTTTTATTAAAATATTCTTTGAAAGCATTGTGCTTTCTATCAAAGAACTCATCTCAAATCCTTTGAGAACGATGTTGTCTTTGTTGGGGGTGTCTATTGGAATATTTTGTGTAATTGCGGTATTGTCGGTCGTCGATAGTTTTAAAGCAGGGCTCGAAGAATCCTTTGAAGAAATCGGGGAAGATGTACTGCATGTCGATAGAAATACTTGGGATTTTCAAACGGCTGTAGACAATTGGTGGAAATATATGAAACGTCCACAACCAAGCTACAAAGATTATCAAGCACTTAAAAAGAAGGTGAAATCTGCCGATGCTGTAACAATCAGAGCTTTTGTCGATGGTCAAAAAATGCAGTTTAGAAGCAGTACTGTGGAGAATGCAGTACTTGTTGGAACCGATTACGATTTTGCTCGAATATTCGATGTGGAAATTGGTTTTGGTCGGTATTTTACGCCTCAAGAAATGGCGATTGGAAACAACAATGTGGTGTTGGGTTATGTGCTTGCCGAAACCTTGTTTCCAAATGTAGCTTATGGAGTTGGTAAAACAATTAAAGTCAACGGACGAACGGTTAAGGTCATTGGTATTGCCGAAAAGGAAGGGGAAAGCATCTTGGGAGATGGATTTGATGAGGTCGTTATATCGCCCTATCAGTGGTTTAGAAACTACTATAATGTTAAAAGTAGATCTATGAACCACATCATTTCGGTAAGGGCAAAAGACGATATTTCGTTGGATAGATTAAGGGAGGAAATGAGAGGAGTCCTTAGAGGTGTTCACCATTTAAAACCCAAACAAGAAGACGATTTTGAGATAAACCATATGAGTCTCCTTTCGGGTATGATCGATAAGGTCTTTTTTATAGCCACTTTTGCAGGATCAATTATTGGTTTGTTGGCGATGGTGGTCGGTGCCATAGGTATTGCCAATATCATGTTTGTATCGGTAAAAGAACGGACTAGACAAATAGGCATCAAAAAATCATTGGGTGCCAAAAGACGCTACATCTTATTAGAATTTTTGGTAGAATCTATATTGCTTACTTTGTTGGGCGGACTGATAGGTTTCCTCTTAGTAATGCTTATGACCTTTACAATGAATCAATTTATCGACTCTTTTGAGGTATTTGTTGGAACAAAAAACCTAATTGTCGGTACCCTTATTTGTGTCGTCATTGGTGTAGTCGCAGGCATCATTCCAGCCATCAGTGCCGCATTAATGGATCCCGTAAAAGCCATTCGTACTTAGACGGATAGCCATTTTAGAGATTGTTATTAATATTCTAAACCTAAACCCCCTAACTAGAATGGTCATAGACAATCTTCCAACCATCCTCCATTTTCCGCCAAAAAAGAGTAAAATAACCGCTTAGATTCTCGTCATTGTCTCGGGTCAGTTTCCAAGTACCCAAGACCATTGCTTCTTTATCACATAAGAACGTTAAATCTAATATTCCAAATTCAAGCTGCCCCATTTTTTCGGGAGTCGCATAGCTTTTCTGATAACGCTCTAAAGTAGATTGCCAACCCAGTGTCACACCATTACTGCCTACAAAACGCAGAGAGTCGGATTGCCAATAGCCTTCCATAAAACAAACCAAATCACCCTTGTTCCAACAATTTTCTTGTTGATCCATAATGGTTTTTATAGCGGCTTTATCTTCTTGAGCAAAGGAGGAGTAAGTATTTAATAGAAGCAACAATAGCACTAAATATTTCATAAGGTATTCTTTTTACAAAGAAAAACCATTTTAAGGAAAAGAAAGAATAAGGAGTGAAATTATGTTGGAGACAAACACAGCCGAGCGGATTAACTGTTCGGGAACTAAACTAGAAAATACCAACTCGACTGCTTTTATTTAATTTTCATCATAAAAAGCATCAACCACTTACATCACTCTCTCTGTTTTCTAATTTTAACTTAAAACACTATCTGAAAATTATGTCAAGCCTCTAACAATAGTAGGCTGTAAATTTGGATAGTTGTATTGTCTTATTGAAGTAAATATTGGATTAATAATAATATGTAAAAGTAATAAAAATAAAATATACTAGACTGAATAAAACAAGGATGTTTAAAGATTAGGTCTGTTTTTAGGATTAAGTGTTAACAAAAAATGAAATCTATTTTTTATTCTTGAATTAGCCAAACAAGGTTTCTTTGACCGCCTTTGACGAATAGCCAATTTTTATTCCAACAATATTCTGTTTATCAAAATGTTGTTAAATTGAAGTTGAAGGTTAAAATTGTACGTTCACTTACTTAGTTGTAAATTTGTAGCCTATATGATTCAACTAGAAGAAATATCCATACAATTTGGAGGCAGATACCTTTTCCACGAAGTCAGTTTTGTTATTAAGAGCAAGGACCGGATTGGATTAGTCGGGAAAAATGGTGCAGGGAAATCTACGCTTTTAAAAACATTAATGGGTGAAATCAATCCAGACGAAGGGCAAATAACGAAGTCTGGTGGATTGACCATAGGCTATTTGCCTCAGGAAATGCACATCGATTATCATAGAAATGTTTATGAGGAAACGGCTACTGCTTTTGAAGAAATTCAATCTCTACGACAATTGGTCGCCAACTACGAAAACCAATTGAATACCGCTACTGAATATGAATCGCCTGAATACACTCAATTATTGGAGCGCTACAGTGAAGCTTCTGATCGCTTGCAAAATTTGGGTGGACACAATCTAGAGGCGACCATCGAAAAAGTATTGAAGGGATTGGGTTTTATGAATGGCGATTTTACTCGTGCTGTTACCGAATTTAGTGGAGGCTGGCAAATGCGTATTGAGTTGGCTAAAATTCTTCTGCGTCAACCCGATTTTATTCTACTAGATGAGCCAACCAATCACCTCGATATAGAATCGATTATGTGGCTGGAACAGTTCCTCAAAACCTATCCTGGAGGTGTTGTTATCATTTCGCACGATCAACGATTCTTAGACAATGCAACCAATAAAACAGTCGAGATTGTTCAGGGTAAAATTTATAGCTATTCGGTTCCATATACCAAGTTTCTTAATATGAGGGAACAAAGGGTGGAAAAACAAAAATCAGAAAAACTAAGCCAGGATAAATGGATTGCGAATACAAAAGTGCTGATTGAAAAGTTTAGAGCTAAAAAGAATAAAGCGAAATTTGCTCAAACCCTGATTCGTAAACTAGAACGAGTAGAACCAATTGTCATTGATGATATGGAGAAAGGGAAGATTAATTTTCATTTTCCTCCTGCTCCTAGGTCGGGTAAGGTTGTTGTAAAGACAGAGGGAATCCGAAAGGATTATGGCAGCTTAAATGTCTTGAAAAGCGTAGATTTTTTACTCGAACGTGGTGAGAAAATTGCTTTTGTTGGTAAAAATGGGGAAGGAAAATCGACGTTCTCTAAAATAATTGGGTCTAAAATAGAATCGAGTGGGGGAGAGTTGGAAATAGGGTATAATGTTAAAATTGGCTATTTTGAACAGCACCAAGCAGAATCTCTAGATGGCAATCTAACTGTCTTTCAAACAATTGACGACGTTGCAACAGGTGAAATGCGGACCAAAGTTCGTTCGCTTCTTGGGGCTTTTTTGTTTAGTGGAGAAGATGCCGATAAAAAAGTAATGGTGCTTTCTGGTGGGGAAAAATCAAGGTTGGCGTTGGCAAAATTATTGTTGGATCCCATTAATTTGCTCATACTCGATGAGCCGACCAATCACCTCGATATTCGGTCTAAAGAAATTCTTAAAGCAGCCATTAGAAACTTTGAAGGCGCAGTCATTGTCGTTTCACACGATAGAGAGTTTTTAAAGGGACTAACGGATCGTGTTTATGAGTTTCACGATAAAAATCTTCACCTTCATTATGGAGATGTCTATGATTTCTTAGAAAAGAAAAAAGTAACACACCTCGATGATTTAGGAATGACCACCAATACCAATGTGGTTGAGAAAAAAGTCAAGGAGACTGCAATAGATAAAAAAGAACGCAATCAACAACTACGTGAGTTGGGTAAGCAAATCAAATCACTTAATAATAAAACAGGTAAAATTGAAAAGAAAATTGCAGAATTAGAAACAGCAATAGAAGGGCATGAAAAAATGATGGCAGATCCTGACTTCTATATGAAAAATGCCAAGTCGGATGAAATAATGAAAGAATATCAAAACAACCAAAAGACATTGGAAGAAAAAATGGAGGAATGGGAAAGTGTTGCGGAAGAATTAGACATTGCAAATACAAAGAAAGCAACATTAGAATAGGGAAAAACCTATATGTTCACCCAGATTAACAGGGGAATTTATGCATTTGCCTAATTTAAATAGAATATAAAGTGGAGGCTTAAAATAAAAAAACAGACCCGTATCACACCTATTCAACCGCCTACCCTTGCTATGTCTCCATTCTGGGGGATTCAGCAGGAACTAGTCGAACGAGCCTGCGGGTGCAAAATTAACACATCTTTGAGATATGTCGCCATATTTTTGAATTAAAAATGAAAACATTTTTTCTGTGATATAATATCTCTTGGGTTTGAAAAAGTTATTGGTGAATAAATTACAAAAAAAGCCCGCATTATCGAAGGATAATGCGGGCTTTTGTCAAGTAAGATAGCTGGATTTAAATACCAGTACTTATTGTTTATTTACCAATAACGACTCTATGCGTTACGGTATCTGAACCTAAAGTAACACGAATCATATAAACACCATTTGCTACATCAGCAATGTCCAATGATTGAGTCAAAGCAGCAGTATTACTTACTTTATTCTCAATAACCAACTTGCCAGCAATGTCATATAATCCAATTTGTACATCGGTTGCTTCTTTTAAATCCAATTTAACCATTAAAACATCTGTAGCAGGATTTGGATAAACGGCCATTTCATTAATAACAGCAATGTCTTCAATACCAGTAAGCTCAATTACTTCAAAGCTAACCTCATCCGAACAGCCAAACTCATCTTCAATAAGTATGGTGTAAGTACCAATTGGTACATTATTGGCGATAGGAGCATCTATTCCATTACTTGTATTAGCATCTAAAATAGCTTGAGTCCAATTAAAAACAGAAGGCTCACCAGACACTGTATTGTTAAAGAAAACAGTTTGTTCTTCAACCACAGGGTCTCCAATAGAAAGATTACATCCAGTAGTTGTAAAATCAGCTGTAGTAGAACAACCATCAGCATCTTCAACAGTTAACACATACATGGTTTCAAATTCCAAACCATCGACAGTTGGTTCAGTAGTTGTTGCCACAATATCTCCATCTGCATTTGCCCAGTTATAAGTATAAGGTTCTGCACCCGTTTGTACAAACTCAGCAGTAGCACCTGTAGGCGTAACTTCATCTACTTCTACACTCAATAAACAAGATACCGTTACATCAGCTGTTTCTATGATTTCTGTACCATCAGGTAAAGTAACCGTTAAAGTGACAGCATAAGTGCCAGCCATATCATAAACATGAACTGGAGATTGATCTGTAGAAGTAGTACCATCTCCAAAGTCCCAAGCCCAACTTTCAACAAAACCATTCGCCATACCCATGAAATCAACAGTCAAACTGTTGGGGTCAAAATTAAGACTAGCAGAGGTAGCAGGACCAGCTTGTTCTGTTAAATATACTTCCATAATAGGTACCCAAGCAAATTGTAACCACTCTTCACTATCTTCTCTGAAAAATGTTCTATTATCAGTTCTATAATAGTTACAAGCAATAATTCTTAAAGAACCATTTGCTGGATCTGTTGCAGAAACAAAATAATGACCTGGTGCGAGGCTTAGAGGAGTCTCCAATGGAACCGTCACATAAGCATTACCCTCAGCTCCATCTGTATACATAGTAGTAGACAACAATTCACCAATCGTATCATCAGAAGGGTCAAATTCATAAACATTAACAGCAATGTCTCCATCTGCATCTTGGATTTGCATACCTATTGAATCTATCTGGCTGTATCCTACAAATTCCAACACTTGTCCGTATTCTCCTGTAAAGCTTGCGTCGGTTGTATTCCCCGCATCATCTGTTGGATCTGATGTAAAGAAAAATGACTGAAAATCACTAACCAATGGTGGATCTGTATTCATAAAACTAGCATTCTTACCATAATCAAGTTCGGTAATAAAAAAGTAATATGCTTCTGAGAAATCATTGTCAACATCTATTTCTGAAGCAGAATCGTCGTGAAGAACTTCGTAATAAAGAACATACAATCCGGCTACTTCGGGCATCCAAGTTTCATCAATTTCATAAGCACCTGTGCTCAATGGTGATAAATCAGATTGGCTGCTTTCGCCTGTCCAAACAGTATTAAAGTTTCCATCAACATCAACACTGTCTATGTGTACAATGACCCTTGCATCACTCAAGTCCACATTGCTAAAGCTAAGTACAGAAGCTTCAAATGGACCTATAGGCTGTGCTTGGAAAAGAGGGGTCCAACCATACTCAAGAGGAATAGAAAAAGTTGCAAGAGCTGCATCTATACCCATTGGTGCATTTAAAACACCAATGTCATCTATTATCAATAGGTATTTGTCGTCACTATTGTTACGAAAACCGATGTAGATTGTTTCTCCTATCCATTCATCTAAGTCTACTTCACGCTCATATAATAAGCCAGTTCCACTTGAAAAATCTATAGTTTCTTCTTCTTCAACACTATAAACGACAGTTCCAGCTTGCATATCTTCGATGTCACTACTAACTGTTGAGACAACAACTTCATAGCCATCTGCAAACATCGCATTTACAGTACCTGCCTTCCAAACCAGTTTTTGACCTAAACTGATATCAAGACCAGGTAAAACCATCCAATCGTCAGCTTGTCCTGCTGGAACATACCAAGAGATACTTACAGCAACTGGTGAACCTTCTACATCTGTATAATTTCGAGGAATCCATGCTGCTTCAAAATCACTTAAGTCAGGAAGAGGATCGGTTTGTCCATCGAGTATTTGTCCAGCAGGGGGAATTAGACCATCTACATCATAAAGAATGATTTCATCAGGAATTCCATTGGAAAAATCTGTGAAATAGGCATAATCTTGAGCTTGAATAGAAGTAACAGCACAAACTGTCATCAGCATACAAGCGATAAATTGTAAAAAACTTTTGTTCATAGTGATAAATTATTTTTGATTTTAGGTAATTGTTTCAATTGTGAAGACATATTATAAGAATAAACTCTCTAATTAAATCTTTGTTCTTAAAAGGAACTGTAAAAGTAAAGATATTTTAATGAAATAAAAAGAAATGTCCATTGATATACACTAGGACTGTCTGTAATTTTAATCTTGCCAAAATTGTATTAATTTGACATTTCTTTGACACTATAAATGTTTATCAAATTAAAAAATAATACTATGCTTAAAAAAATTACACTTTTATTACCCATTTTGGCAATGGTGTTTTTTATATCTCAACCCAAAAAGGGGCATTCTAATTCAAGTAAACCGCCTGTTTTTAACGCTGGTGCACCAGGAATGTCTACCTGTAGTTCCAATGGCTGCCATGCTTCCAATGCAGTCAATTCAGGCGATGGTATGGCAAATATTATCCTCAATGAAGGCATCGCCAATTATACTCCTGGTCAAACCTATACCGTAAATTTATCTATTGCTAAAAATGGCAGTACTCGCTTCGGATTTGAAATGGTCGCTTTTGATGCGGCAGGTGCGAGCCAAGGAACATTTGTGCCGACGACCAATGATGTAAGTACGAGCCAATCTGGAGACATAGAGTATGTACACCACCAGTCAATTCCATCAACCAATTCGGGAACTTTTTCATTTGACTGGACTGCTCCAGATTCAGATGTTGGTAATGTGACCTTCTATACAGCAACCAATGCTTCTAATGGAAATGGAAATGCTGCTGGAGATTTTATCTATACAACTTCTTTGTCTGTTGAGCCCGAAGTAATGGATTCGGTAATGGATGGCATCAACGATATTCCACTTTTATCGGCAACTGTTTACCCTAATCCAACCAACGATTTGGTTTTTGTAAATGGTGAAAATGATGCACCTTTGACCATTCGTGTCTATGACTTAACGGGTAAGTTAATGGTTGAACAAGTCAATGTAAACGCCATTTCTCTAAAGGAGAACCTACAATCGGGAATGTATTTATTGGAAATAACCGATGGAGCAAAAACGGCTTTTAAAAGAGTTGTTCTAAAGTAAAATTACTTATTCTGATCATCCCAGCTGTTAAGTTTTTAAAACCTTATGGGTTAAACCACTAATAGGTGGGATGATCATCAGATAATATGGCAATCCTATTTCATTTTAAAAAATGGTCAAGACAAAACACATTAAGCAATTTTCATTTAGGCTTGCTATTTTCATTTTCCCATTTAGGCTTGCTACAATTGTTTTCAATCAAACACCAGATTGTTGCCACAACATCAATCCCATCTGAATCAATCCGACAATAAATCCAATAACCAAGCCTATTTGTTCTATAAAGCGCAACTCAGTGCTCAAAATACCCATCAATAGCTTTTCTAGTCGATCCGAAGAGAAATTTTTGACCTTCTCTTCAACAATGGCTTCCACATCTATTTGATCCTCTAATTTATTAATGTAATCACCAATAACCTGAGGCGTTATTTCACCCACCTTCCGGTACACTTCCTCGATAATACCCGTTTTCATCTTTTGTGAAATCACCAAATTTGCCAAAGGATATTTCTCTGGAAACTCATCTGCCAAGTAATCAGCGACTTTTATGGTAATGTTTTTACCAATACGATCCATTTGTTCGGGATTGGTCAGCCGCTCCTTGAGTTCGTCGGTCGAAAACAACTCTGCAGCCACCATTTTACCCATTTTGGTAGCAATTTCAGCTTGCCTTTTAGGAAAAATGCCCTGAAACTCAAACTTCCACCATCCTATCTTTTCTTTTGGGTGAAACAACATTTTAACCGCCAGAAAATTGGTAAACCACCCCAATAGGGCACCAATAAAAGGTAGGGAATAGATGAAAAAATTGATAAGCGGTGAATTTAGGTGATGTGTGTAAACACTATTGTAAGCAATGGTCTAAGGTTGATCTAAGGTTTCCTAAATCAAACATCTTCAAACTCAATATATTCTTCAGGATCACTGTCTTGACTCCCTATACTCGTTTTTGAGGCACTTTTGACTGGTACTTCTACTCTAATGTCTCCTTCTGGTCTAGCTGATTGCCCAGCAGATTCAAACTCTCGACGCATTTCTTCTGCTTGTTGATTTATTTTTTTAAAAAACTGTCTCAAAAAATATTTACCAACAGCACGCAAAAGAATATACATGCCAACCAAAACAATAAGAATTTTAAGAATAATGGCCATAACTAAATTATCAAACAATAGTTTATAAAAAATCGTTGCCTTTTATGGGTTTCTTAACATTTCTATATGAGGAATGCCGTCTTCTAGGTATTCTTCTCCAACACATTCAAAATTAAATTTTTCATAGAAATGGCATAAGTATTTTTGTGCCGATATACGAACAGCTACTTTCCCAAAAGAATCTGTTACCACTTTCAAGGATTCTTTCATCAAATCCATTCCAATTCCGGTTCCCCTAACTTGTGGTGCACTCACTACTCTGCCAATTGAACATTCCTTATAACTAATACCAGGCTTTACCATACGAGTATAGGCAACCATTTCACTGTCCAAAAAACCCATCAAATGAATCGAATGTTGGTCTTTGCCATCTGCATCCAAATAAGGACAATCTTGCTCTACAACAAATACTATTTGCCGCAATGCCATTAAATCATACAATTCTTGTAATCCAAGTTGGTCAAATGATTTGGCAACCCATTTTATGTCTTTCTTAATCAATAAGACGCATTTTTTTGCAAAGGTATTGTTTCTGTCAATAAATGATAAACGATGGGTGATAAATGATGAGATAACTTTTGAAAAAATCAATATATAGCCAGCCTATTTCATTTTAAGAAATGGTCAAGACAGAATGTATTTGGCTATATATAGATTTCTATTTCCATTTCCCTATTTCCCCATTTCCCCATTTCCCTATTTCCATTTTCCTATTTTCATTTTCATTTCCCTATTTCCATTTCCCTATTTCCATTTTCCTATTTTCATTTTCATTTTCATTTCCCTATTTTCATTTCCCTATTTCCCCATTTTCCTATTTCCATTTTCCTATTTTCATTTTCATTTTCATTTCCATTTCTATTTCCATTTTCATTTCCCTATTTCCGTTTCCATTTCCCCATTTCCCTTTCCATTTCCCTATTTCCATTTCCATTTTCCTATTATCATTTTCATTTTCATTTCCTTCCATTTCCATTTCCCTATTTTCATTTCCATTCTCCTCGCCTTGCAGCACACAACTTTTCTCCATATGACAAAACTTATCCATATACTTCTTAGATTGATATTGACAAGAATACTCATAAATAATAAAAACAAAAACAAGTATATATTCTAATCCTACAAGATAGTAGTTCTCTTGGTATTGGTCTGGGTTTATATAAGCAATGTAGGTAAGTGAAATGAGAAAAGACCACAATATTGGAAACCTGAAATTGGTAAAAATACACAAGGCAATCAAAGGCGTTAAATACCAAGGATGTACAATATTTGCAAAAAGAAAATAAATGCTCAAGGCATAAAGCATCATACGAGGATAACGCTCAATACAATATTTTTTCTCAAAAAAGGCAAGTAATAAAATACTAATCAGTGTGAGCAATCCCAAAACAGGTCCCGCAATTTGAATGATGTTCCAGCCTTTTACCCAATAACCAATTTCACGAACAACATAATAAATACTGGCATTAAATTCAAAACTCCTAAAATACAAATCGATACTCGAAAAAATATTGGTGACATCGCCCCAGCTCAAAATACTGGCAAACAATCCAATACTCAAAAGCCCAACAATAGAAAAATATTGCAACATTTTAATAAAACGATTTCCCAACGTTTCAGTATGGCTTTCTCCATAAGGAAACAAAAAACGTTTTACCAAAAAAGGCAAAAACATAAGCGGAAGCAATTTAGTACAAATAGCCAACGACATGGCGACAGCAGACAAGGATGCTCGTTTTTTTACCAAAAACCAAACAGCTAATAATACAAAAAAGAGCATACCTGCTTCAAAATGTAGGTTGCCTGTCAGCTCTAAAATAACCAGAGGGTTCAATGCATACAAGAAGATAAGCCGAACAGGATATTGCCAGTGTCGAATCAAGGAAATGAGTAAGAAGATACTGCCTATCTCAAACAATAAAATAAACAGTTTCATAATAAAAACCGCCCAGTAGATATTTCCTAAAGAAATGCTTGCCGCAATCCCAAAAATATATTGACAAATAGGAGGATAAATGGTAAAGTAATTGGGTGAGTTTAAGGATTCAAACAATGCTGTTGTCAATGCAGCTGGTCCATCGGCTGGCGGAGCTTCGATCCAATCAGCAGGCGTCATTTCAAATGGACTAATCCCATGACCAATCAATTGACCATCCCAAAAAAAACGGTAAAAATCATCTGATAGATTGGGCACCGAAAAAAGCAAAACGATTCTAAAAGCAAGCCCTGCAAACAAACCCCATTTAAAATTAATATTAGACCGAAAGAGATATAAGTAACCCCCAAATAAAGCAGTGTATCCTATAAAATAGGAGGCAAAATCTTCCCGCTCGGTAAAAAAACCAACAGCAATATAAACAATAAGAGATAAGACCAGCACAACACTTTTCAAAATGCTCATAGACCAACAAAATTAGTTACTTCTTTAAAAGTAGGTTGTAGGTCGAGCGACATTTATAAATTGAATACCACAATTTATTTTTTTTATGCCTCACCAAGGTAAGGTTTGATACAAATAAGTAGTCTGACAAAAATAACTTAACAATTCTCTGTCATTCTTTTGGTGACTTAATTGTTGTGATTTTTCCACGTAGCTAAGGCTATGCGGTAAAATAACGCCTCATAAGGCACTCAAAATAATTGGCAGTTAATTGTCAACTTATTTTTGTCAGACTACTTAAAGCAAAAAGAAATATGAGCTTACTTGACGAAGAAAAAATAACACAATACGGGAATTGTAATATGGGTGATTACTACTATAAAATCCCAAAATTAGAGTTGTGTAAAAAATATATAAGCTTTCTATGACTAATTTTTAAGAAATAGTAACAAAAATATATTTTTATCGTAATTATGAATAGTAAAAATTCAATAAACATCTCTCCTCTTTTTTGTGAAATTCAAACACTTTTGGTCATCTCTATGTTAAATTATAAAAAGAGTCTGTTTTTAAAATACCTGATTCCACTAATCATTATGATGCTGATTGCATTAATATTGGGAAGTTCCTTGATATTTGTATTGGTGAGTAACGATATTGGTAAAATAGAAAGCAGCATTAGAAAAAAGGCAAAGAAAGAGTTTTACAAAGAGGTCAGTTTTAAACACAAAGCATTTACCAGTAAATTAACCTCGGTACTTTCTCAACAATTTTCAAGCATCGACAAAGAAGTATACAAGCAATCCAACTCTATTCATTTTCGTAAATTGAATATGAAAAAGATCAACGAGTTCGCCAACGAATTACTCGCCAAAGATCCCAATATTCTTGAATTTAAAGTCGTTAATCAACAAGCGAAGCAAATCTATGCCTTATGTAACTATGACCGACACTATTCTGAAGATTTAGGAGTTGCCAGACCCAGTGATGTTTTTGGAAATGAAAATGAACTGTATATAAGTGAAACTTACTTGGATCTTAAAAGTAAAGAGCGCTATAATTATTTGGGAAGACCCATCATGAACAACAATGGTGGATATACACACTACATTATGGTGCGCTATGGATTGGATTTTATTACAGATTCTATAAAACAACAACAGGTGTTGGATATGGGGAACTTCTTCGTACTAGACCACAACAACATCTTGGTCGCACAATCAAATGGATCTCTGGAGCTAAATAAATACAATCAATTATCGGCAGAAGAGCAAACAATGATTGCCAATGGAAAAAGTGGCTCTTCGTGGGAAAACAATCTCTTCTCTTTTTATAAAAATGACTTAGGTTGGTCTTTTGGTTTAGAAACATCTAATCAAACAATCAATAAAAATATAGACGCAAAAGTAGCCAAATTGCGTGCCGACTTTAACAATGCCGTTTATAGAATGCTGATGCTGATTGCTTTTGCCTTATTGGTCATTACACTCATTGCAACTCTAATTGGTATTAAAGTAGCCAAGGCTGTTACAAAACCAGTCACCGATTTGACCAATGGAGTCAAAAAAATATCAAGTGGTGATTTGAATATAAAACTAGAATCTAGCTCTGAAGATGAAATTGGGGTGCTCACGTATGCTTTCAACGATATGGCACAGTCTATTAAATTGTATAAAAATGAGGTGGAAAACAATGCCGATATTATTCAAAATCAAGCACATAAATTAAAGGCTTCCAATGAAGAACTGGAAAATTATGCGCATACCGTTTCACATGACCTAAAATCTCCACTTAGAAATATTGCTAATTTTTCGGCATTGCTCGATAGGCGATATGGAGAGCAATTAGATGAAAATGGAAAGGAATACCTCGATTTTATTAAAAGTGGAGTGCAACGAATGCAACGAACCATTGAGGACATTCTCAACTATTCTAAACTAGATAAAGACATTACCCTTGAAGATTTTGAGCAAGTAGATTTAAACGAGATTGTAGGATATGTCGAGAAAGATTTACAAAAACTCATTGAAGACCATTATGCTAAAATTAACTATCAAGATTTACCACAAATTTATGGTCATCCGACAATGTTGTATTCTCTGTTCCAAAACTTAATCAGTAATGGCATTAAGTTCAAAGGAGAGAATTTACCAATCATCAATATTTCTTGCTATTCAGAAAACAACCGATTAATCGTAACGGTAAGCGACAACGGTAGCGGAATAGAAAACAGTGATTTGAAAGAAATATTTAAGCCTTTTAAACGATTGGTTAGTAAAGATAAAATAGAAGGCTCGGGAATAGGCTTGGCTACTGTCAAAAAAATTGTATTGTTTCACGAAGGAACCATTGATGTTCGAAGTATGGTCGAAAGCGGCACAACTTTTACTATGTCTTTTCCTGAAAAACCAGTAAAGGAAAAAATGGCTGCCAATCACAAACAAACTACGCTTATCCCAGATTCTTTATTGGCGGAAGCCCAAGAGCTAAATGGAAATGGACACAACGGAAATGGGCATTGATGGTTTTTTAATATAAGTAGTCTGACAAAAATAAGTTGACAATTAACTGCCAATTATTTTGAGTGCCTTATGAGGCGTTATTTTACCGCATAGCCTTAGCTACGTGGAAAAATCACAACAATTAAGTCACCAAAAGAATGACAGAGAATTGTTAAGTTATTTTTGTCAGACTACTTAAAGCTTTTAAAACGGTATAAAATTTCTAAAGTCTCATATCTCACATCTAGCATCTATTGACAGTTATCTTATCAAGGTAAAATTACCTGATTTGGTTTGCAAAGTCCCTGTATAGTCTCTAGCAATGGCAGAATAAGTGTAGGTATCCATATTTTGAATTTCCCCTTGGTAAGACCCATCCCATCCTTTGTCTAACTCTTGTGAATCATAGAGTAATTGACCGTATCGATTAAAGATTTTAAATTCAACCAACTCAATCAATCCCCATCCTCTTACAAAAATTTCGTCATTTATATCGTCTCCATTGGGCGTAAAAGCAGTAGGGACATCTATAGAAGTTTGGAAAATCAAATTGATGTTGTAATTAATCTGAATATTGTCCAAGCAATCATTATCGTCCGTAATCAATACTGTATAATTTCTATCGTCAAAAGGGAAAGAAACTGGAGCTGGGCAATCGCTACAGCTCAAATCCGTATCGGGAAACCAATCATAATTAAGTCCTTCCCCAATATTAGCATTTAAGACAATAGACTCTCCAATGATTAACGTAGTGTCAATGGTCAAAGAATCCAATAGATCTTGACTGGGTTCTAGAATAATAGCAGCTGTAACACTGTCACTCGCCACACATCCTCCTATATCGGTTACGGTCACTATGTATTGGGTTGTCTCTTCAACAGTAGCTATTGGAGCAGCGATATTGGGATTGTCTAAGCCTGTCGCTGGCGACCACTGATACATGGTACCTCCTATGGCTGTAACTCCTAATTGTATGGGTTCATTGGGTTCACAAGCACCTCCATCAATACCCGATATAATGGCCAAATCTGAAACGATAATGTCTTTTGAAATTTCATCGGCACAGCCTGTTTCGTTATTGGTAATCGCAAGGGTAATGGTATAAGTTCCTGTTGCTGCGTAGACTTTATCTGGTGGATTGGTCCCCTCAAAAGTAGTACCATCACCAAAATCCCAAACAGAAACATCGGCACCCGAAGAGGTGTTGGTAAATACATCTGCAATGCCAATACAGTGACTGGTATCAATAGGAAATGCTTCATTGTTTCTATCAAAGTCGGCTCTTATGGGTAAAAACTCTAATGTTTTAATAGTCGAAGCTTCACAAACAGAATCTGGAGACCAATAGGTTAAAGACACTAACGTTTCACCAGAGATTGGATTGATATCATAAGTATGAGAAACAGGGTCGCCTCCATTTTCAACAAAACCATCGCCAAAATCCCAAGACCAAAAAGCAACGTCGTCTTGCTCTGTAATATTAAACAAGACTGTCTCACCTCGACAAATAGGACTGGGATCAAGAGAAAAATCCGCAATAGGACCTTCTACAATTAAAGTTTTGGTTACCTCATCGGTACAGTTATAAGGAGATGTGGTCGTCAATGTAACATTGTACTCTCCTGGTTGATTATAAATGGTACTTACACTTGGATTTGGCACAGTAGGTGAGCCATTGTCGAAATCCCAACTAATGGTATAGAGTGATCCCATACCATCGGTATTGTCTGTGAAACCTGCTAAAAGTGGATAACACTTATTCTCTAAGCTATCTGATTCTGAAATAAAATCTGCTTCTGGGAATGCCTGTACATCAATGTATTCTACTCTTTCAGAGCTGTGACGACAGCCATTGGTATCGGTTATGGCAAGTGAAATGGTGAATAAACCCGGCTGGTCAAAGGTATGCGTAGGGTTTTGTTCCGTACTTATCATACTACCATCGCCGAAATCCCATTCATAGACCGAATGAAAAGGGTTTTCTGGAGCAAAGCTGACTGTTTCACCTACACAAATAAAGCGATTTATTGCACTAAAGGCAGCATTGGGAACAAAAGGTTCTACAATTGCCGAAGCAAAACCTGGACATCCTACGGCATCTTCTACAAGAAGATTAACCGCAAAAGTTCCTGTTTCAGATAACCCAAACTCATGGTCAACTTCTTCGCCTTCCCCCGTAGTATTGTCTCCAAAATCCCATGCCCAACTAACAAGAGTGGTATCGCCTGTACTAGTATCGTCAAAATTGACTGTAAAACCAGGATCGGCACACCCCATAAGTGTATCGGTTACAAAAGAGGCTTGTACCAAATAAGCATACATGCGCATCGAGAAAGTATCTCTACACCCATTGACATCTTTGGTTACCAAACGAACATCATGCTCTACACTTCCATTGAACATATAAGTATAAACGGAATCTTCTACTCTAAAGGGAGCTTGTCCGTCATCAAAATACCACTGATAACCTTGTTTACAAGTATCGTTGACATCCATTGACATAGAGGCATCAAATCCTATTGGTTCACCCACACAAACGATGGTGTCTTGTACTGTAAACTCTGCGGTTAAGTTTCTAACTTTAATCAATAGGCTATCGGTAAAAGGTGCGCAAGTAGAAAGTGTATCCCAAACCGTTAAGGTTACCCAATAATCACCTGACTCTTCATAAAGGTGAGCCGGAGCTGTATCTGTTGAGGTAACCAAACTGTCTCCATCGCCATAACGCCAATCCCAAAGGTTTGCACCTCTAATATCACCTGTAAACTCATAGAACATTGGTTCATTACAATCACAAGCGTGACTGATTTTGCCAATGGCGCCCAACACTTCAAAAGCATCTGCAACAGTCAAGCTGTCGTAGCAACCATTGTGTCCACCTACCAAGGTTAAGTCTTGTAAACCAATATCGTTGTTGATGATAAAAGCAGGTTCGCTGTCAGCGAGACAGTGCCAAACAGCTCCATCCGATGTGTCAAAATGCCACGTATCTAAACTGTCGCCCTCAGGCGTAATGTCACTCATGAATATGGTGTCCAATGGACAAAAAACCATGCTGTCCAGCACAAACTCTGGAGAAGGCAAATTACCCACTCGAATGGGTTGGAGATAAGAAGTATCCATACAACCCAAGTCGTTTTCAATAACCAAAAAAACATCATAGTCTCCTGCTTCGGTAAACGTATAAGAAATGTCTTCGCCATCTGTAAAGGTCTCCATATTACCATCTCCCCACAAATAAGTCCAATTGACAATGTCTCCACTTGCTGTACTCAAATCATTAAAATTGACAGTCAACGGTACACAGCCTTCTGATACATCTGGAAAGAATCTTGCAGTAGGCAGCCAATTGATAAAATCACTTGAAGTAAAAGTACTTATACATCCATTTGGGCTGGTTACCTCTAAGGAAGCAATAACAGGCATTTCGTCATAAAGAATGTAAGGATCTGCACTTCTAAAGTCATAAACGTGTAAAGGATTTTGTTCTTCGCTAGTACTACCATCACCAAAAGTCCACAACCAAGCAGCAGCATTGGTAGAGTTGTCGGTGTATTGAACTTCTACAGGGTTCTCACAAGCAAAAATTGGATCAAATGTAAAATCTGCATTTACCTCTTCAACAGTAATGGTAATAGTAGTGTCATTGGAACAAGCACCTGCATCTACATTCAAAGAAACATCATACATACCTGGACCTGGAAATTCATGGTCAACAAAAATATTTCCTGTCACAACACTTGGGCTACCATCACCAAAATCCCAAGTATAAATACCAGGCGTTGAGGAGTTGATAAAAGTGGCTTGCTCACAAATAATGGTTGAATCTGTATCCGCTATGGTAAAAGAAGCTGTAGGACTACTGATCTGTACTGTTTGAGTGTTGGTACTGCTACAACCGACATCATCGGTCACAGTCAATGTTACCACAAAACTTCCCGACTCTGTATACGTTTGTGCAGGAGGATTAGATAAACTTGAGGTTTGTCCGTTTCCAAAATCCCAATTATAAGTTAATGTATTACTAAAAGGAGAATTACTCGATGAGGCTACCCCACTAAAGGTTACAGTCAAAGGCGGTTCACATGAAAAGGCATTAAAAGGAGTAGAAGTCAATACTGCATTGGGTGGGTTAGAAATTTGTACATAGTTTTCTCGAACAATGGTCGAATCACAACCGTTGGCGTCTGTTACAGTCAATACCACATCAAAAGCACCTGGGAGCGTATATGTATGATTGGGAGTTGAATTATTTGTATTATCGGTTACACCATCGCCAAAATCCCAAGACCAATTGGTGATGTTTGAGCCACCACCACCTGTAGAAATATCTGTAAAGGAAACATTCAAACCTGTACAACCACTTACAGGAAGGGAAGAATTAAAATTGGCAGAAGGGTTTCCATTAACAGTGACCGTAAGTGTTTCATTCACTTGATTTCCACCAACCGTAGCCGAATAATCAACAGTATAAACCCCAGGCATTGTGTAAGTGTGTGTTGGATTGACTGTATTGGCAGAAGTGTTGTCTCCAAAATCCCATTGAACATTTACACCACCATCTGGTGAATCAAATTGAACACCCACCAAAGGAGCACAGCCCTCTGTTGGACTTGCCGAAATTTGAGCCTTGGCTTCTATATGAAAAAGAAAGGAGAACACTAACAACCAACAACAAAAACAGTTTTTCACAGTAATCATATCGAATATTTTTTATTCGTTTCATTTTTTGGTAAAATCTAGGGCAAACGCAAACTAACAAATTTCAGAAACCTATCAGCTTGATTTTACTAAAAAATTAAATTACGTCAAATATAAAGGATGCATAAAGGTTTATGGTACGTTTCCCATTTTATTATAGAGATTTGTTCTCTTTTTGTCGTTGTTGGCAATCTCATAGAGTTAAATTAACATTTGTCTTACTTTTTAAATTGCCTTTGATTGGTGCTCTTCAAAAAACATGGAGGTTGCAATGGGTTCGATTTATAAACTAAACCGTATTTTTTCACTCAAACACAAAAATTTAATTGAACACAAAACATATATTTCTGGTTGGATTTATGGCTTCTGGTAAAAGTACTGTTGGCCGCATGTTGGCTAAAGCGCTAAAGCAAAACTTTCTTGACTTAGACCATTGTATTGAACAGCGCAGTCAAATGACCATTTCTCAAATTTTTGAAGAAAAAGGAGAGACCTATTTTAGGGAGTTGGAACAAAAAACACTAAAATCAATGTCGTTTGAACAGCCCAGTATCATTGCAACTGGTGGAGGTACTCCTGCTTATTTTGACAATATGGAGTTCATTTTACAAAATGGCGAAAGTATTTACCTCAAGCATCCCATAGAAATTTTATTGGGTCGATTAACAGCCAATAGAGACAAACGACCACTGGTGGCTCAACTTTCTGATGAGGAATTACGTAACTCTATTTTGGCAAAACTAGAAAAAAGAACGCCTTTTTATGAAAAGGCATCTCTCGTATTTGACTGTAAAGGATTGTCGAAAAGGCAAATTACAACTGCCATTAAGGAGCATTTTCACTCTAAGGAATGACAATACTTCTGCCTATTTATCGGCTTTTCACCATAAAAAGTGACAGAGTGTCGGCATTTACAGCATGGCAAGACTTTTGAATATATTGAACCATTGAAAGTTGTTAAACTGTGTCTATGAAATTTTCATCGGCACTTGGGGGCTTTAATCACCCTAAATTTAAATATTTTTCAAGATGACGTACCTATCAAATAAGCAATGTATTATAGGTTGATATCTAATAAAACATGTAACTATAAATCACAATTATATGAATCCCGAAGAAACAAACGAGAACCAAGATTTTGAAAACTTGAATAATGAGGAAAAGGAAAACATCGAGAGAATGGTAGACGATGTCATTGAAGAGAGTACCGCTGTTGAAGAGGAAACAACCATAGATCCACTTGCACAATCACAACAGCAGTTACAAGAAACGAAAGACAAATATTTGCGCCTTTATGCAGAGTTTGATAATTTCAAGAAAAGAACAGCCAAAGAAAGAGTTGAGTTGATGAAAACGGCTGGTCAACAAGTTATCAGAGATTTCTTACCTGTTTTAGATGATTTTGAAAGGGCAATGAAGGCACTAGATATCGATAAAAACAATCCTCAAAAAGAAGATGAGGGAATGCGTTTAATCTATCACAAATTACTTAGAAGTCTACAAGGACACGGTCTCCAACAAATGGAAATAATGGGAGACGATTTTAATGCCGATTTTCACGAAGCCATTACTCAAATAGCTGCTGGCGATGAAATGAAGGGAAAGGTGGTAGATGTAATTGAGCAAGGTTATATGTTAAACGACATCATCATTCGTTATGCCAAAGTGGTTATCGGTAGTTAATTATATAAGAAGCTCTCAAAAAACTGACGAAGGTTTAGTAAACAATTAGAATATTAGAGACAATGGCGAAGCGCGATTATTATGAAATATTAGGTGTATCCAAATCTGCATCAAAAGATGAAATCAAAAAGGCTTATCGTAAAGTCGCTTTGAAATATCACCCTGACCGAAATCCTGATGACAAGGAAGCGGAGGAGCAATTCAAGGAGGCGGCAGAAGCTTATGAAATTCTAAGCAACGAACAGAAAAAAGCAAGATACGACCGCTTTGGTCACGCTGGAGTCAACGGTCCTAGTGGTGGCGGTGGTCCTGCTGGTGGCTTTGGGGGCGGTATGAGTGTCGAGGACATCTTTGAAAATTTCGGTGATATTTTCGGTGATATTTTTGGTGGCGGTGGCGGCGGTTTTGGCCAAAGCAGCCGTGGTGGTGCCAGGCCTCGTAGACCCATGGGACGACGAGGTTCTAATCTTAGAGTTAGGGTAAAACTTACGCTTGCTGAAATGGCAAATGGCGCAGCTAAAACCATTAAGGTTAAGAAGTATGTCAAATGTCGTACCATTGAAAATTGTGATGGCAAAGGAGGAGATGTTGGTACTTGTGCTACTTGTAGTGGTGCGGGATATATTCGCAAGGTGAGTCAAACCATTTTGGGTCAAATGCAAACCACTTCTACCTGTCCGACTTGCCATGGCGCTGGTCAGAGTGTCGTCAATAAGTGTAGTACTTGTAATGGAACTGCTCGCCTACAAGGAGAGGAGACCATAGAGATAGATATTCCTAAAGGGGTGATTGATGGCGTTCAGCTTTCTATGAGTGGAAAAGGGAATGCTGGAGAAAACGGAGGTTCTGCTGGGGATTTGCTTATTCTAATTGAGGCGATTCCACATGAGCATTTAAAAAGACAAGACAACAATGTCATTTATCAGCTTTTTGTCAGCATTGCCGATGCTGCTTTAGGAACCAGTATTGAAGTACCAACCATTGATGGACGAGCTCGTATAAAAGTGCCCGCAGGAACACAGTCTGGTAAGATATTTAGACTAAAAGGAAAAGGGTTGCCGTCTTTGAATGGATATGGTATCGGAGATCAGTTGGTTGAAGTCAATGTATGGACACCACAAAATCTATCTGATAAAGAAAGAGATTTGTTAGAAGCTTTGAGAGATTCTGCTAATTTCACGCCCAGCCCAGACAAAACGGAAAAGAATTTCTTTGAACGTGTCAAGGATTATTTTGGAGGCTAAGTAGTCTGACAAAAATAACTTAACAATTCTCTGTCATTCTTTTGGTGACTTAATTGTTGTGATTTTTCCACGTAGCTAAGGCTATGCGGTAAAATAACGCCTCATAAGGCACTCAAAATAATTGGCAGTTAATTGTCAACTTATTTTTGTCAGACTACTTAGTGGTATAAAACATAAATCCTTACCTATTTAAAATAAAAAAAGCCGCTTTGCCACTTGTCAGGTTTTAAAAACTTGACAGATGGCAAAGCGGCTTTTCTATTTTTATAAAATGAAGCAAAAAAACAGGGACGCATTTACAGTTGTCCCCATTCTGAAGTTGCTAAAATTATCTATTTGAAATGACTGTGTTTCCACAATCTACATTATTAGACGTATTACCGACCCATGCATTCACATTTCCTGAACCAAAAGTTGTCAATTGATTCCCCACATTGACATTAACGCTATTGGGCGCAAAGAAAGGATCGTCTGAATTCATTAATGTTACATTGCCTGTGCAGTTCCCTTGATTGACAAAAGTAAACAGCACCGTTTCTACTCCTGCTTGGTAAGTTATTTCAGAAGTCCCCAAAGCCACCAATCCAATGGATAAGTAATCGTATGTTGGGTTTTCAATGGGTGTTTTAATATTGGCATTGTTTTCCCAGTGTCCATTCAAACTCTTTAAATGGGTTATTTCAAATCCTCCTGTCGGCACCACCAACGTTATTTGTGCGGTTGAAGTAATGGCTTCTGCCCCACTCCAATCTATAGACGGAATCAATGATACTTGATACGTAACATTATCTGGTAGCAATTCAATTTTATACTGAACCTGAGCAGCTAGATTGACAAACCCAAATAGCAAAAACACAAATAATCCAGTCACTTTTTTAACATCAAACATAATATGGTGTTTTTTGAATAAATAAAACTGGGAGGCAATGGTAAGAAAGCTAATTGGAAGGAAATGACTCTCTACTCTCTTATACGGAGAAGAATGTTAAAAAGATTCATTATCTGTAAAAAATATTTTTTAGGCGTGAGATTACAATGTTAGTACAGCCCTTAGAACTTATTGGGGCTTTCAGAACCAGCTAAAAAATTAGAGATTCATTGTCTTTTTACCCAAAAAAGCTAGAAGAAAACCACAGCATATTCCCAATAAAGCCCCACAGAAAATATCTATTGGGAAGTGTACGCCTACATATACTTGACCATAAGAAATAGTGGCTGCCCAGCAAATTAAGCCCAAAGCAAAACCTTTAAAATATTTTCCAAAAAACGAACTCAATACGGTTGCCAAACCAAAGTGATTGGCGGCATGCGAAGAAACAAAACTGCGACCACTTCCGCATTTTACCAAAAGCCGAACCTGTTCATTGAAAGGTTCTAAATTACAAGGGCGACACCGATCTATCCACGGTTTAATAAGGGTACTACTCAGTTGGTCTGTTAAAACGATGGTCAATAAAATTAGTAAGAGGTATTTCCAAGAAGCCTTAGGGAAATTTTGGAGAATAAAACCCAATAAAAATACATACAGAGGAATCCAAAAATACTTATTGCGAAATAAAGGAATCAACAGATCAAAAACACCATTGTGCCATTGCCCATTTAACAACTCAAATAAAGACTGATCCCATTGTATGATTTGTTCTAACAACGACTTGAATTGATTTTAATTTGTAGTAAAAAGAATAAAACATAAAGTTAATTTATTTTTATCAACAAATATTTCTACTTTTGAAATCATTCTTCATCTAAAACTTTTCCCCATAAAAAATTCAATTCTTTTCCTCCTTATTTTATCTATAGTAAGCATTAATTTGATAAATGCTCAAATAGAAACTAAAATAAACCCATTGGGACTGCTGTATAAAAGCCCAGATATTTCATTGGAAGTCGCTGCCTTCAACAAACTTGGTATCGAAGGCAAGTTTGGCTATGCTTGGGGCAGCAACGAACTTTCGGGAGATGTGACCAAGCTTACAGGAGTGCTGTTGAGCAAGTACTACTTTAGAGCAGATTCAGTTGGGATTAATCGGTTTTATGCTGGCATGTATTTCAAATATTCTAACAGTAAAAATTCTGGCGACTTACTCACCTCCTATACCAATGAACGCTTTGCAATGGGGTTTCTTACTGGCTACAAATGGGTGCTGGAATCCAACATTGTTTTTGATCTCAATATAGGGGTTGGTAGAGCTATGTGGAACCAATATGCATTTACCGAAGAAGTAGACGAATTGATTGAACAATTAATCAGTCTTGGTGGTTTTGATGCCATCAGTTCCATTTCTATTGGATATAGGTTTTAACCAACAAGCTCTTATTTGCGTTTTGCATTAATTTGATCCCGTACCCATTCCCTATTAACCAACAACTTTATTTCGTTTAATTGACTTTCCAGTTGGTCAAGTGCTTGATTTTCGCCTTTCCTTATCTTGGACAAACGATTGATTAACTTTATAAGGTTGAGATACATCTCTTTCCTTGGATCGGTAATTAATTTATTTCTACGAAGGTAAATTCTAAAAGAATCAATTAAGGAATAAAAAGGCTCAAACTCCTCGCTTGCATAATAAATTCTTAGCAACAACGCTCTAGATTCAATGCTGTAATACATATCGTCAAAAACCACTCGGTTGAGTTGCAAAGCTGCTTTAGCATATTCCTCCTTATTAAAAAACAAATAAGCCAAATTGTAGTTGTAGGCATTGTCTTTAAAATTAGGGTGCAGCCTGCTTTTATATTGTTCAATAAAAGATTCGGTCCATTCCAATTCCCCACATCTAACACCAACAGTAACAATATTCATATAAGTCCAAGGAGACACATAGCCTTCTTCAACAATCAAGTCTTTATTGAGAATGGACTTATACAACTCAAACAGTTTATTGACAAAATATCGCTTTCCCGAATTGCTTTTCCGTACACAAAAATTAATTGCCTGTACATATAAACCTCTTGCTTCCTGCCTACTAAATAAGGTACTGTGTTCATTTAGTAGCCCCAATAATTTATCAAACAATTCTACATCGGCATCGGGATTGGTAAATCCTTCGTAAACCAACATATAGATAGCCAAAGGCGGATAGTCTTCTAAAAAGAGTGGATTGTTTTTTAGGAATGATAAAATTTCTTGAATAAAAGGATATTCGTAAGCAACTTTAACCAATACTTGGCGATTCAGCATTTCACAAGAAAGCCGCAATTTTTCTGTCAGATAATACATATCCAACTCATTTACCGACAACTGTAGATTCTGATCGGATTCATGTTTTTGCAATTTACCAAAATATTTATTTGACAAACGATAAAGGCGGTGACGACTGTGGTAAAAATGCCCATCTTGATAAGGATATTTGTCTACATCCTTGTGGGCACTCTTCATTACACGATTAAAAGCCTTGTCCAAATCCCAATCCAAATAAGCCTCCATCAACTTCAGCTTTTGATAACCAACATCTTTTTCCATTCCATTCAAGACCAACAAACGCTCCACCAATCTGACCAAATCAGTCATAAGGTATCCTATGTTTTTTTTCTCAAAAGGTTGACCCTTAAAAATAAAACGGTGCGCTGCTTCGTATGTAACAGTATGCTCCTCGTAATCGGGGTGAGCTTCTATAAGGTATTCATAAAACTTTATCAAATCCTCATTTTTATTAAAATAAGGAGATTGAACCATCAAACCAAGTTCTTTAAACTGTTTATTAGGCATTCTTTGCAACAATAAAATCAGTTTAGAATCAAACATATAGTGGCTTTGTACTGGTATTGATGGTTTTTATAGACCAATTTTTATTAAAATAAAGAATTTATTTCTTATAAAACGCTTAAGCAAGATAATAATATTTTAGATAACTGTCGGAAATATTAGAATTTAACATTTTCAAAAAACACACAAGTCTCTCGTTATCAGAATGTTATATCAAATTATTATTAAAATTACATTTAAAAATGCTCGGAAACTGGCTAAAATTGTATTATGAAATAACAAATATTTGGTTCATTTTTAATAATATTTTCAACTGAAATTTTGGTAGCAATGGTTAGACTTTATCGAAAAAAGGCTTTTTGGAGCTTTATATTTTTATGGATTGGTGTCTCAATATTGAGTTCAGAATGTCTAGGGCAAGAAACAACTGATGATTATGAACTCATTAATTGTGTGATGCCTGGTGATGCAAACAACGATGGAAAAGCCAATATTTCGGATGTCCTTCGTTTGGGGATTGCTTATGGAATGGCAGGACCACCTCGTAGTGCTATATCAAATGAATGGGCTCCACAACCAGCCATTAATTGGTCAACGAATCAATACGATGGGCTGAACTACAAACATACAGATAGTAATGGTGATGGCATTGTTGCGCTGAATGATTTGGCTGCTATTTCTCTGAATTATGATTCAGAAATAGACAATACTGTTCTTTCTTTTCCTTGGGCTGATTACCAATTGTCTGTCAATATTCAAAACGAATCTATTGGAGCAGGAGATACCGTAGTTGCAACCATATCTTTGGATAACATAACAGGCGGTGATGTTACCGATGTATACGGACTGGCTTTTAGACTTCTTTTTGATAAAGAGCTTGTCAAAGAGGAAACGGCTTCCTTTTCTTCGGAAAATAGTTGGCTCGGAGCGGAAAATGAATTGTTGAAAATGACGCAGCAATTGCCTAATAGAGTGGAAACCGCCATTACTCGTACGGATCAAGTATCGGTTAGTGGCGATGGAGACATTATTACTTTTACCGCTGTAATGGAAGACATCCTTTTGGGAAAAAGCCTAGACAGCGGCTTAGAAATTACCGTACAGGATGTTCGTTTGATTGATGCGCAGGGTAATTTACACCCTGTATCGGTTTCCAATGACAATCAACCTATTGAAGAAACCAATGAAACTACAGGTATTTTTGACCTCAAATCAAGCTCAGCAATTTCGGTATTCCCAAATCCAACAACAGATGAAGTCTTTGTTGAACTTAATACCAACAGTCCTATTGATTACATACAAATAACCAATCAAAAAGGGCAAATTGTGAAAAGCCTATCTTTGCAGTTCTATAAATCCAATCAACTACGATTGCCTTTATATGAATTGAGTGGAGGAATCTATCTGCTTACGGTTTTTGCCAAAGACGTCCGCACTACACAAACCCTAATTATTGAGCGGTAAGGCTGTCAAAAACACTACAGTTTCAAGTTTTTTAAGAACTAATTATCCAATTTGCACGTAATTTTGTGCATACATAATATCACAATCCTTTAAGTCTATATTTAATTTTACACCTAAACGCCAAAGGCTTAAATAAAAACAATTTCAATGAAACATCTAATCATTGCCCTTTTTTCATTATCTGTTGCCTTTTTAAGTATTGATACCAATGCTCAAAACGATTGTTTTTCTATTGCGCCCAATCCTGCGAATGGTTTTACGACCATTACTTGGGGTGATGCCGATTATACAGGAGAATTGCGTGTAATCATTTTTGACATTACTGGAAAGCAAATAGAAGAAATGCTTATTGATCGTTATGACAAACCTTTTTTGATTGACATTGCATTACTCGAATCTGGATTGTATGTCGTTCAAATAGTAAGCAGCGATTCATTATCGCTTTGTAATGTAATGAAACTTTGGGTAGATTAACAGAATGTTGAGATTATTAAAACATTCGTAATCCCAACATCTTATAAATTTTCTTAGTTTAGCGCTCGCCGTTGGACTGGCAAAACGAATAAACCTATATTAGAAACTATTTATAAATTTGTTCTGATACAAAAAAAGCCTTGTAAACAAATTGTTTACAAGGCTTTTTTATGTTTTGTTGGCTCGGGTCTTCTATAAAATAGAAAAGTTCCAAACTATTTCTAGCTGGAACTTTCTATACTAACAGAGGGGTGGTTGTATTTTTTTGTTTGTTCTGTATAAGCTTATCCCTTTAAAAAAGTAGGGGGGATTACTTATACCAAATAACTACTAATTAATGAAAAACAAACAACTTACTCTATTATACGGGGCGGCTTCAGCTTATGTTGCATTTTATAGAAAAAAGTTGCTTATTTTTTTCGATTTGACTGAAAGTGATTCAACTGATGGAGACTCGTAAATATACTAAAGGACGGCTACCCGTCTAAAATTGCTGATTATTTTTTCTAAACCACCCCTCGGCTACGCTCGGGGTTCGGAATAATCGTACCCCGAGCGTAGCCGAGGGGTGGAT
>ENA-ORXT01001559-ORXT01001559.1-marine-metagenome-genome-assembly--contig:-NODE-1559-length-30456-cov-55.114882_pt1 | contig 30456 bp, 24 predicted proteins | sample MGYA00237868_ERZ511482 | MGnify/ENA metagenome assembly ERZ511482 | reverse complement strand
AGATCAACGTAGGAACAAGGCAATGCCTTGTTCCTACGTTGATCAATATACCCAGCAATTTAGTTCCCGAGGCACTACTTTAAACGCTACAAGAAATATCTTGGGCGACGGTTCATACTTTACGGTATTCGTTTGCGACTCATTTGGTACAGCAGGGGACGAATTTGCGGTATATAAAAAGGCTTACTAGACCATGCTTCTTCTAAAACGACAGAGATTTATACGCATCTACAGAAAGTGGACGATAGTGTAGTGAAAATCCTTTGGATGTGATGATGAAAAGTGGTAATTTGTTGGGTACATAACTGATATAGTCACAATAGATACTAAAAAGGTGTGGGTATTGAGGTGTTAGCGATAATGAAAAAAGAAAACTCAAATAAATGATAGACTTGTGTACAAATATTAAGTTTAACATAGAGGATTTAGAAAAGTATGGACCTCCAAAATCTAAAGTGATTGAAAAAGTACATCATGCACATCTACAGATTGAGGAAAACAAGGAAATTGTTCTAAAAGTATACTATGATGAAGATACATATCTTGCAGATAAAGTTTTAAGATGGAATAGTAGAAATAAGGAACAATCACTTACATCAAATATTGAATTCACAAAACTCAATGAAACAAGACTTACTGGAATTGATATATCAAGTTCAGTAGTTGTAGGAGCCAAAATGAGTATTGGGCCAAATCTTTTTGATCCTGGCTTAGGTAAATATTTTACAATAAAACTTGACAAAGTAATTTTAGAATATGAAAATCTTCATCCAAACACATACAATGAAGCTTACATAGGTTTAGGTCATAAAATAAAACCAATAATAGAAGACCTTTACTTTTATGATATTTTCGCAGATAAAGACAAGAATAAATGGAAAGCATTATCTCGAAAAGTAAAATTCAGGAAATTCAAAGAAACAGAATACAACCTTAAATTTGCTTTCGGGCATAAGAAGAATAGTGAAAGTGATGAGTCAATAATTAAAAAGCATCCTCAATTAGTACTCAGATTCGGGGAATTAAAAATCCGAGAAGTTATAGATTACATCGACAATTTTGGACTAATCCTCTCCTTCTTCAATAATGCGAATTGCTATCCAGCAAATTACACCATCTACAATCAAAAAAAAGAGTACAAATATTTTGAAATTTTAAAAGATATAAATAATCATAAAGCATCAACAATAACAAGAAATTTGCAAAACAAAATAGATGTCTTTGGGTTTATCAGAAAATGCAAACCACTTAACAGAGACAGTCTAAACAATTTAATTAGAATTGTTGATAGATTTAATTTAGCAAGTTCAATTAAAGGTGAGGCAAGGTTTATGATTTTTTACGAAATATTCGAGAGAATTAAAAATCACTATTCCAAAATCAATTCCCAAGTAAAGACTGAATATGACTTTAGTGTCACAAGAAAAGAGAAAATAGAATTGATAAAAGAACTTGCAGGTCAATTTCAAAAATTAGTCCCAAAGGCTCAACAAGATGAAATTTATAACCGTTTTATTCAAAGAGTTAGCAGTATAAAATACTTATCCGTTAAGAATCAATATCTTTCACTTCTTAAGAATGTCAAGTTAGATAAAGAGATTTGGTTGCCCTTAATAAAACAAGCAAATGAATATAGAGATGATTTATTTCATGGAGGAACTATTGATGTCGAAGAAAAAACATTTAAAGATTGTACGAACAATTTAAAAACGCTTAATGTCTTATTAATTGGTAGAATGTTAGGAGTTAATTTAAAAGCGAAAGTATAGTGAACACGATCGCTAACAATAGATGACCACAGCATATCCTCCTTCGTCGGAGACGCTGGGTATCATTATACGTTAGCGATAATGAATAATTTTAAATAAACGCTTTCATAATCTTCAAAAACAATAATTTTAGTTATCAAAAACAATTAAAATATATGAATCACAAATTAGCAGGAATAATCTTTATATTATTTGGAATAGGTCTCACTATACTAGTGGTTCGGTTTCTGGGGGTAAGTATCACTTATCCTTTACCCAATTCTACTATTTAGCTTTATTGTAGGAGTATTCTTATTTTTAAACAAGGATTTATTCTTTACACTTAAAGGATATTATGGTTCGCAAATTCAGTGGTTTGGTTATGATACAAAGGGAAGTGAAATTGTAGAAGAATCTTTATCGAAGATAAGCAATCCATCTGCCGAATTATATCGTAGCTACTCAGTTCAAAATACAAAAAACGGGAACTATGATGAAGCTATAAAATACTTAAGTATAGCCGCTAAAAAAGATCCTTTAAATGCTGATGGTTATTTTGGTTGGTGCTTATTATATTACTATCGCGATTACAAGAAAGCACTATTTCATTTAAATCGTTTAGATACTACAACAAATTTCGTTGACTATGTTGGAGATGATAATATTTTATACGCTAAAGGTCTTTGCTATAAAGGTTTGAAGAATTATAATGAAGCATTCGAACTATTTAAAGAAGCTATTGAATACGAAAGGAGAGAACATAGCGAATCCTGGATAACTCATCAAATGCTCTTTCAAACAGGAAGAGTATTGCATCTAATGAAAAGACCAAGAGAGGCAATAGAATATTATGATAAGGCTTTACTTAATTGGGATGGGAGTTCAGAATCTTTATATTACAAAGGATTAGCAGAACTAGAGTTGGGAAAGGAAAGTGGATGTAGTAATTTAAAAGAAGCATTACGTAAAGTGAAACAAGGTATAAAAAGCACTGATAGCTATGTGAAACTGTTTGACGAAGTATATACGCCTCAAATTGAAAAAACAATAAAGCTTAAATGTAAATGAAAGACGGTGTTCAACACTAGATATGATCGCATATCCTCCTTCGTTGGAGACGACGACATATCATCATCCGTTACTTGTAAGCAAAAAACTGTCTGCTATTAAGAAACTTTAAATGAAATGAAAAATTATCTTACCGGAATTGGAGAATATTTAAAAGAAGACTATATTTCTTTTAAAACTCAGAAATTGGATAAAAAATCGAACCATGATTCTAGTCCAGACGTTAATTATAAAATACAAAAGTTGATAATTTGAAATTTCATGAGTATATTATATCATAATTAAAATGAATGTAATATTGTAATATGGAATTAGATAAATTGGATAGAGCTACATTAAAATCAGTCTTAAAAGAGATTTTAGCAGAGAATCAAGTAATTTCCTCTGAAAATCAAGCTGACCGAAGAAAGAAGATAGAATCTATAATAAATGATTATTTTACTATATGTGAAGATGTATTTAAAGCATTAGCCTAAATGAAAATACTGGATAGTTTATTAACGACAGAATTAGCAAATAGAAAATGGATTTCCGTTTCTATAACTTTGTTGATATGTATCCCTCTAACAATTTGGTCAATTTACGGAATTGGTGAATATGGAATTGCATTGTTTATTTTAATTCCATTGCTTATGGGAATGTGCTCAACAATCATTTTGGGCTACAAAAATTCTATCTCTTCTAAACAAGCTCGGCAAATAGGATTCTTAACATTGTTGATTTTTGGTATTGGGCTAATTGTATTTGCTCTTGAAGGATTAATATGTATAGGCATGGCTGCACCGTTTGCGTTGCTTTTAACTTGGATTGGAACTTTGATAGGTTATGCAATTGTCAATAAAAAACCAAGTCAATCATTAAACTCTATATTGTTACTTATCGTATTGATACCACTAAGTGCCTTTAAAGAGAGTCAAACAATCCCGCCAGTAAAATCTGTAATTACAAAAACAATTATAAATGCAAGCCCTCAAACTGTTTGGAAAAATGTAATTGCATTCCCTGAATTAAATAAACCCAATGATTTCATATTTAAAATTGGGATTTCATATCCGATAAAATCAAGAATAGAAGGGGAGGGCAAAGGAGCAGTTAGATATTGTCAATTTAATACAGGGGATTTCGTAGAACCTATAACAAAATGGGAAGAGAATAAACTTCTTGCGTTTGACGTCATTGAACAACCAGAGCCACTAAAAGAACTTAGTTTCTGGGATGTCAACGCTCCCCATTTACATGATTACTTTGTGTCTAAGAAAGGACAATTTAAAATTACAGAATTAGAAAATGGATTAGTTGAACTAGAAGGGACAACCTGGTATTATCATAACATCAAACCTGATTTTTATTGGCGATTATGGTCTAATATGATAATTCATAAAATTCATGAACGAGTATTAGGTCATATAAAAGATGTGTCTGAGAAAGGGAATACGCAAGATAACAAAGAGTGATGTTGTAAGAGTTCGTTCCTCACTCCTACACATACTCATTATCTATTAATCAAAAAAATGAAATATGTTTAGATTAATTGTATTGTTATTATTATTCAATAAAATAGGATTCACTCAGAATCCAGTAGTGAAATTAACATATGAGCAAGTTGTGACAAAACATTCTACAGGAGAAATAATTACAAATCCAGATGCCGGGATATTCAATTCTTTTCAACCTATACTATTATCGTATAGTGAATCAATAAGTAATCTAAAGAAAATCGTATTTGTAGAAAAGAATAACATTTACGTAGAGAATTATCTTTTAGATCGCGACGGGTTGTTTAGTTCGAAAATAGAAAAAAAGGATAAGATATATTATTTAAATAGTTTAACTGGAGAGGAAAAACTCCTGGATCATAGAAATTTTGCCTTTACAGGAAAAGAAATCCCTACTAAGTTTAAATTAAAAAAGCAAAGTTCACAAACGTTACAACAATTAGAGATTTATAAAGCTGAAAATAAAGATATGCTCATAGAATATCATGTCAATCCCCAATTGAAGAGGAAGATGAATTCTGATCTAAGTGAAGAATTTCTCTATAAGAATAGAATTATTGTTAAAAGTGTAAAGTACATTAAAGAAGAAAACAAACAAATTGTAAATGAATTGATCTCGATAGACACCATAGAGGATAAAAGTCTTAAAGAGTTAATAAATATAGACTCAAAAAGAAAATCTTATTTAGCCAATCTAAGTATTGCTTCAGATAGTATTGAATATAATGAAGAGATACCAGACATTTATGTCAATCAAATAGGAAATGATATAACAATATCGTTGAATAAGTACAAGGACAATGGTAAGTATCTTATGGTAGATTTTTGGGGTACTTGGTGTAAACCATGCTTAGCATCAATACCCAAGCTAAAATTATTTTATAAAGAGTATTCTGATCAAATTGACTTACTAGCCCTAAATTATAATGATCCAAACGAAGTTAGGGTTAAAGAAAAAATTGAACAATATGAAATGGATTGGGACCATGGAAGTGTATCTGAAAAAGTACTTAAGGTATTAAACCCAAAGGTGCATTTCCCAGGTATTCTATTATTTGATGATAAAATGAGATTGATAGTTAGAGATAAGTCAGAAACTGCCTTAACCAAAGTAAGAAGCATCCTAAATAAATAAGCCAGCCACCCAACACTAAAGACTGAAAGTCGCAGCGCAGCCCGACGTTCAGCCGTTGCTAAACGAAGCGGTGCTACATTAATCTACCATCCCTGCGATGGGTTTTCAAAAAGCCAGAATTTGAGAATCTTATTTTAGGAATGGCAATTAAATAAATAATCATATATATGAAAAAATCGAATAGTAATAGTAGTAAATTATTCTTAGGACTTGGAATCCTAACAATTATTTGTGGAATTGCATTAGCTTTTGAAAATCCTGTAATAGGGATACCCGGTTCCATTATTGGAGTTTGGTTAACTGTAGATAATTGGAAAAAAATAAGAAAATGAGAAAAATGAAATATATAATCATAATCGGAATTCTGGCATTCCTCTTTTATGGATGTGAAAAAGAAAGTAATTCATGTGAAATAGCCAAAGAAGGCGAAAATTACCTCCTCGGTGATTCTGCAAAGGCTTTAATAAGCAATTACATTAATACTGATAGAAAAATATTTAAAACATTAGCTGGTGATGAAGTCTCTTTCGATGTAATTGAGAAAGACACGATTGGCTCATATCAGGTAGGGTTTCCTTGTGAAGTTGATACTTTAAAAACCCAAACAACTAAAGGGACTTCACAAATTTTGACTTATTCACTGATTAATAATGCGGTGACTGGAGAGCCAATAAATGTTAGCCTCTTTGAATTTCCTCAAATTCCAACTCGGCAATCACAAGAAACGCTTGTCGTATTGCAAAATTTAATGGAATATATTTACGAAAGAAAAGAATGAAAACTGATAAGAATAGGACATACAGCGATCAATTGCCAGCAAAAGCTGTTAACTGCGCCGACTCACAATGTTGGTAATAATTAGAAAGACTATGAAATTAACTATCTTAATAACAATCTTACTGAACTCTTTTGCATTATTAGGACAAATTTCTGATTATGGGTGTAAGACAGAATCCCATAATTTATTATCTAAAGATGGTCAGGAGTATACTATAAAAGTAACATTACCTCGAAATTATGACAGTCAGAAAGACTATGAGACATTATACTATTTAGATAGTTGGTGGTTATCTGAATTGGTTTTAGGTGCTTATGCAATATTGAACTTATCAGATAAAATTGATGATGTTGTCCTTATTGGCATTTCGTTAAATGGTAATCTTAAGGATTGGAATATTCAAAGAACAATGGACTTTACACCTTCAGAATATAATATGGGTTTTGAAATGAAATCAGGAAAGGGTGAGAATGGCATAAGTCTTAATAAAAACAATACTGGAGGAGCTGATATTTTTTTAGAATTTATAGAAACTAAAATCTTTAAACTAATTGAATTAAAGTATCCAAACATTGGAGAGAATCGCGCTCTTATGGGACACTCATATGGTGGATTATTCAGTTTTTACACAATTCAACAAAAATCAAAATTATTTTCAAACTATATTGTTATATCACCATCACTTTGGTGGAATAATTCTGAATTGCTAAAAATGGAATTGTTTTACCCATTTAAACAAAGCAAGACTTCCAATAGTATTTATTTATGTTATGGTAATTCAGAATCCAAATTAATTTCTAAACCTAATACAGAAGTGGACCGCATTTTAAGTGGTTTAGAAAAAGAAAATTTAGATTATAAATTTAAAGTGTTTAGTGAAACCAGTCATAATTCCATTTTGCCCCAAGGGATATATGAAGGGTTATTATATACATATAAAAAATAACTATTGCCAATCCAGTAGGCGCCGCCGCTATAAAACAACCAGCCGACGTACACCGCTCACACCCCGCAGCATACGGACTACGTACTACACGTTTCACAGAACAACTACTTTGAGCGACAGGAGGACTTTCATCTTCCCAGAGTCGCCCTACTTTTATGACGATATTTTACTATCTTTAGCAAATAGAAACAGATGCCCATTCAAGGTGCACACAATAGATATCAGATCATATCTCTTCGTACCTCAGAAAGACGATCGATATCATCATACATTCTCTGCGGCGTTAAGAAAAAAAGAAGAAAAATCCTAACTTGCATTCAAAAGGATTCAAATCAAAAATAAATTACACTAAATACATGAAAATCAATTCATTAAGTTTTTGCGATACAGATACAAAATGGAATCTATCCAAAGTAGAATTCAAAAATCTTACTCTTTTAGTGGGAGCATCAGGAGTAGGTAAGACACAAATATTAGAATCTATCTTAAAATTGAGAGCTATTGCGAAGGGGAAATCGATTAGTGGAACTAAATGGGAAATGGATTTTACGACTTTAGATAATGATAATTTCCTTTGGAAAGGTGAATTCGAGCAGATAGGGAAAGGTTTATTGAGAATAAAGCCAGATGATGAATCAGAAGAGGAGGATAATCCCAAAGTCGAATTTGAAGAGTTATATTTAAACGGAAAGCAAATAATTAATAGGGATTTAGAGAAAATAGTCTTCGAGGGGCAAAAAACTGTTAAACTCGCTCAAGATAAAAGCGTAATAAATCTATTGAAGGAAGAAGATTTAATATCTCCTGCCTTTCAAGGTTTTCAAAGAATTATATTTAGTGACCAAGTTGAATCAAAGAGAAGGCCACAACGATTTAATCCTGACTTCATTACAAAAGAAAGAATTCTCCAAAAATATAAGACAATTGAATCAATAAGAGAGTCTGATGAAAATATTATAACTAAGTTATATTTAGCTTATAATAATGCAAAAGATGTGATGAACTCCATTATGGAACGATTCATTGATATATTTCCATTTGTAATAGAAATAAAAATTGCTCCATTAGACTTTGAAGACAGAGATGATACACCATCAATACTAAGAGAAATTCCTTTTATTCAAATAAAGGAAAAAAATGTTGAGGATTGGATAATTCAACCACAAATATCTTCAGGCATGTATAGGACCCTAATGCATCTGAGCGAACTCTATCTTTGCCCCGAAGGTACAATTATCTTGATTGATGAATTTGAAAATAGCCTTGGAGTTAATTGTATAGATGAACTAACAGTTGATTTGCAAACTTCATCGCACAGAAACTTACAATTTATTATCACAAGTCATCATCCATACATAATCAACCAAATAAATTTTAAAAATTGGAAAGTGGTCACAAGGAAAGGAAGTGAAGTTGTCACAAGAGAAGTAGCTGATATTATTGATATTAGCAAATCTAAACAACAAGCATTTATTCAACTAACCCAATTAGAAGAATTTACAACAGGAATAGCCGAGTAATTACATGAATATATATATTTTGGTCGAAGGCAGGAGTACTGAAAAAAAAGTATATCCTAAATTTATTGAATACTTCTTTGAAGGAAAATTAACAAAAGTTAGCCAATTTGATGAAGTTGAAGAAAATAATTATTTTCTTCTCTCAGGAAATGGGTATCCACGAATTTTTACTGACATACTCAAAAATTCTATATCAGATATAAATAAGGTTGGCAATTATGATTATTTGATTCTTTGTATTGATGCTGATGAAAACGCTATAGAAGAAAGACAGCAAGAATTAGCAGATTATTTAGAACAGTTTAAGCAAGAAGGAGTTGAATTATCTGCAAATTGTAAACTCGAATTAATTGTTCAAAATAGATGTATTGAAACTTGGTTTTTAGGTAACAAGGTAGTTTACAAAGCAAACCCTTCAAGTAAAACTCTTTTTAAGTTTCAAGAATTCTATAATGTACAAGACAACGACCCTGAATTAATGCCTGTTTTTGAAGATTTTGATAATCATTCTCATTTCCATTTTGCCTACCTCAAAGAAATGTTACTGGAAAGAAATGTTAGATATACAAAAAATTACCCGAGAGATGTTGCAGAGAGTCATTATTTAGAGCGATTAATCGAACGAGGAGAAAATGATAATCACATCTTATCTTTTATGAGTTTTTATAATCTCTGCAAAAAAATTAAAGAAGAAATAGAATGAAAACGTCGCAGAATCGAGTAGGCGCCGCCGCTATAAAACCAGCCGACGTACACCGCTCACACCCCGTAGCATACGGACTACATACTACACGTTTCACAGAACAACTACTTTTATTTACTGAACTTTAGTTTCGGATATTTACCATACTTTGCTTTAGGATAATAAGCATAGAAAACGCTGGTCAGACGGTAGTTGATAAAGCCTCAAAATCAAGATTTAAGGACTTCGAAGATAGTATACAAAATTTCTGTGCAGTTAAGTGACCATGCCAGACTTCCTTCGGTCGCCCGTCAGGTACTCTTGGACGTTGTGCTCTATGAAAAAAAAACTAATTTGAGAATAAAATCGTTAAAAAGTATGCATTTAGGTATGAATTTTAACTATAGATCGAAAACTAAGATCATGTACAGTATTGATAATCATATATTAGGAATGGCAATTAAATAATGATTATTAAGTTAAAATTTCGTAAATTAACATTTCTTAGAATAAATATTCAACAATGATAGACTACAAAGAATATATCTCAATTGATCCAAATATTAGATTTGGAAAACCATGCGTAACAGGGACAAGAATATCAGTATATGATGTCTTAAGTTGGCTGGCAAGTGGTATGTCAATTGAAGAGATAAAAGAAGATTTTCCAGAAATATCAACAACACAAATACAAGCCTGTCTTGGGTATGCTGCCGATAAGGAACATAAATTGAAAGTAGCATAAATGAAAATACTATTCGACCAAAATATTTCCCATCGTATAATTAGTAAAATCAACCATTTAAATATAGAGGCCCATCAAGTCAAAGAGCTTGGGTTGGAAGATTCAACAGATTTGGATATATGGAAATATGCAAAATTAAATGGATATGCGATAATTACTTTTGATTCAGATTTTTGTGATATAGCAAATTTACGAGGTCATCCTCCAAAAATAATATGGTTGAGGGCAGGGAATACCTCAACAACAAATCTTGCTAAAGTGCTAATAAAGAAGATAGATATAATTGAGGACTTTCTAATAAATCCTTTAAATGAAAAGTTAGCGTGTTTAGAAATTAAATAATAAAAACCCACAAAGCATAATCGAGTAGCCGACGTACACCCGCTCACACCCCGCAACATACGGACTACGTACTACACGTTTCACAGAACAACTACTTTTATTTACTGAACTTTAGTTTCGGATATTTATCATACTTTGCTTTAAGATAATAAGCATAGAAAACGCTGGTCAGACGGTAGTTGATAAAGCCTCAAAATCAAAATTTAAGGACTTCGAAGATAGCATGCAAAATTTCTGTGCAGTTAAGTGACCATGACAGACTTCCTTCGATCGCCCGTCAGGTACTCTTTTAATTTATTATTAACTCATTCCTAAGAAAGGATGCTAACAGCCAACACCGAAAAAACAATCTCTATCGCAGCAATGCTGAAGTTTTTTAAAAATATTGGATGCTAATCCATAAAACCTTACTTTTACCACAGAAATTCTTAAGGAATGGCGATTAAATAGAGGAAGCATATTGTCTTAATTTATTTTATCAACATTCCTAAATATTTTATAACCTCAAAAAAATATAAAAAAATGGGTTTATTTTCATTCATTAAAGGAGCAGGAAAAAAATTATTTGGAAAGAAAGAAGAGCCAGTAGTAGCAACACCAACTGCGTCAGCTCCTACCTCCAAAACCGACTTGCTGAAGGCAGAAGTACAACAACTTGGAATTCCAGTTACTGGATTAAATGTCGAAACATCAGAAATGGTTACGGTATCTGGTCAAACAGCGACGAATGCGGATCGAGAAAAAATTATTCTTGCGCTTGGAAATATTGACTGTATCGGTTGCGTGGAGGATAATATCACTGTGACCAATCCCGAACCGGAAGCATCTTTCCATGTTGTAAAAAAAGGAGATTCTCTTTCAAAAATTGCCAAAGAAGTTTATGGCGATCCGATGAAGTATACCCAAATATTCGAAGCAAACAAACCGATGTTGGAACACCCTGATAAAATCTATCCGGGACAGACTTTACGCGTTCCTCCGCTGGGTTAGCCCACGCTTAAATTTCGTATCAATAAAGAAAGCTCGGACCAATAGTTCGAGCTTTCTTTGATTTTTTCAGATGGTATCAATAACCGGTGTCTTGTTTATTTCTCATCCCTAAACTCGACAAAAACATTGCAAACCCAACAACCTTTACAACATCAACAACCCCATCTCCCGCACTTCCTGCATCTCGTCCCCATACCAAAACCCTAGAAAATTCGAGAACTCCGCAGCATACGCTTTCTCCAAATTTCCATAAGATATCGCTACTCCCGAGTCCGCAGATATTTGATCCAACCAGGCTACCAGCCATTGACCACGTGCCAAATCCAGCGTAATTTTCGCGCTATTAGTAGAATTATGAAAAGAGAGCAACAACCTTTTACCTTCTCTATGAACTAGCGGTTCCGGTCCAAGCCAAACCAATTTTGTCGAAGGCTTCAACTCGTACTGTGCCGGATCTTCCAATGCCCGTTCAATAAAATCGGGCGGTACCGTCGTCTCCGGAATTTCAAAATCAAACCAATCCTGCAACGAAAATTCGAATCCAATCGCATGCATATAATTGAACAATGATTTTTTTAATCCGTAGCTAAACTGATCGTGATCGATCCCTGTCTCATCGGTAAAAGCAACATCATTATTCGCAAAAGTGATTTCAGCTAAGTCCGGAATCACTCCATACGCTGCCGGATCCATTCCCACCGGACTATGCGCCGTCAACGCAAACTGATGCCAAAACCCGGACTGTAAAACGCCCAGTTCAAATAATTGCCGAACCATTTCTAAACTGTCCACCGTTTCTTGTACGGTCTGCGTCGGGTAAGCATACATCAGGTAGGCATGCACCATGATTCCCGCTTCCGTAAAATTGCGGGTAACTTGTGCGACTTGTTCTACGGTGACGCCTTTTTGAATTAATTCCAGTAATCGGTTAGACGCAACTTCCAATCCACCCGAAACGGCGATACAACCAGCAGTCTGTAACAGTCGGCATAGATCAAATGTAAAACTTTTTTCAAAACGAATATTTGTCCACCAGCTAACGGTGATTCCTCTTCTTAAAATCTCCAGCGCCAGTTCACGCATCAAAGCTGGAGGTGCTGCTTCGTCCACAAAATGAAAACCTCGTTCCCCCGTTTGAGCAATAATCGTCTCCATTCGATCGACCAGTAATTTAGCGGCGACGGGTTGGTAATTTCCAATATAATCTAAAGAAATATCACAAAAAGTACACTTGCCCCAATAACAACCGTGGGCCATCGTCAGCTTATTCCACCGACCATCGCTCCACAAACTATGCATTGGATTAGCAATTTCAATGACCGAAATATATTGATCTATTAATAAGTCAGAATAGTCGGGCGTGCCGGTTTTTTCCTGCGGATAATCTTTCCGGAGGGAGAAATTATTATAAAGTACTTCGCCTTTTTCTACTAGCAAAGTTCGTTTATAAAAATTAAAATCAGGATTAGTAGCGGTTGGATTATGGATATTGGAATATAATAATTCGATGGGCAGTTCTCCATCATCCAGTGTTATATAATCGAAAAATTCAAAGACCCGAATATCTTTTACTGATCGTAATTCTGTATTGGGAAAACCGCCACCCATCGCAATTTTGATTTGCGGATAATTTGTTTTGATAAATTGAGCACATCGAAAAGCGCTGTATAAATTTCCGGGAAACGGTACGGAAAAGCAAACCAGTTTAGGTTGAACTTTTTCTAGTTTATTTTCTAAAAGTGGCAAGGTGAGTTGGTCAATATAGGTAGTCGGTGCAGACAATTGATCGTAAAGTTCGTCAAAAGAATTGGCGCTCTGGCCGAGTCGTTCCGCGTAACGGCTAAAGCCAAAATTTTCGTCTACGGTCTCTTTTATAAAGTCTGCCAGGTCCTCCAAAAAGAGGGTAGCCAGGTGCTTGGCTTTGTCCTGAATACCCATGTTTCCAAAGGCCCATTCCAGATCATCCGTTTGATCAAATCGACTCGCTTGGGGAAGTAAATTTCCGGCGGAAATCTGCCGCGCTAAATTGGGATTTTTACCTTGTAGAAATAAAATAACCTCATCAATTAGGCGAATATATATTTTACTCAGACTAAAAATTCTTAACGAGTTATCTGAGTTAGTTTGTCCACTATTTTCTGCATAAGCAAACATTTCTGTCAGCCCTTTTTTTGAAAATAACCTGAGTATTACTTCAATTCCAAGATCCGCCTGGAAGGAAGAAATATTTTTTGTATTCAGAAATCCTTTTAGGTAAGCCGTCGCGGGGTAGGGCGTATTGAGTTGGGTAAACGGCGGCGTGAGTAAGAGTAGGTCGGACTGGTTCAAATGTAATTTTTTTAGCTGGTTGGCTTCCCTCTATCGTGAAGTCACTTCAAAAATAACCATTTAATAACCATTTTAATAACCCTGACTACGATCTACCGATGATCCCGGAGAGGTCACATTATGTTAGCTTTAATAATTAAAGCGAAACGACCGACCACAGCGTGGTCGCATTATTTTTTGAAGAGCAAGATTAAGGATCAAGCATAGATTGGTATGGATTTACGGGATGGGGCACTGGTGCCTTCGGCATTAAATAACTGGGCATATTGATCGACGTAGGAACAAGGCATTGCCTTGTTCCTACGTCGATCTGTTAACATAAATTTCTCTACTGTCTTTTTTGAGTTTTCAAATACTTTAATTACTTGCTCAAATCCAAAAATACTCCGACGGAATAAGAAGGCGCCGCAGCAATAATCTCCCCACGAAAAGCACCCGCCGCAGAAACAGAAACACCCACCTTTTTGGTAATATAATAGCTGGCTTCTAAACCAATACTCAAAAATTCTGCATTATTGGCGAAGATAGACGTACTCGTAGTGGTTTCTGCGGTATCTCCATTTTTAAAAGATTCTACACCGATTAGGCGACCCGTTAACCAGAACTTTTCGTTGGCCAGACCAACACCTGCTTCGAGACCAAAACGGAATTCGTCCGAAAATCCTTTTGTTCGATTATTGATACCTGTAAAGGCACTTAAGTAAGCGGAAGTCTTGCCGAGTTTAAATCCGGTACCCGCATCAATTTGTAACATCTGATTAAATTCTCCGTCTCCGGTTTGTAGGTTTTGTAGTTCGCCGGCTACTGATTTTCCCGTGGGTAATCCAAGGGTAAGCGTCACAGCTAAAGGGATTTTAGCACCTGGTTGATTGAGTCCATATTTTAATCCCAGGTCAAAATCACCGATACCATTGTAGGCTTCCCCTGCGACCAAAACGTCTCCTGTGGTATTTGAAATCAAATTGTTATTATAATTTCTACTAAAAACCGGCGCATTAATGATTCCTGTCAAACGATCCGTCAATCCATATTCTGCGTAAAGCGTAGTATTAAAAATACCGGAAGTTACGTTGGGATCAATTTTACCATTGTCCGTATAATGCTGATCAAAAACGATCCACCATTCAGCTAGTTTAAAATATCCTTTTCCCTTTTTTTGAGGCCACGGACCACCCGCAATTGCAGTACTGGAAAAGATAACCAGTAACAATATAATAATTAAAATGTTTTTCATGATAATGATTTGTTTATTCTAGTTCCCGACGCACTAGGGTGTTTAATCTATACTATACAATCTGAAAATTTCTTATGCAGTTTCCAATACGTTTTATCGGACTGATCCCAGAGGGATCACATTATGTTAGCCGAGATTCGAAGCCCGCAGTCGTTCGATCCCAGAGGGATCGCATTATTTTCTGAAGAGCAAGTTATCAAATGAATCTATCCAATTGAAAAAAATTATTAACAGTTGAGTTAATTCAATTACCGCAATAAAACAACCAATCTCTTCACGTTTCAGGGGAGCCAATAGCCTTAGCTAGAGTGTTCAATCTACACTGAGTAAGCTAAAAATTTCTTATGCAGTTTTTATTACGTTTTTTCGGACTGATCCCAGAGGGATCACATTATGTTAGCCGAGATTCGAGGCCCGCAGTCGTTCGATCCCAGAGGGATCGCATTATTTTCTGAAGAGCAAGTTGTCAAATGAATCTATCCAATTGAAAAAATTATTAACAGTTGAGTTAATTCAATTACCGCAATAAAACAACCAATCTCTTCACGTTTCAGGGAAGCCAACAGCCAACAGCCAACAGCCAACAATCAATAGCCAATAGCCAACAGCCAACAGCCAAGTTCAGCTTAGGCATAAAAGTATTATTCATTAATTTCTCCGTCGCCCACTTTTACATTAAATGGTTTACAGAAATATAGCAAATATTGGTAGTCAGTGATTTCCACGTTATTGACTTCGTAATTATGTGCTCCGTTAAATACCGTTACGGGACCAATTTCCAAAGCACCCACGGTAGTTGCAGGATTATTGGTCAAATAAATAAATAGTCCCGGAAGATTAGAGGAGGCGCGGTAACTTTCGTCTACCTCGATCATCAGATTACCGTCCATATCTTTGATGGTAAATCCTCCTTCCAACGTATAAGAACTGGTGGTTCGGATGATTCCTGATTTTTCTTCGATGGTAATTACGGTGCTTGTACCGACGGTAATATCCATCTGGTCGGTGAGGGTAGTGCCATCTTCGGTTTCAAAAGAAACACTGATCGTCGCGGTTCCGGTGCTGATGGCCTGTAGAAGTCCGGTTGGACTGACGGTGAGTATTTCCGGGCTAAGACTGTTCCAGACTAAACCGGGCATTTCCTCCTGACCAACATTATTCAGGTACATCGCTGTCAACTGAAATTCAGTGTTTATTTCGATCGTATCTATAGATGTGGTAAGTCTAAGGACCGGGTCAATCCGATCGTCAATAAAGTCATCTTTTATACAGCCATTTAAAAGTACTACTGAAAAAAGGAATAGTAGTAGCGGAAAATTCAGGTTTTTCATTTTTATAGTTTTATTGATAAAAAATTACAATGACTTTTAAAGCCTAAATGTTTTGTGCGGACCGCTAAATTAGTACTAGAGGTATCTTGGCGGACAGATTTGGTGGGCTTTTTGACGAAGTTGGCTTTATTGTATTTTGATAATTCGCTCTCCACGGTAACGCTTTTCCGTATTTTCAATATTCAAATAATAAACCCCTGTTGGTAGACCACTCAAGTCGATTGTTGTATGATCTACCCCTGAATCAGGCGTGTTTTGATAAACCTGTTGGCCCATAATGTTATATAAATTAAGGCTATATCCGGCGGTGATTTGTTGCAGATTCGAAATATGAACAAGGTCTCTGGTCGGATTGGGTTGAATCAGGATATTGGCGATCGCAAGGTCTTGCGTACCGACTGTTCCTGCGACGATGGTTTGGCTATGCGTCGTTACACAACCGCGCAAATCCGTAATTTCTACTGCTACTTCATAGGTTCTGTTTTCATCAAATAAAAAACTAAAACTATAATTATCGTCGAGGTAGAAACCGTCCAGTTTCCAGGTAATTTGCTGAATTTTATCTGCGGCTGGTTCCAGGATGCTAATCTGTTGATACTCGTTAACAGGAACATTGTCCGGTGCGTTAAAATAGACTGGATAATAATCAGCTACTATAAACATTGTAAAGGTAGTGTCCCCAAATTCATTGTTGGCGGAGCCATTCACTTGATAAGATCCTGGTATTGCGTAATGGTGCGTTGGTTCCGCAGCTATTTCCCAGTTTCCGTCGCCAAAATGCCAGGTAACCTGATCGGTATTGGACGAGTTAACTGCGAAATCAAAAGTATTTTCACAACCGACCATTTCGGCGGTTGGCGCAATGACGGGTTCGGCAGTACAAGTCCATGAAATCTCAAATCCGGGGCGACTGCCACTATTGTCAGATGTCCATTCGAAAAGAATACGGGGAGCGGTAATGTAAAGTTCATGTCCCGTATGTTCTCCTGCGTAAGATTCCACGGGTTCAAATCCAAAACCGTTATCAGCGTATATGGTTAAGAAATCGAAGAAGGTTTCTGTTTCAAAAAAGTTGAAATTTACTTTGTAGGCTTGGGCGTCGGGAGCGGAGATTTTGAGTCCGGCGGTGACATTGTGGCTATAATTTTCGTTGTTTCCTCCATCGTCCATAAATATTCCTTCGCAATTTTCGGTGGTAAGATTGAGGCTGTCATTCATTACAAAATAACTGCAAATTGGTGTGGATGGGTCATAAGTAATCAAATTTTCAACAGTATTGGTATCACAACCTATATCATTGCAGGCAATGAGGGTGACGTCATAGTTGCCGGGTGTAGCAATAGAAACCATCGGATTGGGAATGGTGTCAATTAGTTCATTATTAAGAAGCCATGTCCAGGAGTTGGTCAGGGCACTGCTCTGATCGTTGAGTTGATAATGACCAAGGCAGTCATCTATCGTAGCAAAATCGAATGCTATGATCGGGGGAGTATTGGGAATACAATTCCACGAAATATCGAATCCCTCTCTCGTTGGATACGGACCGGTTTCAAGGACAAACTTTAATCGTTTTCCATAAATTATTTGCGAAACAGAAGAGATCAAAAAACTATAATATCTTTCATACTCAAATCCATTTCCACGATCAACATACAACTTAAGTGAATCAGTAAATCTTAAATCCAGATAATTAAAATTTAGAAAAAAGCCAATCTGATCATCTGGTGGGGCTATCTCTAGGGAAGAATTTGAATTGTTTAAATACTTCCCATCTGGCCCACCATTATCAAAAAACTGTCCATCGCATGCATCGGAAAAAAGCTGGACATTATTAACAAAATTAATTTCTAGACAGCTGGAATCGCTAGGGTTACTGGTTAGATAATTAGGGACCTGTAGTGTATCACATCCATAAGTATTACAGACAATTAATCCTAGATCATACGTGTCTGGTGCGCCGAGATCGACCACTGGATATTGTTCGTTTGAAACAATGCTATCGTTTAGAAACCACGTCCATTGTTCTGGAAAATTCGTGCTTCGATCTCTTAGTTGAATTAAATGACTACAGGAAATTTCGGGGGTGCTGGAGAAGTCGGCTACCGGTTTAGTAGCCGTGTAGCATTGCCATTTTATTTCAAAATCAGGGCGGAAAAAATTTTGTGAATTATTATAGGTGAAACGAATTTTTGATCCAGCAACCGTGAAGGTTTGCGGTAAAAAAATGCCGCTTAAATAACTATGAAATTCGAATCCATTTCCGCTATCTACTTCAAATTTTAAACCTCCATAGGTCGTGTTAAATGTTATTAGATCAATTTCATAGCCGGTAGCTCCTGGTGTTTCTATGGTAAGAATGGCAGTTATATTATTGCTCTGAATGATGTCATTATTATGGACGATCGTGCCCGCACATAATTCAGAAACCTGATTGAGACCATCTTTCATGATCACTGTCTGACATACTGACGAGTCGGGGTTATAGGTTATAAAGTCAGGCTGATACATCGTATCACAAGCAGTTTGTTTACAAATAATTAAGGTTACATCGTAATTGCCTGGAGCAACGGTAATTGATGGAGGCGCAGCATCTTGTGAAATTATTTCGTTGTTTAGCAACCAGGTCGAGGAACTGGGAAAACCGGTACTTTGGTTGATGAGCTGAATATTTTCGGTACAGGTATTGAAATTAGTACGGGTAAAGTTTGCTTGCAGGGGTACTGTTGGTAGACAACTCCAGGCGATATAAAATGCGTTTCCAGGGTAAAGGTTTTCACTCTTCCAAACAAACTTTATGCGAGTACCTTCTATGGTAACAACGTTGCCAGAATTATTTCCATTATAAACAGTATACAGTTCAAATCCATTTCCAAGATCTTGATATAAAAATAAACTATCATTTTCTAATAAATTAAAAAATTGAAATTCTACCAGGTAGGCACTTGTTTCAGAAGCATCTATTTCCAGCGTAGAAGTGTTTCCTTCGGATGATAAATTACGTTCCCACCGTCGATTATAAAAATATCCGCTGCAAGCATCTGTAAACTGTTCTGTATTTTTAGGGAGCATAAAATTGCTGCAACCATAATACGAGTCTGGTTCGTAAAATAAATAATCTAAAATATTCAACGTGTCACAGCCATTGTCATTACACGCGATAAGTCCTAAGTCATAATAGGTGCTTGGCTGACCTAACTCAATGATTGGAAATTGTTGGTTAGAAATACTGTCTCCATCAATGAGCCAGATCCATCGGTTGGGGAAATTTTGACTATTGTCTTTCAGTTGGAAAGAGGAGCTACATACATAATCGTTGGTATCTGAGAAGTTGGCAATGGGAATTTCCGTAGTGTGGCATTTCCAGTTTATTTCAAATCCGTAGGCAAGCGATGTGCTAGCTGTTTTCCAAATAAAACGAATTCGGGTACCCTCCAGGTCTAGGGTAGCATTCGTATGGTAACCAGTAAGCGCAGTAACTGATTCAAACCCGTTTCCGTCGTCCACAAATATTTTTAGGGTATCAGAATTATTGATATATAATCTGGTAAAATCCAGTTTATAGCCACGAGCATCAGGGGAGGCAATGTCGAGTGTGGAGTAGAGACTATCTCCAGTATAGGAGGACAAATTACTATACACGGTTCCTTCACAAAGATCAACCAGTTGATCTAGTCCATTTTCCATCCTGATGGCTTTACAGAATGGCAATTCGGGGTCGTAAGTAATATAGTCAATACTGGTCGTCGTATCACATCCTGTGGCATTACAAGCAATTAAAGTGACATCATAAGTGCCCGGTGAAACCAAAAATTCAGGTTGGGCTATCGTAGATACAATAGCATCATCTATTATCCAGATCCAGCTGGTAGGATCTCCCTGGCTATTATTATTGATAGAAATAATACTATCGCATTCGATAGAACTATTTTTGTAAAATTGGGCAGTCGGAATTGTTGCTTCCATACAATCCCAGGTAACTAAAAATCCGTAAAAAGTATTGTTAGGAGAGGTCTTCCATACAAACTTTAATTCGCTAGCTTCGATCGTATCGGTAAAATTGCCCAGATTGCCGGAGTAGGTATCATAGTGTTCAAATTCATTATCCTGGGCGGTATACAAAAATAGCGTGTCTTCTGTTTTGGTGTAAAAGCTGTAAAAATTTAGTAGGTAACCCATCTGGCCGGGAGCAGCTATTTCCAGGGAAGCATTTACATTGTTACTGTAAAAACTATTTTGTCCTCCGTTATCTGTAAATTGGGCAACGCAAGCATTCGAAAATAATTCATCTTTGTTATTTAATTTTATATTCAGACATTCTTCCAGGGTGTTATCGTAAACCAGATAGTCTGGTATGTGTAAGGTATCACAGCCAAAATTATTACAACTGATTAACCCCAGATCATAGGTGCCGGGTTGACCCAAATCTATGATTGGATGCTGCTCATTAGATACGCTATCTCCATCCAGCAACCAGGTCCACTGGTTTGGAAAACAAAAACTGTTGTCAATGAGTTTGATTAAATTACTGCAAGCAATATTGGGCGTGTTAGCAAAGTTAGTGATGGGCACTTCCGAACTGAGACAAGTCCAGTTGATTTCGAATCCTGGATAATTGCCGATTCCTTCGGCCTTCCACCTAAACCTTATTTTCTCTCCAGGTATCTGAATAGTAAAGGGCGCTAAAAAACCACTGTAGGTTTCGTAAAGTTCAAATCCATTCCCATTGTCCACAAAAATTTTTAATTCGTCATAATTGTATCTGGTGTAAAATGAGATAAAATCAACAATATATCCTTTGCTCTCCGGAATTACAATGTCTACCGTAGAATATGAATAGGAGAAATTTCCTTCTGATCCTCCATCATCGAATACGGTTCCGGTACACCATTCTGCAATTTCAATAAGGTTGTGTGTCATGTTTATTACATGACAAATTTCTCGGTCGGGATTGTGGGTAATCAGGTTGGTCATCATACTGGTATCGCATCCCAGATCATTACAGGCAATTAAAGAGATATCGTAAGTTCCTGGAGGAACTGTTAGGGTGGGGTTCTTTTCGGTAGAAACAATTGAGTCGTTTAAAAACCAGGTCCAGCTAGTAGGTACTCCTGAACTTTTGTCTAAGAGATGGTGAATTCCATCACAACTAATTGAATCCTTCACGGTAAAATTAGCGACTGGTAAATCGGATCTTAAGCATTCCCAGGAAACAACAAATCCACTTTCGGAACCACTCCAGCTTGTATGCCACTTCAATTTAATTTTACCGCCAGGTATATCCAAAAAATTACCAGTCTGTATTTCATCAAAAGAATCTATCAGATAGAAAGCGTTTCCGTCAAAAGCGTATACGCTTAACTTGTCACCAGGAGCAGTTTCAAAAAAATCAAAATTTATTCGATAACCAAGCGTAAATGGTGATTCGATCTCGATGCTTGAGTTTACGCGATTTGCATAATTTTCTTCTCCGCCGTCATCAAGGAGCCAGCCAGTGCAACCCGTTTCGTAGCCAGAAAGCCAGTCAGTCAGTAAGATCGTATCACAAGTAGTAGACTGTTCATCAACCGTGATAAAATCCTCTTTGATGGTGACCAAATTGTCGTTTAGACAGTCTATTATGGAAAAGGAAACGGTATATGTTCCGTTTTCGTTATAATAATGCGTTGGTGAAGTTTCTGTTGATTGATTACCGTCTCCAAAGTCCCATAAAATATTCTGAGATTGCGAATTATTAGAAAAAGTTACCCCGGCCGGTATATCGCAGAAAAAATTATCTGTGGCAAATATTTGGTAGATTGTTTCGTAAGGGTTTATTCCAACAGCCGCCCACGCATGCTGGACTTCCATGACTTCCTCACTACAGTCACCATATAAATTCTTTGCAGCTTCTATCGAAAAAATGGCACAGTCATTATAACCACTCGAAGGACTTAAATACTGCGACCAGGTTTGATACGCAATTTTAGTTGCTTTCTCCCAACCTACTCCTTCTATCGCATATTCGAAACCATGATCATTGGTGCCGCTACCTCCACTTGCTAGTAAATAAAACCAATAATTTCCAATGGAACTGTTTTGATGAACGCCATTGCTTGGTGACCAGTGATTTCCGTTGTAGGTATCCGCCATTCCTTTTGAATTAGGATCAGCCATATTCCTAAAATATTCTCCTTCGGAAGAAATTTCTTCCCCAAACAGCCAGTCTACCGAACCGGGGTTGGTGTGATTTTCTACACATACGCCCATGATGTCTGAAATGGATTCGTTCAGCCCTCCTGATTCTCCGCTATAAATTAGGTCCGAGGCATATTGGGTGACGCCGTGGGTCATCTCGTGGGCAATGATATTGATATAAGTAAATGGTAGATCAAAGAAACTTTCTGCTAGTCCGTCTCCATAAAAAGCATCGCTTCCATCCCAGTAGGCTCTGGAATCATTTAGGTGAACAAAGCTATTGATACCCAGACCGTTTCCATCCAGCCCGTGATGGTTAAAGGTGTTTTTATAAAAATCAAATGTCGCACCGCTGCCCCAGTGGACGTCTCCGGCTACTTCATCCATTGCTGGATTTGTATTGTTCCAGTAATTGTCGCCATCGTAAAAAAGATCATTGTTATTTAGGTTGGTAGTAGTGATTCCACTACCTCGGGTTTGGTCGTGGAGGACAAATCCGGCCAGGGTAGCGGTGGTTTCAACCGTTTTGGTACCATGGTATTTGGTTTCAGCGGTACCAGTGGCGAAAGAACAAATTCTGTTTTCGGTAGCAATTATTTTACCAGTGTTGGCGTCAATGGTGAGTCGCTCGGAACGGACAGGCTGCGCGGTGTAAATATCTATTTCGTAAGCGAGTGTCCATGTTGGTTGATTAAAATTATAGTCGGTTGGAACGTAGATTAATCCGGCCTCGGTACCATTCATCGAAGGCTGTAGCTTTTTATAGGTGGTAGCAGGAATTTTATTTTTGGCAATTTCTAAAGCACTGGTGAGTGAGATACTGGCGCCCTGTAACTGGTGGTTGTCCTGTTTTGGAATCAGTTTTGGAATAATGTAGTCGGTCTGTTGATAGCGCAGATCATAGTGGGCTGTAAGGTGAAAACCTTTGACCGGAATATTGAAAACCGAGATTTGGTAACGGCAATGCTGGTTGCCGTTTACCGCGTCGTGACACTTGATTAAGGTCAGTTGGTGTAAACCAGATTCAAGATAATTCGTTTCTAATAAGCGTTCAGGATCGGGTTTTCCAGGTAACTGTAATTTTAAAAATCGATCATTTAATGGGTTGGCCTCCTGTGTATGGCCGTTGAAAACGAATAATGAAAATAAAACAAATAATAAAGTTTTTTGCATTATTTGTAGTTATAAATAGCTTTGTAAAAAATAAGTTATTCTCCCAGTCGGAGTCCTAATCGAATGCCGAAGCTAAACGTCTCCAGTCCACTTTTTTGGGTGGTAAGATCCACGGTGGTCAATTCCAGCGCCAGACTTTCTGCCAAATTTTCCCATTCTGCCCCAAAATATCGGCGAAAGCGCAGCATGGGCGTAATCGTAATCAGGTCAGTTAACCCAATATCCACTCCCAGTCCTAATCCAATGGATGGAACTAAAGAAGCGTTGTATGGATCTCCGTTCCTTCCTTTTATACTAGAAGTTGCGTAGCTCAGACCCGGTGAAAGTTCTACGTAAAATCCTTTTTTTACAAAACCACCATCTTTAGAGAAAGTCGGACAGTCACAATCTCCAGCCATATCAAATAAGTAAAAATGGGTATTGGCCAACAAACCAATCTGCTGATGATTCATGCTCGTATTATTGTCAGACCAATCTACCGAATAACGAGCATAGTTTAATTCGGGAAAAAATTCAACCCGCGCATTTTTCAACCGAAACCAACGGTCTATTCCCACCGCAAATCCAGATGCGATTGGCGCTGCGCCCGGCAAGTCCGAGCTTTGTATCAGCCCTTCCCAGTTGGAAGCTGAAAACGTCTGGTATGTGGCATTGATGCCGTACTGAGCGGAAGCGGTGCTAATCATTAACAAAAAAGAAAGGACGAAAAGGGTTAGGAATTGCTTCATGATAGGAGGTTGCGGTGACTGATTTAGTAAAACTACGATTTCTAAACGTAATTCATCTAATTAAAATTTTATTTGAATGAAGTTTAACCAACCCAACATTTCAACAAATTAAATTACTTTTGCGCCATGAAAACCCGTACGCTCAAAAAAGACAAAGTCAATGTGATTACCCTCGGTTGTTCCAAAAATTTGGTAGACTCCGAAAACCTCATTACCCAACTCCGCGGTAACGACTACAAAGTGGTACACGACAGCAATGACGAAGATGCGAATGTTATTATTGTAAATACCTGCGGGTTCATTGATTTGGCCAAAGAAGAATCGGTCAACACCATTCTGCAATACGCGGATTTAAAGAGTAAGGGAGACATTGATAAACTGTACGTAACGGGTTGTTTGTCACAACGTTATAAGGATAAATTAGAGGAAGATATACCAGAAGTAGACGCTTTCTTCGGTACCCTGGAATTACCCGGATTACTCGCCAAACTGAACGCAGATTATAAGCACGAACTAATCGGAGAGCGGATTACTACCACACCGCAGCATTACGCTTATCTGAAAATTTCGGAAGGGTGCAACCGAACTTGTTCTTTTTGCGCCATTCCTCTTATGCGGGGAAAGCACGTATCTCAACCGATTGAAGCATTGGTCAAACAAGCTAAAAATCTTGTTCGCACTGGTGTAAAAGAAATCATGCTCATCGCTCAGGAGCTTACATATTACGGCCTGGATTTATATAAAAAACGAGCATTGACCGATTTGTTACGGGCGCTCTCTGACGTGGAAGGACTGGAATGGATTCGCCTACATTATGCATATCCAAGTAAATTTCCGGAAGACATTTTTGAGGTCATGGCAGAGCGTAAAAACATTTGCAATTACCTTGATATTCCGTTGCAACACGCGTCGGATACTGTCCTGGAAAGAATGCGTCGACAGATTACGCGTAAAGAAATGGAAGATTTGATTGCGGTAGCTCGAAAACGAGTGCCTGGAATCGGTATACGAACTACTTTTCTGGTAGGTTTTCCAGGAGAGACAGCGGAGGAATTTCAGGAACTTTGTGATTTCGTTCAGGAAATGCAATTTGAAAGAGTAGGGGTCTTCCAATATTCTCACGAAGAAAATACCTCGGCGCACGATTTGGCGGATGATATTTCTGCAGAAGTAAAGGTCGAGCGGGCCAATCGGCTGATGGAAATTCAACAACATATTTCTTTTGACAAGAATCAGGCAAAAATCGGTCAGACCATGCGCGTGCTGTTTGATCGTAAAGAAGGAGAATATTTTGTCGGTAGAACGGAATATGACAGTGTAGAAGTGGACAACGAGGTACTGGTGCCAGCCGCTGATAATTTTGTTAGAATTGGTGATTTTGCCGATATAAAAATAACGGATGCCACGGAGTATGATTTGTTTGGGGAGTTGGTAGGAAGCAAGCACATCGGTTGATTTATGTGAAATAACCTTTTTAGAACGGACTCAAAGCGATTCAACAAATCACAACCTAAATGATCGTCAAACACATCCCCCAATTACCCTTTTTTACCGCTGGCGATGAAACCCGCTTAACAGAAGTACTACATCCAAAAAATGATTTGATAAGCCTTCCTTATAGTATTGCGTACGCCACCATCTCACCAGGAAAAGCATCGCTACCGCACACCCTCGGTGGTTCTGAAACCTATATTTTTACCGCAGGTAAAGGGGTAATTACGGTCAAGGAAACCAAACAAAAAGTAGAGCCAGGCGTAGTGGTAATGGTGCCAGCAGGTGCACGGCAATTTGTTGAAAATCAAGGAGATACAGACCTGTGTTTTTACTGCATGGTCGCCCCGGCCTGGTCCGAGGAAATAGAAAAAGTTGAAAAAATTTAAAAAGCAGACAGAGCACTTTCATCATGCGAATCTTACAACTTTGTAAAAAATTTCCATATCCGATCAAAGATGGAGAAGTAATCGCTATTACTAATTTAGCGAAAGCCTATCAAACCCTTGGGGCCGAAGTACATTTATTATGTATCAATACACCCAAACATTTTTTTGATAAATCTCGGTTACCGGAAAGCTTCAATTTTTATGAATCTATTCAGTCCGTTTCGGTAGATACTGATCTAAAACCTCAACGGGCTTTTCTAAATCTTTTTTCTTCGAAATCCTACCATATTGATCGGTTTGTCGATAGTGGTTTTTCTAAAAAAATAGAAGAGACCCTGAAAAAGATAGCACCAGATATCGTTCAGTTGGAAACCCTTTTTTTAGCACCTTATGTAAAACTTATCCGAAAATATTCTAAGGCTAAAGTTGTCATGCGTGCGCACAACGTGGAACATGAAATCTGGTCCCGGATTACGGAGCATACTCCGTCTTTTTTAAAAAGAACTTATCTGGCCTATCTGACACGAAAACTTAAGCATTTCGAGGTGCAACACCTTAATAGATACGATATACTGGCGCCCATTACCAGTCGGGATCTGAAAACCTTTCAATGTCTCGGCTTTGAGGGAAGTCATCAGGTTACTCCGATCGGTATCAATCATCAGGATTACGAACCAGCTCCTTTTCCGGTCAATCAGCCGCTTTCGATCTCCTTTATTGGTTCACTCGATTGGGTACCGAATCTGGAAGGGATGGACTGGTTTATAAAGCATGCCTGGCCGACTATTCGGACTGCTTATCCAGAGATAACGCTCCACCTGGCGGGCCGGAATACGCCGGATCACCTTTACGAGTTAACGTCGCAGAAAGTTGTTATACACGGAGAAGTGCCCAACGCCAAAATATTTATCAATCAATATCCTGTTATGATCGTTCCATTACTCAGTGGTAGCGGAATGCGGGTGAAAATACTGGAAGGAATGGCACTGGGCAGAGTAGTAATCACCACAACGATTGGACTGGAAGGAATCGAGGCTCAACACAAAAAAGAAGTACTAATCGCTGATACGGCCGGAGAATGGTTTCAGTGTTTAAAATTCTGTCAGGAATATCCTCAGGCACTTCCTCTTATCGGTTCGGCCGCCCAAAAATTAATTCGATTGTCTTATGATAATCTTGAAATTGGTCAGCGACTCATGCGGAGATTTTAATATATTTCCGCTTTTTTATTGTTTTTTCAAACAAAATAATTAATCTCCGCGAAATTTTTTTTATGATATATGTTTTAAAAAATAGTATCAAATCCAATTATTCTTCTAAAAACCTGAAATTTCACACCTGAATTATTCTATTTTTTGCAAAAATACCCATAGAATTGCCTTAAACGTACCTTATCAACGAATGTTAAAATTTTGTCGTTATTTAGAAAATGTCTAAATAAAATATAGTGGTAAATATATATTGGTAATAATGGTTATGAATTGTATTTTTGCGCTGACATAAAAATGACAATGGATTGAATATATTTTCTTATGTGTTCCATCGGTCAAAAAAGATTTAGATATATGATTAGTAATACGACAATACCAAGGATGAAACACCTTTTTTCCTTCCTCTTCATTTTGTTTGCTTTTTCCCTTTCTGCGCAAGACGTTAATCTTGACGAGGGTAAAGCGCTTTTCCGTAATAACTGTGCTTCTTGTCACAATAAATCCATGAAGGATGATATGACCGGGCCAGCTCTTGGGGGGGTGGAAGAAAGATGGGAGTCTCAAGAACTGCTCTATGCCTGGATCAGAAATTCACAAGCGGTTATCGCTACTGGAGATCCTTACGCTGTAGGTCTTTACAACGAGTGGAACAAATCCGTGATGACTGCCTTTCCTAATTTGACAGATGGTGAAATCGCTTCTGTTCTGGGATATATTGATGGTGTTTACAAAGGAACTTATGGAGGTACCGTCGCCGGAGCTGCTGGCGGTGCTGCAATGGATGATGCAGATGATTCGAAAGAATCTGGCCTAAGCACCCCTTTCTTTATTGTTTTGTTCTTGATTCTTGGAATCCTGGCCGTAGCTTTAGCACGAATTATTTCTAATCTAAACCGAATGGCGCAGATCAAGGAAGGTGCTACACCAAGTCAGGTTGCTACTATTAAGGATATACTAACGAGTAAAGGAGTTATCGGATTTGTCGTTTTCGTTGCCGTAATCATTGGTGGATTCGCTACCGTAAATAATGCGATCAGCTTGGGACGTCAGCAAGGCTACGCACCGGATCAGCCGATCAAATTTTCTCATGCTTTACACGCTGGACAGCAGCAGATCAACTGTCAGTACTGTCACGATGGTGCGCGTCGAAGCAAGCACTCTGTTATTCCTGCTACCAATACTTGTATGAATTGCCACAAGGCGATCAAAAAAGGAAGCGAGCACGGAACTGCGGAATTATCAAAAATCTACGCATCTATTGGTTATGATCCGACAACGGATAAATATATTGAAGATTATGACGAAATGTCTAACGAAGAGATCAAGCCTATTTTTGTTAAATATGCAAAAGAAACTTTCTTAAAAGACAAAGCAAGTGAACCTCGCTATGCAAACTCAGAATCCAAACTGGAACGGGATGCAAGTAAAGAGGCGGAAGAGCAATGGGAAAATATTGAAAAGTCTTTAATGAATCCTTCCAAGGAATCCGTTAGTGGTGCGATCGAGTGGGTACGTATTCACAACCTGCCGGATCACGTTTATTTCAATCACGCACAGCACGTAACCGTGGGTAAGTTGGCTTGTCAGACTTGTCACGGACCCGTTGAAAAAATGGAAGTGGTTCAGCAATATGCCCCACTATCTATGGGATGGTGTATTAATTGTCACCGTCAAACGGAGGTACAATTCGCTTCCAACGAATATTACGATCAGTACGAAACTTATCATAAAGAATTAAAAGCCGGAAAACGTGAAAACGTAACGGTCGAAGATATCGGAGGTTTAGAATGTCAAAAATGTCATTATTAATCAGTTAATTACATTTTCTAAAAAACAAAAGTACGACCTCCTAAAAGAGCTTAATATAAATTGAAATAATGGATAAGAAAAATCAGGACATCTGGGTTGGAATGGCACACAAAAACAACGATCCTGCGCTCATCGAAGCAGCAGGAAAAGAGTTTGTTGAATTGCCAATCATTGAGGCCCTTGGCGATGAAAAAATTGCCGAAGTAGAAACCAATCGACGTGATTTTCTAAAATATCTGGGCTTCGGTCTGGGAGCAGCTACTGTCGCTGCGAGTTGTGACGTACCTGTTAAACGCGCAATTCCTTACGTTACCAAGCCCGACGAAATCGTTCCGGGTGTGGCTACTTATTATGCATCCAGTTTTGTAAAAGGTGGGGACTATTGCTCGGTTTTGGTAAAGACCCGGGAAGGTCGTCCCATCAAAATCGAAGGAAACGTTCTCTCTCCATTGACCAACGGTGGAACTTCTGCCCGTGCCCAGGCAAGTGTCCTCGAACTTTACGATGTAAATCGTAATAAAATGAGCGGTTCTATTGGTGAAAATGGAGCAATTACTGGGATGTCCTGGACAGACCTCGACAAGGCAGTAATGGCTAAACTAAACGCCGGGTCAAAAATTCGCATCGTTACTAATACTGTTTTAAGTCCTACGACTAAAAAAGTATTTGCTGACTTTCAGGCGAAATATCCAAACGCTAAAGTAGTTACCTACGATCCGATCTCTTCTTCTGCTATTTTGGAAGCAAACGAACAGAGTTTCGGAGACCGCATTCTTCCGGATTATCATTTTGACAAAGCGGATACCATCATTAGCTTTGGTGCTGACTTTTTAGGTACCTGGATTTCTCCCATCGAATATGCTACTGCTTACGCAAAAGGTCGTAAGATCAATGCCAAACGTCCTAAGATGTCTCGCCATATTCAGATTGAAAGTGGTATGTCTTTAACGGGTTCCAACGCGGATAATCGGGTATTGATTAAGCCATCCGAAATGGGCGCAGCGATTGCTACTTTATATAGTGCCATGGGTGGAAGCGTTTCAGCACCAAAACTCAACGCTAAGGCGTCCAAGGCCATGAACAAACTGGCTACCCAGTTACGCGGAAGCCGTGGAAAGTCTATCGTTGTATCTTCTTC
>ENA-ORXT01001558-ORXT01001558.1-marine-metagenome-genome-assembly--contig:-NODE-1558-length-30468-cov-3.632786_pt1 | contig 30468 bp, 25 predicted proteins | sample MGYA00237868_ERZ511482 | MGnify/ENA metagenome assembly ERZ511482 | reverse complement strand
TTGCCCTCAACCAGGGAGAAGTCTGCACCTGCCCCAGCCGCATCCTGGTCGACGAATCCATTTACGACAAGTTCGTGGAGCGCTTTATCGAACGCGTCGAGGCCATCAAGATGGGGCACCCGCTCGACCCCTCCACGATGATGGGCGCTCAGGCAAGTAACGACCAGTACGAGAAGATCCTGAAATACATCAAGATCGGCAAAGAAGAAGGCTGCGAAGTACTCACCGGTGGTGAAGCCGCTTACGTCGACGAGCTATCCGGCGGTTACTACATCAAGCCAACCGTTCTGAAGGGAAACAACAAAATGCGGGTCTTCCAGGAAGAGATTTTTGGCCCGGTCGTCTGCATCACCACCTTTAAGGACGAAGCCGAAGCCATCGAGATCGCCAACGACACGCTCTACGGACTCGGCGCCGGACTCTGGACGCGCGACATGCACGAAGCTTACGGTATTGCCCGCAAGGTTCAGGCAGGCCGTGTGTGGGTAAATTGCTACCACGACTACCCGGCGCACGCACCCTTTGGCGGTTACAAAAAGTCCGGCATCGGACGGGAGAATCATAAAATGATGCTCGACCATTACCGCCAGACCAAAAACATGCTTATCAGCTACAGTAAAGACAAGCTCGGCTTCTTCTAGACTACCGTTTTGTCTCTGCAACCATCAGCCGGTTGGAACGTCGATCACGTTCCGACCGGCTTCTGACGTAACATAACAACTATAAAAATGCCCAAAGTAGCCGTAACCGAAGCCGCCTGTAAAGTGATCGATACCCTCAGAAAACAACACGGTCCGCTCATTTTTCACCAGAGCGGAGGCTGTTGCGACGGTTCTTCGCCCATGTGCTTTCCTGAAGGCGATTTTTATATCGACGACAACGACGAGCTGCTCGGCGAGATCCACGGCTGCCCTTACTACATGTCGAAGTTCCAATACGAATACTGGAAACACACCCACCTGACGCTGGACGTTACGAAGGGTAGAGGTTCGAGTTTTTCGGTAGAAATTCCGCTGGGGCTTCGGTTTATTATCGAGTCTAGAATGCTGACGGAGGCGGATATTTCCGTAGGTTCTTCGGACAGCGTATAAGCAAGGTATCCCCAAGAATTTGTGACGCGTATCAGGAGCTAAAGAACAGCTTACTTATATCGGTCATTTTCCGTGGCGATCTTTCCAGAAGTCAAAATTGGTAATCCTTGGTAGGCTCCGTCGCGTTTCCCGAGGTTCGTTAGGTTGATTTAATGGCAAAAGTCTGCGAAAACGCTTCATTAACCTGCCGCTGTTATGACTAATAAACGCGAATTCCGGGGCAGCAGACCGGAACGGTGAAGGCTGTGATGCCGAAATTACACGGTTCATTCAAAGTTAGTTTTTACAGTTTATTTTCAATCTTTGGCGAAACTGCGATACCCCGATTGCCCTGATGCATCATTCCAAACGCAAGGGCCGGATCATCACTAATGAAACCGTGGAGGAGTACCATTGGATGCTAGTTCACAGCGCCGCTATACTAAGATACCCGGTGGTTGACTCTTTCCGGTCAGATAAGCCGCTGAGTTACCGGGTGACGATGGAGTGTAAAAAGTATTGTTACCATTGCCGTAACAAAGAGAAGAGTGAGCGTAAACTTCAGGCGCGGACGCAGGTGCGAAGGAAGGTTTCTGAGGAGCATGGTAATAAAACGTTCAATTGCTTATGTGTTTTGTTTGTTTAATTAAAACTTATTGTTTAATATTGTGCTGCATTAATTATTTAAACAGCAGAAATTATGGCACGTTCGAAGGCCTTTTTATTTGAAGAAGACGAGCAACTGGGAAGCCGACTTTGTATGGCAATGTCTCATCCGGCCAAGATCAGAATGATGCGACGCTTAAAATCCAATGGAGTGGTTTCTTACGCGGAACTCATCGCGGATATTCCCCTGGCTGAATCTTCCATCACGCAGCACTTAAACACGATCAAACGCCTGGGCTTTACTAAACCTGTGTTGATGGGCGATGGAAATGCAGGGTACCGGCTGAACGTAGAACTTTACCGTTCTTGCGCTGAGGCCAGCCGGCAGCAAATGAGAGGAGAGGGAAGAATTATAACTTTGCCCGTGGTGGATGAAGACTGTGCCGCGGAAGGTGGGGAGATATAGTCTGGGATAGTTTGTTTGTATGATGGCTTTGAAAAATAAAGCTACTCGTACATATGCGTATGTCGGTATGTACTAGTGTCAAGATATCGAACTTACTTTGAAAAATGAAGCTACTCGTACATATGCGTATGTCGGTATGTACGAATGTTAATGCAGCAAAACTACTTTGAAAAATAAAGTTACTCGTAAATATGCATATGTCGGTATTTACGGAAATCCACCCCCATGGCCAAAACCAAGACAACCTTCTTCTGTCGTTCCTGCGGCACCGAATCCCCCAAATGGATGGGCCAGTGTCAAAGCTGTCGCGAGTGGAACACCCTTATCGAGGAAAAAGTAGTCAAAACCATAAACGAACGCCTCGACAACAAAACCGACTGGCGCTCCGTCAACGATAATAATCCTGCCGCCGGTTCCAAGACACCGCTGGGTAAGGGACCTCGACCCATCCAGCTGGAAGACGTCATCGCCGGTAACGTCCGCCGTCTCGAGTCGCCCGATCGTGAACTCAACCGCGTCCTTGGTGGCGGCATCGTACCGGGCAGTATCGTTCTGTTCGGCGGTCAGCCGGGAATCGGTAAATCAACACTCTTGTTGCAGTTGGCCCTGCGGCTCGGCAAAAAAGTACTTTACGTCTCTGGGGAGGAGTCCGAACAACAGATCAAAATGCGGGCCGACCGCCTCGGTGGCGATAAAACTAAATGTTACCTGCTTACCGAAACCAACACCTCCAAAGTTTTGCAGCACGCCGCCGACGTCAAACCGGAGCTGCTGATCATCGACTCCATCCAAACCCTCGCCAGCCCGCACGTAGACAGTATGGCCGGCACCGTCAGTCAGGTACGGGAGTGCGCCTCGGAGCTGCAGCGCTTTGCCAAGGAGTCCGGCATCCCCACTTTCCTAATCGGGCACATCACCAAAGAGGGATCAATTGCCGGACCCAAGCTGCTCGAACACATCGTCGATGCCGTACTCCAGTTTGAGGGCGACCGCAACTACACCTACCGTATTCTCCGCACTCTCAAGAATCGTTTTGGCAGTACCGACGAGCTCGGCATCTACCAGATGGAAGCCACCGGACTACGCGAGGTCTCCAATCCCAGCGAACTGCTGCTCAGCGAGCGCGACGAGGATCTTTCCGGCTCCGCCGTTTGCGCCACGCTCGAAGGTATGCGGCCCATGCTTATCGAGGTACAGGGGTTGGTCAGTACCGCCGTTTACGGCAATCCTCAGCGTACGTCCACCGGCTACGACGCCAAGCGCCTCAATATGCTGCTCGCCGTTCTCGAAAAGAGGGCCGGCCTACCCCTCGGCAATCAGGATGTCTTTCTCAACATCGCCGGTGGCCTCAAAGTCGATGATCCCGCCATCGATCTGTCCATCATCTCGGCCCTGCTCTCCAGCGCTATGGACGTCACCGTGCCTCCCAACGTATGCTTTGCCGGCGAGGTAGGCCTCAGCGGCGAGATCCGCGCCGTCACCCGTATCGAGCAGCGCATTCAGGAGGCCGACCGGCTGGGCTTTAAGGCCATCTACGTCAGTAAGTATAATACCAAAGGACTTGATCCCGATCGTTACGGCATCCGTATCAATACCCTGGCCACGGTCCGCGAACTGTACGAAGCCCTGTTTTCCTGATCATCGAGCAATTTTAAAATATACGCCCGAGGGGTTTAACCCGGACTATACGAAATACTGCCGGTCGGGCATCTTCAGGCATCACGAGGCTCAAAATATCCCCCGTCTACCACCTCCATCACGTAAACCTCCCATCCACGCCCTTTGGGCTGTAGCGCCCGGAACTGAGTGGCGTCGCCCGTCGATGCATAGATAAATTGCTGAACGGTTTCGCCACGGCCGCCAATGTAGCGGGTGCCGGTCTGTTCGTCGCGGGGGTAGTAGCGATCACTACCGTTTTCGAAGCGGCTGGGGTGGAGGGTGCCGGTGAAATCGAGAGCAGTCACTTCATCGTCGTCAAGGCGGCGTTCCTGGAAGTAGCTCCAGCGGCCACGCTCGTGCTGAGCGTAGAAATAGCGGGCTTTGCTACCGTCATTCGGGCGGAGCTCAAACTGCCGGCCGAAATCGATGTGGTCGTCGTCGAAATCTATCTGGGCGGAGCGACTAACAGTATGGCCTTCGCTAAGGAAACGAACAGCACTTCCTTCGGCCTTACGGTACATGGCGAAGACGAAGTCGTGCTCCGGCTCCGGAAGCGGGCGGGCTCCGGTAGGGGAGGATCGGAAGAATTCATCATTCCGTGGCGGAGCAGAACCTGACGTGGAGCGGGAGGTGGGCGCGGACGTCGTTACTGAGCCTGCCGAACGTGCAGGTGCAGCGGAGCTCTCTTCGTTAGTACGCCTCCCAACTTCTGCCATCATTTTCTCCTCTACCTTCTCCATTTTACTCACCATGGCGGCGGGCATCCACTTTTTGAGCTTCTGCATTTTTTCCAGGCTTGCCTTCATTTGCTCGAGGTCAAGCTTGTCAAAACCACCTTCGGAGAGGTCAAGACTGCTGTCATTTTCAATCTCAAGGTAGGTTTCGATGGTCGTTTCCAGCTCGTTTAGCAGCTCGCGATCCTGCTCTGATTTTAAAAGCTTGACCTCTACACCGGTATCCAGTTTTGCCACCAGGTTGTAGGTCGATTGGTCGTTAATCCTCACACTGCTCTTATTAACAAATAATTGCACCAGCGCCCGCGCCGGAATATTCTGCTCTTTCGAGAACGGCCACGGAATGGGACCGTGCTCCAGCAGCATTTTGTTTCGGTCAACAGTAATGGTAGTGGTATTCATAAATCGGGTGAGGGTGAACCACGCCAGAAAAATGCCCACCAATAAGTGAATAATGATAAAAAGACCCGCTCCCGTAAAGAGGAAAACCAGGACAATGGCATTCCAGAAAACGGCGGCAAAGAGTAAGCCCCACATCGCCCGGGTTCGCCAGGGGTAGGAGATGATTAGTCTGCCGGAATCACGGGAAATGTCAAGTTTGTTAGCCATGGGGTCGGAATGTATGCTCGTTCACAAACTTAATACCGAATGGGGAACAAACAGTACCCCCAAGGAAGAAATTCTTTTAACACGTTCTCCCTACACACTCGGGTTTGGCCACCGCTGCTGGACCGCCTCCAGATCTTTGAGAACCTCATTGGATAGAGTAAGCGCCACACTATCAATATTCGTTTTCAGCTGCTCTACGCTCGTTGCCCCGATGATGTTGCTCTGTGTAAAATCCCGGTCATTGACGAAAGCGAGGGCCATTTCGGTCATATTCAGCGCATGCTTTTTGGCTACTTCGGCGTACGCCTTCGTGGCTTCCAGCGCATTATCGTTGCTGTAACGGGTATACTGAGGGAAGACATTCAGGCGGGCCTGCTTGCTTGCGGTTCCATCGAGGTACTTACCCGTCAGGCGACCCATCCCGAGGGGAGAATAATGAAAGCCGGCGATGTTCTCCCGCAGGCATACTTCTGCTAAGCCCACTTCGAAACCCCGACTAAGTAAGCTGTAAGGGTTCTGAATGCTGACGGGACGGGGCAGGCCATTCACGTCCGCCAGGTGAAGCACCCGCATTACGCCCCAGGGCGTTTCGTTGCTCAGACCCCAGTGCCTGATGGTGCCTGCTTTAATCAGGCCATCCATTTTGGTGAGAATCTCCAGGAAATTGTCTTCCCATTCGTCGTTGCTAATGGAATGAAGGCCACGCTTTCCGAAGAAATTTACTTTACGGGCGGGCCAGTGCAACTGGTAGAGGTCCAGATAATCGGTTTGCAGCCGTTCGAGGCTGCCACTCAGTGCCTCGTCAATCTGAGCGGAAGAAAACCCCAGATTGCCGTTGCGGATGTGAGCGGCAAAAGCGGCCGGTCCGGCAACCTTGGAGGCCATGAAAATGTCCTTGCGCTTTCCCGTTACTTTAAACCAACTGCCAATGATACTTTCTGTTTTCCCCCAGGTCTCCGCCGTACTGGGAATAGCATACAATTCTGCGGCATCGAAGGCATTTACGCCCCGTTCCACGGCGTAGTCCATCTGTGCGTGGCCTTCGGCCTCGGTATTCTGGCGGCCCCAGGTCATGGTGCCAAGGGTTACTTTACTGATGTTGAAGCCGGTGGTGCCGAAGGAGTTGTAACGCATAGTCGTCAATTGATTTTTCGAGGGTTGATCAGGGAGTGCTGCGCTGTGCGGAGCCTGCCGCTGAGAGAAGGTATAAGTGGGGATGAAGGTTCATTCGTCGCCGATGGAGCGCCTGCCAACACCGGGACGCTCTCAGGTCCTTCCAGGACGAAGCGAGGTTCCCTGAACCTGTCGCCAGAACCTCGCAGCATCGCGAAGCGACCTGCGAGCGTAAGGGTTTCAACCGTCATCCGTACTCGCTAAAAAAAGCTAATTTTTTTCATCATTCTGCAACTTTTTCCAAAACTCCCGACATTTACCCTCCACAACAACCAATAACGTAAACCACTCATCGACTCTTAACCGGGCTTTGGGTACAGCCGGGAGGCGGATATCCGTGAAACTCCGTCAAGCCGGCACAAACTCCGAAAGGAACAATCATGACTCGAAATCCCCGCGAACGAATTTTTGAAACGGAAATGCTGGAGCACTACGCCGTAGTATTCAATTTCCTCTCCCGCATGTGCGGTAACGGTGCTGATGCCGCTGACCTCGTGCAGGAAACATTCGCGCGGGCTTACGTCAAGATTGACCAGTACGAACCCGGCACCAACGCCCGTGCATGGCTCTTCCGCCTGGCCAAGAACCTCTTCATCAACGAGTACCGCAAGAAGACGCGTCGTGGTGAAACGGAGCTGGACGAGCGGATCGCCTACAACCGCCGCGATGAAGGCCATTCTATGGCCGGCTTCGCCGACCTCCGCATCGCCGGTGCGATGGACCAGGACTTCTCCGACCCCATCGTGAAGGCAATGACCTTCCTGAAGGACGACCAGCGCGCCATCATCATTATGGCCGACCTGTACGACTTCAGCGAAAAGGAAATTGCCAAAGCGATGGACATGAACCTGAACACCGTGAAGTCTACCACCCGCCGGGCCCGCCTGGCGCTGATCGAACGACTCGCTGGTTATGCTGAAGATACCTACGGTATCGTCAATACCCGTAACCTGGGTTAATTCAAATAACATTTTATGCCACCCCGCGAAAAATTGCTGCGGGGTGGCATTTTACACTTTACTGCTTTTATCATCTCTTCATTAAATCAATAACCATGTCTTTTGAAAGTCGCAAGCTCCGCACGAACGCTAAACATCGTACACCGGAAGTAGCGGATCGTGAACCGGATTGTCCTGTGGGAGAAAGCCTGAACTTATCGATAGACCCCAGATCAGGGGAAATGCAAAATTTGGATGCCTATAAAGTTTTTATGAAGCGAAACCTTAAATGGCAAGCACCACCAGCTGACTTACTAGCTAATATTCATGCTCGTATTGACCGTATTAAAGCAGGAGAAGAGTAAATCAAAATAGCAGGATCACCACAGCCAGATAATCTGGCCGTGATCCCCGAGTGTATTACCGAACAAATTACCCGGACAATGACCTTTGATAGATAAGTAAACTATCAAGTTAATTGATCCATGATGGGCGAAGCTGCCAAACATCCCCGAACGGATGTCCCCGATCTTGTACATGTTTCTGACGACCAGCCCGGCTGGACCCGCAAGCCCCTGCCCAAAGGTTTCAGTTACCTGCGGGAGGATGGAACGCCCATTAAGGACAAGCTGATCATCGATCGACTCGATACCCTGGCCATTCCACCGGCATGGACCGACGTATGGATTTGCCCAATGGAAAATGGACATCTCCTCAGCACTGGTCGTGACGCAGCCGGCCGCAAACAGTATCGGTATCATCCGGATTGGCTGGCGTATCAGCAGCTTAATAAGTTTAATAAACTCGTCGAATTCGCCGCCACACTCCCTGAGGCCAGACGACGAATACGAACCATCATTTCTGATAAAAGCCGTGGCTGGGACCGCAGACGGGTCGTTGCGCTGGCCATCGCCCTGATGGATGAAACCGGAATGCGGGTCGGCAACCGCAGCTACCGGCAAAAGAACGGAACCATCGGGCTAACCACCCTGCGCCGTAAACATCTGGAGGCGGACGGAGCAGAACTACACTTTGAGTACGTCGGTAAAAGTGGGATTGACCGTGAGGTGGATCTGGATGATCCGACGCTCGTAAGGCTCGTCAACAACGTCAGTGAACTGCCGGGCTACCAGATCTTTCGCTACCGGGGAGAAGATGGCCGGATGCACAACATCGATAGTGCGGATGTGAACGAACTGGTGCAGGAACTTACCGGCCCGGACTTCAGCAGCAAATTCTTCCGGACCTGGGCCGGCACCTCCGCAGCCGTGCGGGAGTACTGGGAACTCAGCGAAGAAACCGGTGGGGAGTTGCCCGAGCGGACGGACTTGCGCGTTATCGAAAGGACGGCAGAATACCTGGGCAATACCGTGGCGGTATGCCGGAAATACTATATTCATCCCGGAGTGTTAAACGCCATCATTAAGCAGGAGCTTCCGGCTCCGTCGGCCATCTCTTCGGCCGGTGAGCAGCAGTTTGACGGAGAGTTCGACGCGGAGGAAATTATTGCTTTCGCCGTGTGTTCCGGGCAACCGGAACGCGACTGGGGGAAGGCCGGCGCGCGCCGGTAGAGCGGATGCCCCGGTAAGAGCCGGATTGAGAAGGGTCGATACGGCTCATGGCCGAAATCACGGTATTTTGCTCAATGCCCGTAGCACCTTTATAGATTTCGATGATCTCTTCACGCTTAGCGTCCACAAAGGCCTGAACGTAGACCGAAGACGGATAAGCCTGGTTGGCTTTCTGAGCGTCTTCAATGGCAAGTGTAATGTTATTTCTGGCCGCAACAGGGTCCGTGGTCATCATGTCGAGGCCCAGGCGGTGGTAGTTGTAGTATCCACGGCGAAGGGGAAGCATTCGGGGGCTGAGGATGTTCTCCATCAGGTAGTAACGGTTCCGGCTCTTGTTGCCCGATCTCCAGCCCTGAGTGGTGCTTACCTCGGTGGGCAGGCGGTTATAAAGCTCCTGGGCTTCATCAAAAAAAGGCTGACCGCCCAGAGGAGAAAAAGTGTCGTAATCCAGCCCCAGAATCATGAGGCTGTAAAAGGCAAAAATGTGCCCCAGGTCACCTCCGTAGCTTTGCTCGGAGTATAGAATCCCCTCTCCCTGCCGGTAGCTGAAATTGATGAACTTATCCTGAGTGTTGAGTACCGGAGTGCGCTCGGACGTGCCGTAAATCGGGCGCTGACTCTGGATGGCCAGGGTGCCTTTGTACTGGTCGGGGATGGGGGTGCTGGTTCCGTTCGATTCTTCAAATACCTCGCTTATAGTCAGGAAAAGCGTCGCTTCAATACGCTCCTCTTCGTTGAACTTGTCGTTCGTCCATACCTGTCCTCGCAGGAAGGTAAAGATGTCTTTTTCCAGAGAATTGAAGATCCGTTTGTCCGTCTGAACGATCTGCTCAGTGTTGATATTGATCGTCCATTCGATCTCGCTTTGGGCGCTGACGCAGGTGCAAAGCAAAAGGAAAAAGGAGCAGAGTAGAGTAGACCTTACGTTCATTGCGAAATAATTGTAAAATGAGGGAGCATTAAAATTGTTCCACCAGGGCATCGAGGATATCATTGGCCACCGCTGCCTTTGGTTTTAACTCAAAGGGCGTCACCTTATTGTGGTCAACGAGCTGAATCTTGTTGGTCGTGTGGCCAAAGGCGGCTCCCTCGTCGTTTGGGCTGTTGAGCACGATGAAGTCGAGGTTCTTTCGCTTGAGTTTTCCCCGGGCGTTTTCGAGGCCGTTTTCGGTTTCCAGTGCAAAGCCCACCAGGCGTTGGTGTTTCTTTTTGTCTTCGCCGAGTTCGGCGGCGATGTCGGGGTTACGGATGAGCTCAACTTTGAGCGGTTTTTCCCCTTTCTTGATTTTCTGTCCGGCAACTTTTTTGGGCCGGTAATCAGCTACCGCAGCGGCCAGGATGGCGGCGTCTGCTTTCGGCCAGTTAGCGACGCTTACGGCGTGCATCTCGCGGGCGGAGCGGACGTTGTGGATGGTGACGCCGGTGGCTTCCGTCGTCAGGGAAGTAGGCCCGAGCACAAGGTCTACGGCTGCGCCGCGGGCGGCGGCGGCTTCCGCCAGTGCAATGCCCATCCGGCCCGTACTCCGGTTGCCCAGGTAGCGCACAGGGTCGAGGTCCTCGAAGGTTGGCCCGGCGGTGATGAGGAGCTTGCGGCCTTTGAGGTCTTGGGGCGGTGGGGAGAGGTTTCCCTTGCTCGGGGTGAGCTTCCCTGCTCCTTTACCTTCCCCTTTGGGGACCGGGCCGGAGGCCCGAAAAGGGGCCATTGCATCCTGCGTTTGCGCCCCTTGCTGAAGTGCCAGAAAATCCGTGAGCGTCTGAATAATATCTTCCGGCTCCGCCAACCTGCCCGCACCATTCAGCCCGGAAGCCAGCTCACCGGTTCCTACATTGATGAGGTGATTACCGTAGCTACCCAACAGCGCAACGTTTCGCTGGGTAGCCGGGTGTGCCCACATGTCGAGGTCCATCGCCGGGGCGAAAAAAACCGGGCAGCGGGCGGAGAGATAGACCGCAACAACGGCGCTGTCACAAATGCCATTCGCCATCTTTCCCAGCGTCGTGGCGGTGGCCGGCGCTACCAACATGGCATCAGCCCACAGGCCAAGTTCTACGTGGTTGTTCCAGCTTTCACCGTCGTGTACGGAGGTCGTCACGTCATGCTTAGACAGCGTCGCCAGCGTAAGCGGCGTGATGAAGTCCGTAGCTGCTTCCGTCATCAACACCTTCACTTCCGCACCGGCCTTCACCAGTCCGCGGACGATCAGGGCCGCCTTGTAAGCCGCAATACTGCCGCTTACACCAAGGACTATTTTTTTACCCTCCAGGTTCATGCTCAGGAAATTCTAATAACGAACGCCGCCCCAGGCAGCCAGTGGCAGCGTGGGGCGATGTCTTGATTTTGGCGGAATCCGGACGGCTTTGCCACCCTTTCTACCGCCTGCTAAACTACAGTCTACAATCTACCGTCTACCTAAACCTCCTCTTCTTCGTCACGAAGGTTATTGTAGCGGTGGTACAGCTCATCATCCAGGTATTCACGCATAGCGATCAGTACCGGATTAGGCAGCTTTTCGTAGAATTTAGAGATTTCAATCTGCTCTTTGTTTTCCACCACCTCTTCGATGGTATCGGTTACTTCGGCAAACTCTTCCAGCTTCTGGTCTAGCTCATGCTTGAGATCGACGGCCAGTTGACGGGCACGGCGGCTTACGATGGCCAGCGTTTCGTAGATGTTCTTCGTATCCTTGACGACATTGAGGATGTCGCGGGCGGCTACGTCGGGGCTAAGGCCTTGAGCCCGGGCTTTGATATCTGACATTTTCGAGTTTTTTAAGTTCTATTTTTGATTTTTCGAGGTAACCTCTAAGCTCTTCCGCGTATTGGCTATCTGGGTAGCGGTCCAAAAAGTTATTAACAAGGTCTATCTCCTTTTGGAAGCGTTCATACTGTCGGGAAGCAAAGCTAAGGTCCGCATATTGGTACTGACTTTTCACCATCAGGTACCTCACTTCTTCAGCCCGGCTCGTTTCGGGGTAGTCTTTCAACACGTTCTCGAAAGAACGCTGGGCAGCTTCAAAACGCCTGAGGTCCATGTAGAGTTTGGCGGATTCAAAATCCTTTTCCTCCATTTTTGCCCGCATAACGTCAATCAAGCGGTTGGCTTCGCTGATTCGTTCGCTGGCGGGGTAGCGGTTCGCGAATTCTTCAAAGCCTTCAATGGCCTTCACGCTGTAGCTCTGATCCAGGCGGTAAACCGGGCTGAGCTCGTAATTGGAGTAAGCGCTCATAAAGTCAGCTTCCTCCTTCAGTGTACTGCCACCGTAGGTAGTAGCGAAATTCTTGAAGTAGTAGCTGGCCAGCACGTACTGCTTGGTGTAGTAGTAGGTATAGGCGTAGCGGTAAGCGATCTGCTCCGCTTCTGCCTGCCCGCGGTAAGGAGCAATGCTGAGCTCATACAGGCTCTGGGCGCGCTGGTACTCTTCCGCTTCGTAGTATTCATCGGCTTTAGCCAGTATGGCTTTCGGGTCGCCGCTGGTGCGGATTGACTCGAATTCCGATTTGCAGCTGAAGGTGCAAACGGTCAGAAATAGAAGGATGGCTAAGTGACTGATTTTCATACGGCGCGCAAAGATAAGGAATGAGGGGGGAAATGATGGGCTTGCGGGTAAAGAGGTGTGTATATCAAATTGCAGGTTGTTAGATATTTTGCCGCTGGAGACGTCTCCCCTCTCCTTCGGAGAGGGGCCGGGGGAGAGGTTTTTAAAGACGGTACCGATGCTAACTTCCACTTCAAACCTGCAAGTTGATATACACACACGAGTACTTCGTAGGGGGGAAAGGTTGTATCCTCCTCAGTTTTTACTCATGTTTGCATCAAATTTGTCACACACAAAACATATTTTCCATAATTGCACTAATCATGAACGCTATTTGCTTAGTTGGTTGAATTTTATTTGTTGATCTCATGTTTTTTTTTACACTTGTTTATCTATTCATTATGTGTCTGCCTATTCGTTGGTTTATTATACTGATCTAAAGGCATCACTAAAATCCTTTTTTATGAAGAAATTTCTTTTATTCCTACCGATGCTCATGCTCCTACTGATGGGGTGCGAGCAAAGCCTCTCAGAAAGCAATACTGAATCCCTCAGTGTTTCAGAGATCGCAACATTGGCTAACGCAGATGAAAATGTCATTAGGGCTTTTGATCTTACTTCTGCCATCACTGATGCCAGGTCAGAAGGGATGCTAGGTGGGGCTACATTACCTGATGGCCCTGGGACAGCAATCCTTGGGAAATCAACCTCCGTTCCTGACTTATCCTCTTACCTGGACGAACACGATTTTCCTAATGCTGTATCACTGGCATCCCTGTACGCAGAAAGGAACGCTTTACTCGAGGGCTTTAGGATAAAGTACAAACCGATGGTAGATCAGCTAACCGATGAGGAAAAAGAGGAGCTTAACAAACTGTTGCCTTCAACTTCAGGTAAAATGACAGTTGCTGACGCTGTAAACCAATTACCTAAATAGGCTTGTCCTATTAAGTTTCGATTCATGATATGTTATAGTTAACCGGGAGCAGACCAGGCGTTTGCTCCCGGTTCTCTACTTTTGGGACACTGGTAGCCATCTTCGGTTGCCATCGTACAACAAAATTACCCGCTTGCTCCCGCCCCGGATAGCCGAACTCCGCAAATTTTACAACACCACCATCCGCCCCGAGCTGATGCGGTTGGAGCGGTTACGGGTACGCCTGATCCGGGGAATTTTCCTGTCTTTATTGATGGTAGTGGTATTGTTTACGGTGTTCATTTTGGTGGATCTGGGCTTCCTGATCTTTCTGGTGATCATGCCGGTGTTGTTTTACGTGGGCTCGCTGTACTTCCGGATCGAGAAATTTCGTCAGGCCTATAAGCCGGCCATCATGCAGTTGCTGATGGAGTTTTTGAACGATGCGCCCAACTTCCGCTCCCTGAGCTATGACCCTAAACGGGCCATTAATCAGGATCGCTTTGAACGAAGCGGCCTCTTCCGGCCCATGCCGGATACCTACCGGGCGGAAGATTACATTCAGGGTCTGGTAGGCGAGATGGCCTTCGAGATGGGAGAGGCCTTCGTGCGGGAGATCAGCCCGGCCAGCAATCGCTTATTGGTCGTCTTTAGCGGGCTTTTTGTCCACGCTATTTTTAGTGAACCGACGGTGGGCCGCATTGCCGTATGGCCGCGTAAAAACCTGCGGCGGTTAAAACGAACGGTGGACGCTTACGTCTCCAACGGCGGCAGGAACGCCGACATTGAGATCATGAACCCTGGTTTTCGGGAAGAATTTGCCGTCTACGCCATGCCCAATACCCACGTGGCGGGCATCCTGACGCCGCCCATGCAGGATGCGCTCCTGGATTTCCGGCGTAGCCAGGACAACGACATCTTTTTCGCCGTCCACAACCAGGACCTTTTCATCGGAGTCGCCCATGACTACGATATGCTGGAGCCTAAATTTTTCAGCTCCAACCTTTCGTTCGCGGATATCCGTAAATTTTATACGGACATTACGCTGATGCTGGGGGTGATTCAGGATTTTGATCAGACGCATTAGGGATCGCGGATTTCGCGGATGGGCGCGGATTTCGCGGATGGGCGCGGATTAATATGTGATAAGGATCGCGGATTTCGCGGATGGACGCGGATTATACGTGACGGGGGCGCGGCCGCAGGTGCATAGAAGGTTGAAAAGCGATGTTTTCTCCCTGCAAGGAGCCCTCTTTGCCTTTAACGCTCGCTTGTACCTGCGGACCCCGCTGAGCCTGCCGAAGTGTCCGCGCCCACTTCGCCCCCAAAAATTACCCGACTAAAAGCGGAGTTACTTACCTTCGCGCTCTATGACGGAAAAAGTCCTGATCCTCGACTTCGGTAGCCAGTATACCCAGCTCATTGCCCGCCGTATTCGCGAGCTGAACGTTTACAGCGAAATCGTGCCTTACAATAAGGTTCCCGAGCTTGATGACAGCATCAAAGCGGTTATTCTCAGTGGTAGCCCCTTTTCGGTCCGCGAAGAGCGGGCGCTGCACCCGGAGCTTGATAAGTTTATCGGAAAGCGCCCCGTACTGGGCATCTGCTATGGTGCTCAATACATCGCCCAGCACTACGGCGGCCGGGTGGAGCGCTCCGAAACCCGGGAATATGGTAAGGCCAACCTGGGAAGAATTCATGAAAGCGAAGGCTTATTTGCCGGCCTGGAGGTCGGTAGTCAGGTATGGATGAGCCACGGCGATACCATCAAGGCCCTGCCGGAGCAGTTTGAGCTGCTGGCCAGTACGGCCGACGTAGAAGTAGCCGCCTACGGCAGCAAACCCGGCGCGTTCGACCTGCCCGTTTACTGCATCCAGTTTCACCCGGAGGTTTACCATAGCCTCGACGGTAAGGAACTGCTGAAAAATTTTCTGGTGGATATTGCCGGTTGCAGTTGCAGCTGGACGCCCGCGTCTTTTGTCGGCGAAACCGTTCAGGGGCTAAAGACAAAGATCGGAGACGATCGCGTACTGCTCGGCCTCAGTGGCGGGGTAGACAGCTCCGTGGCGGCCATGCTGCTGAACAAAGCCATCGGTGATCGGCTGTTCTGCTTCTTCATCGACAACGGCCTGCTGCGCAAGGACGAATTCGATGAGGTGCTAAAGGGCTACGCAGGTATGGGCCTCAACGTGACCGGCATCGACGCCAAGCAGGAATTTTACGATGCCCTGGCGGGCATTTCCGATCCGGAAAAAAAGCGCAAAGCGATCGGCAAAACCTTCATTGACGTCTTCGACCGTGAAGCTAAAAAGCTGACCAACATCAAATACCTCGCTCAGGGTACGATCTACCCGGACGTGATCGAGAGCGTAAGCGTTCACGGGCCTTCCGTGACGATCAAGAGCCACCACAACGTAGGTGGACTGCCAGCCAAAATGGGACTCAAAATTGTGGAGCCCCTGCGCTTCCTTTTCAAAGACGAAGTGCGCCGCGTGGGTACCGAAATGGGCATGGCTGATCACCTGATCAAGCGGCATCCGTTCCCCGGCCCCGGCCTTGCTATCCGTATTTTGGGAGATATTACGCCGGAAAAGGTAGATTTACTGCAGAAAGCAGATGCTATTTACATCAACAAGCTGCGGGAATATGGCCTTTACGACCAGGTTTGGCAGGCGGGCACTATTTTGTTGCCCGTACAATCCGTTGGAGTAATGGGGGATGAACGCACTTACGAACAAGCAGTAGCGTTAAGAGCAGTAAACTCCACCGACGGTATGACTGCCGAATGGAGTCACTTGCCGTACGAATTCCTGGCCGCCGTCAGTAGTTCGATCATCAATAATGTAAAAGGGATTAATCGAGTCGTTTATGACATCAGTACCAAACCGCCGGCAACCATTGAATGGGAATAAGTTATTAGGCCAGCTATTGCTGCTTGGCCTGCTTTTTACCTTCTCTTCCTGCGAACTCTTCAAGCCGGCCGTTACGCCGGACCCCGACCGCAATACCCGCGTTGATGACCGTAACCGGGGCAACGACGACGTAGACAACGGTGGGGAACTGGACCCCGTCCAGAGCCGCCGCGTCTATGACCCGGAAACCGGCACCTACGTCTACGTCCAGAATGCACCCACCGATAAGATGGACACCTTGCGCTGGACGACGGTCTCCGAAGACCGGATGCCCCCCATCGTTGAAGATGGATCGGGTACCTATGACCCCGGCCTGAGTAATGGAGGAACCGGCGGAACACCCGAAGCCGGTGGCAACGGAGCAACCCCCATCACCCAGATCGGCACCAGCCCCGGCGGCTCCAGAATGTTAAGTGGATACAACGTCGACTTTGCCCTGCCCTTCCTGACGGATCGCTACCTGGGAAGTGAAGACGAAGTAGACCCTAACTCCCTCTGGGCACTGCACTTCTACAGTGGCGCAAAAATGGCCCTCGACGAAATGCGCGGCCAGGGAACCACCAACTACAACGTCAAAGTACAGGACACGAAAGCCAACCCTGGCAAAGTCAGCCAACTCGTGGCCAGCCCGGAATTCCGGCAGTCTCAGATCGTTATTGGCCCCTACCTGAAAGACAACGTCAGCGCCATGGCGGAAGCGGCCCGTGGAATGGAGACCGTTTTGATTTCCCCCTACAGCGCCGCCGCAGGTATAAGCCAGGCGAACCCCAACTATGTGCAGGTGAATCCTACCCTTGAAACACACGTCCGTAGCTTGCTTAAGCACGCTTACCAGACCCAGGCGGCTACCCGCATTGTGTTGGTGACGAGTGGTTCCGCCAGTCAGCAGTCGCGCCTGGCCTACCTTCAGGATGAGTATAAAATCCTGAGTGGCAACGCCGAAATCGAACCACTCGAAGAGCTGGTGGTGGATATGAACAATGCCCAGACTTCCCTCAACGAATACCTGAACGGACGTAAGACGGTCTTCATCGTTCCCATTTATGAAGACGAGCCTTTTGTGGCCAACTTCCTGCGCTTATTGTACACCTCCTCGCGCGACGATTTTGGTCGTAGTGTCGCCGTCTACGGTATGCCGCAGTGGAAAGACTGGACGCGCATCAACTTCGATTACTACGAAGGAACGAACGTACACATCAGTAACAGTGTTTTCATCGACCGGCTGAACCCCGCCGTGCGTGCCTTCCGCCGCAGTTTCTACGAGCGCTTTGCCGCGCTGCCACGGGATGAGGCGTACGTTGGTTACGACGTAACCCGCTACTTCCTCCGCATGGCCGCCGAGCACGGTACCCGTTTCCAGTACGAGCTGGAAAAGAACCCGGAGGATCTGCTCCATACCCGTTTCCGCTTCGAGCCCGTTGCCGTAGTACCCGCCGAAGCTACCAGCTTTGAAAACGCTACGCTGGATCGCTTCGAGAATAAGTACGTCAATATGCTGCGGTTCAAGGACTTTAACTGGAAGAGGGTGAATTAATGATGGCAGCGGCCGGGTGAACCCGACATCATCCGGAAAGCTCATGCTGTTCCCTCCAAAGTCCAAACTAAGACTACCCCAGCCGTTCCCGCAGTAATTTATTCGTCTCCTTCGGCTCCGCGCTTCCCTTACTTCGCTTCATTACTTCGCCCATGAAGAAGCCGATGAGGCCCTTTTTGCCCTTTTGGTAGGCGGCTACTTTGTCGGGGAAGTCAGCAATGACGGCATCGACGAGCCCGGAGAGGAAGTCCGCATCGTTGTTCTGGATCAGCCCGAGCTCTTCAGCGCGTTGTAGCGGGTTGCCGGGTGCTAGCAGAAGAGAAGGCAAGAGCCTGGAGCTGGCCACCGCTGCGGCGACGTCACCGGCGAGGATCATCTCCTGAAGCTGACTGATCTGATCGGGGGTTAGCGGAAGCTGGTCCGGGCTTAATCTTTCCTCATTGAGCCAGGGGGCAATACGGTTGATCCATAGTTTAGCCAGGTCCGGCACGGCGGGGGAGATTGCTGCGTATTCCAGGAAGGTGTGGTAGGTGATTCGGTCTTCGCTCAGTTGGTCGGCGTCTTCGGCGGGCAGTCCTAAATCCTGCATCAGTTGAGCGTAGGCCTGCCAGGGTAGGGTGGTGATTTCCGCCCGTACCTCTTTGATGAATGGCTCGGAAAGCACAACTGGTGGCAGGTCGGGATCGGGGAAATAACGGTAATCGTGGGCGTCTTCCTTGTCGCGTAGTGCGCTGGTGCTGCCGGAGGCCGGGTCAAATTGGCGGGTTTGCTGGCGGACGGATTCACCGTTTTCGATCAGCCCGATCTGCCGCTCCACCTCGTAGGCTACCGCCTGGCGGGCGAACTTCATGGAGTTCATATTTTTTATCTCGCAGCGGGTGCCGAATTCGGTTTGTCCTTCGGGGCGAACGCTGATGTTGACGTCGCAGCGCAGGCTGCCTTCCTGCATATTACCGTCGCTTACGTCGAGCCAGCGGACGAGCCGTCGCATGCCGGTCATGAAGGCATCCACCTCTTCAGCGGAGCGCAGGTCGGGCTCGGTAACGATTTCCAGCAGGGGAGTGCCGGCACGGTTCAGGTCCACTTTGGTGTAAGGCTCGCCGGCGGCGTGGATGCTTTTGCCAGCGTCCTCCTCCATGTGGATGTGGTGGAGCTGAACGACTCTTGGCTTAGCATCATTTGGCGCGGACACTTCGGCAGGCGCAGCGGGGTCCGCAGGTGCAATGGAAGGTAATCGCAGCGGAAGCCCTCCGCCCAGACATATCGGGCTCTCATCCTGGGTGATCTGGTAGCCCTTGGGAAGGTCGGCGTAGAAATAATTCTTCCGGTCGAAGGTGCTGCGATGGTTGATCTTGCACCCCAGGGCGAGGCCCAGCTTGACGGCGAAACGGACCTGCTGCTCATTGAGCATCGGCAGGGTGCCCGGGTAGCCCAGGCTGACCATACTGATGTTCCGGTTTGGCTCGCCGCCAAAGGAGTTGCGATCAGCACAAAAGGCTTTACTTTTCGTAGCAAGCTGTACGTGGGCCTCCAGGCCAATGACGGTTTCGTAGGTGGTCTTTGCCATGAGCGCGAAGATAAGAGGAGGAGGGGTGATTCTTGATTCTCGATTCTTGATTTTTGATTCTTGAGGTGCGGTATTTACGATTGGCGGAAGCTGCTGAGGCTGGCGGAGCCCGGGCTTGCCCTGATTTTTTACCAAATTCTTGCACCTGCGTTTGCGCCTCTTGACCCACGTTCTCCGCGAAATCCGCGATCCTTAGCTATGATCCCCTCTCCAATAATCCGTGTTCTTCCGCGAAATCCGTGATCCATAGCTACGATTCCCCCACCAATAATCCGAGTTCTTCCGCGAAATCCGCGATCCATAGCTACGATTCCCCCCTTCAATAATCCGCGTTCTTCCGCGAAATCCGCGATCCATAGCCACGATTCCCCCACCAATAATCCGTGTTCCTTCGCGAAATCCGTGATCCATAGCTACGATTCCCCCTCCAATAATCCGCGTTCTTCCGCGAAATCCGTGATCCATAGCTACGATTCCCCCACCAATAATCCGCGTTTCTCCGCGAAATCCGCGATCCATAGCTACGATTCCCCCTCCAATAATCCGCGTTTCTCCGCGAAATCCGCGATCCATAGCCGTCTATAAACGCATATAAACGTTTTTATACGTATAAAAAACGACTAACGCTTATTGCCGGCCTCACCTTGCAGCCATGATCGCTACCCTGAATCCCCCACAAGTTTTACCTTCGCCGTCCATGGCCACTAACCCTGAACTCGAACTTGCCTACGACTACGTCAGCCAGACGAACCGCCACCTGTTCCTGACCGGGAAGGCCGGTACGGGTAAGACGACCTTCCTGCACCGTATCCGCGCAGAGGTGCCCAAGCGAATGGCCGTTGTTGCCCCCACGGGCGTCGCCGCCATCAACGCCAAGGGCGTCACCATCCACAGCCTCTTTCAACTTCCCTTCGGCGTGCTGACGCCCGAACGGACGGCCCGCGAGATGCGCCAGAAACGCTTCTCCGCCAAAAAGCTCGAACTGCTCAAAAGCCTGGACCTGCTCGTCATCGACGAGATCAGTATGGTGCGGGCGGATGTGCTGGACGGCATCGACGTCGTCCTGCGGCAGGTTCGCCGCCGCGACGAACCCTTCGGCGGTCTGCAACTGCTCATGATCGGTGATCTTCACCAGCTACCGCCGGTGGTCAAAGACAGCGACTGGCGCGAACTCAGTCCTCACTATAAAACGGCTTACTTCTTCGGCAGCATCGCCCTGCGCAAAGCCCGCGCCCGCGTCGTGCAGCTGAAACACATTTACCGGCAGTCCGACGAAAAATTCATCGGCCTGCTCAATAAGGTGCGCAACAACCAGATGGACAGCGAGGTATTCGCCACCCTCAACGAGCGCTATGAGGCGGACTTCCGCCCCGACGAAACCGAGGGCTACATCACCCTGAGTTCACACAATGCCTCCGCCCGGAGCATCAACGAACGAAAGCTTCGGGAACTGGCCGGACAGGAATTTAAGTTCTCCGCCGAAACGACGGGCACTTTCCCGGAGTCCATGTATCCCAACGAAGAGAAACTCACCTTCAAGATCGGTGCCCAGGTGATGTTCAACAAGAACGATAGCTACCCGGACCGCCTCTACTACAATGGTAAAATCGGGAAGATCACCGCCATCAAAAAAGACGCCATCACGGTAAGCTGCCCGGGGGAGGATGACATCATCGTTCACCCCGTCGTTTGGGAAAACCGGAAGTTTGAGATGGGGAAATCCCGGGAGGTGGAGGAGAATATCATTGGCACTTATTCTCAGCACCCGCTCAAGCTGGCCTGGGCCATTACGATTCATAAGAGCCAGGGACTGACCTTCGAGAAGGTCGTCATCGACGCAGCTTCCGCCTTCGCCCACGGGCAGGTATACGTGGCCCTGAGCCGCTGTAAGACCTTCGAGGGCATCGTGCTCAGCAGCAAGATTCAGGACAGTAGCGTTCGTACCGACGCCGTCGTCAGTAGCTACTCCGCCAAAGCGGAAGCTGAACAGCCTTCTGACGAAGACCTGCGGGCCGATAAACACGCCTACCAACTGGATTGCCTCAATAACCTCTTTACCTTCACTGAACTGGGATGGGCGGGTAAGCGGATGCAGAAGTCTCTCTTCGAGCACGAGCGGGCCATTCAGGGAGATGCGCACGCTAACTTCCACAAGCTTCATGAAGAGATCAAAGCAAAGGCCATCGAAGTCGGCCACAAATTCCTGCCCTGGCTCAGCATCTACGCCAAGGACCCAACCCTGCCCGCTGACCATCCCGAGCTGACGAAGCGGCTCTCGGGTGCCGCGAAGTATTTCACGGACTACCTGGGTAACAACCTGCTGCCTACGCTCGAAGAATTCGGCGTTATGACCGACAACAAAAGCGTCGCCGGGCAAATCGCCGACCGGCTGCAGGACCTCCGCCTGCAGACTTTCATCAAGCTCAAGGTCTTTGAAAGTATCCGCGAGGGTTTTGAGCCGGACCGCTTCATCCGCGCCCGCGCCGATGCGGACGCTGCCTACACGAAACGGGCGGCCAAAGCCCGCCCCACCAAAACCGTTCAGATCGACAACCTGACCCACCCGGTATTATTCGGCTCGCTGGTCGACTGGCGAAACGCTACCGCCCAGGAGATCGAAAAACCGGCTTACATCGTCGCGACGAACGCCGTATTGATTGGTATTGCCGAAGCACTGCCCACCAGCAAAGCCTCCCTGCTCCGCATCAAAGGCGTAGGACAAAAAACCGTTGCTGCCTACGGAGAGAACCTCCTTGAAATGGTCGACGATTACCTGGACGGCAAGGAGGTCGTCACCGACCTCTTCCAGGCTTTAGCCGGCCCTAAGAAACCCGCCGCCGGCAGACGCTCCGACACCAAGCAAACGACCCTGGACCTTTACCAGCAGGGTAAATCCATCGCCGAAGTAGCCAAAATTCGTGAGCTCACCACCGGCACCATCACTACCCATCTCGCCCACTTCGTCAAGAGCGGAGACCTGCCCGTTACCGACCTGATTGAGCAGGACAAGATTGACGCCATGGCCCCCTTCTTCCGCAAGGATGGGGAGGCTTTGCTAAGCGATGCTTTCAAGCTCTTTGACGGTAAATTCACCTACGAAGAGCTCCGGCTTGGGCGGACGGCGGTGGAGCTGGAGGAGGAGTAGCCACGGGTTAACTTCGCTGCTGCCTCCGGCGGTTAGCCGTTAGCTAGCAAGCGTAGAGCTATTTATGGACTACAAGCCCCTCGGCAAGCTCAGTGGAACTGCAGCGAGGGGTCTTAAAAATGACCAATAGATATACTTTAACCCATGCCCACCTTCCTGATCAACCACATCGCCATCTCCGTACAAGACGTTGACGCCTCCGTTGATTTCTACCAACGCGTACTCCAGCTGGAAGAAATTGAAAATACGGCCTCCAACTCCGAAACCCGATGGCTGTCCCTGAATGAAGGAAAACAGCTTCACCTGATCCCTCGTCCGGGGGCGGAGATCAAAACGAATAAGGCCGTTCATTTTGCTTTATCTACGGCCGACGTGTCCTCTTTTGTTGAGCATCTCAAGCGTCTCGATGTCGACTACACAGATTGGCTGGGCACCCCCGCAAAAGACTACGTCAGGAAAGACGGTATTTTGCAGGTGTACTTTCAGGATCCGGACGGGTATTGGGTGGAGGTGAATGATGGGTGGTAGAAATTCGGTTTGGACGAGGGTCGTTACTACCATACCACCACTACTATTCCTACTACCATACTAAAAAATCACCCCCGCCGCCGCTGCCCCGAATATTCCATCGTCTCCCCCTTGCCGAAGCCATAGCTGAAGCCCAGGGTGATGAAGCGGCCACGCAGCCGGCGACTAAACTGGTAAACCTCGGCCTGATCAATGATGCTCTCCTGAATACGGGAAGCAAAGACATCACGAACGCTAAAACTTAAGGCTCCCTTACCGTCGAAGAGCTTCTTGCGCAGGCCCAGGTCCGCAAATAACTGGTCACTTACTTCACTCTGGACGGTCTGGAAGGCGGAGCGATACTGGCCGGTGACTTCGAAGTCGAAATCCAGCGGGAGATCAAACTTGGTCGTTAGTTTTCCGGAATACTGATCGGCGGAGAAGTCAAAGGAAGTCCCTTCAAGCTCCCCTTCGCGGGAGAAGAAGTTGTAGTTCAGATCGCCGGTAATAGTCATGAACTTGGCGGGGATGGTCTTGAAGTTGAGCTCAAGCCCCGTCGTCCGGTTAACGCCAATGTTTTGCGGGGTGGTGATGCTTACGTTGTCCTGGAAGGAGGTGATGCGCTCCACCACGTCGGTCGTGTAACGCTGGTAAACGCCGAAGTTGAGGGAGGTCTCGCCGAGTATGAAAATGCTGGTCAGTTCGTAAGAATCGGTGAACTCCGGTTGCAGGTTGGGGTTGCCGGCGCGGATGTTGAAGTTGTTGCGCGGGTTAAAGAACGGATTCAGATCCCAGAGGCGCGGCCGGAAAATACGGCGGGAGTAACTGGCCTGTAGCGAAACGGCTTCGGAAATTTTGTAGGAGGTTGCGGCACTTGGGAAAAGGTTGCTGTAGTTTTGGCTGTTGCCTTCGTTGGTGGTTTCCAGCAGGGTTTCCAGGTCGGTGTTTTCTACGCGCAGACCGATTTTAATGCCAAGGTTGGTAAACTGGTAAGACCCCGTGCCGTAGAAGGCGAGTACCTTTTGGTTCCAGTTGAAAATGTTGGTCAGGTCGGGATCTGCCACAAAGGCGGACCCGTCAAAATTGCTCACCGAAAAGTCGTTGTTCACGTCGCTGGTAACGTACTGGGCACCGCTCTCGATGGTCATTTTCTCGTTGACGGGCCGGGTGTAGTCGACCTTGAAGGTATTCTCCTGCTGCCCGAAGTTGGTGCGCGTTTGCTGGCGGGCATCACGATCAAGCCCCGAAATGGTCGTGTTGTTGAACTCCGAAGACTGGTCTTTGGAAAACAGGGTACCGAGGGCACTCAGGATCAGATCGTGGTCCTTATGATCCTCAAAATCACGTTTGTATTGTAGCTCAAACTGGTATTTCGGGTTGGTGGCTTCGGTGACTTCTTCGCGCCTCCAGGTGGACAGTACTTCGTCCGCAGCGTCGGTGAAACTGAATTCGTTCAGCGAGGGCTGGTCTTCGATCTCGTAGGAGACATTACCGGACAGCGTGACGACGTTACGCTTATTTATCATATAGTCAGTACCAAGGACGGCATTGTAGTATAGTTCGTTACGAAACTCGGTGCCCTGGCTGAAGACGGTGTTGCCGCTGATCTTGTCCTGGTTAATCGCCCGTTCCTTGTTGGGCAGCTCCCGGTAGCCGACGCCGAGCTGGCTGAAGAGGTTGAATTTGTCAGTACGGCGGTTCAGGCTCAGGCCCACGCTGTGATTGTCGGGCGTGCCGACGTTGACGGAGATGGCCCCGTTAAGGCCCTTCCGTTCTTCTTTTTTCAGCACGATGTTGATGATGCCGGAGGTGCCTTCGGCGTCGTATTTGGCGGAAGGGTTGGTGATCACCTCGATGCTTTCGATCATGTCCGCCGTGATCGTTCCCAATAAATTACCCTGCTCACTGGCGATGACGGAGGGCTTGCCGTTGATGAGAATCTGAACGCCACCGCTGCCGCGCAGCTGGACCTGCCCTTCGATGGTGACGTTGACCGAAGGCACGTTGTTGAGTACTTCCATAGCACCGGCACCAGTGCTGCTCAGGTCTTTACCAACGTTGAAAACCCGCTTGTCGAGCTTGAATTCCGTCTGCGATTTTTCGGCCCGGACGGTTACCTCCTCCAGCGTTTGCCCTTCGGCGGAGAGCTCCAGCGTGCCCAATTCGGCCTTGCCGTTGGTGAAGGTCAGTGCTTCCACGCGGCGGGTGGTGAAACCGATGAAGCTAAGGTCGAGGTAGACCGCTTCGGTGCTTGTTTCCAGACTGAAGTTGCCCTCAAGATCAGTAGTCGTTCCGCCGATGCCGGTTTTGGTGGCCGCGTCGGACACCAGGATGGTGGCGAACTCAATGGCTTGCCCGCTGGTCTTATCAACGACCCGGCCGATGATGGTGCTTTGGGCGCTGACGCAGGTGCAAAGCAGCAGCAATAAAAGCAGGGTAAGGAAGCATCCTTGTTTCATGGGAACTGGTTTCATTTGGTGAAATTAGGATATATTGAATAATGTTCGTTTTGGACCTTTGCCGACAGCTTCTTTGTTATCCTCAACCAGGAAGTGGTTATACTCAATTACAGCGCCATGAAAAGTCAGATACACCTAAGACCCCTCACCGAAGCAGATCCTGCGCGCATCAGCCAGGCTTTTTCGCTGCAGGGCGGAGATAAGCCCGAATCCCTGTATCACCGATACCTCAAACTACAGAAGAGCAAAAAACTTGAACCCATCATGGCGGAAGTCAACGGTGACTTCGCCGGCTACCTCGCCATCAAATGGACGCCCGATTATCCGCCCTTCCGTGAAAATGGCATCCCGGAAGTCGTCGACTTTAACTTGCCCCTGCACCTGCGGTTGCGCCCCTTCCATCGTTCTAACTGCGGCAGCCTACCAACTGTCTAACCAACGCACAACTACCATAGCATCAAAATAGCCTTTTCACCCATCTACCGCTACCAACTCCCGCCAAAGCATCGCTTTCCGATGGAGAAGTACAGCCTGCTACCAGAGCAGCTACTGTATGAAGGGACGATCACCGAGTCCGTCTTCTTCGCTCCCGAGCCGCTGCCCGAGGCAGCGATCCTGAGAACCCACACCCCCGAATACTGGCACAAACTCAAGACCAACACCCTGGACCGTAAAGAAGCCCGCGCCATCGGCTTCCCCATGCGCCCGGAACTGATTGCCCGCGGGCGCGTCATCGCCCAGGGGACACTGGACTGCGCCCGCATCGCCTTCCGCGAAGGCGTGGCCCTCAACATCGCCGGAGGTACTCACCACAGCTTCGCTGACCGCGGGGAAGGCTTCTGCGTCTTCAATGACATCGCAATTGCCGCCAACGAATTACTGCACAGCTGCGAGATTTCCAAAGCCGTCGTAGTGGACCTCGACGTACACCAGGGCAACGGCACCGCCAAAATATTCGAGCACGAGCCACGGGTCTTCACCCTCAGCTTCCACGGAGAGAAGAATTATCCCCACCGGAAGACGACCTCTGATCTGGACATTGGCTTCCCCGACAAAACCGGTGACGCAGAATACCTGGCCCGGCTCTACGATGTCCTGCCCGCTGTGCTCGACCGGGAACGCCCCGACATCGTCTTTTACCTCAGCGGTGTTGACATCCTCGCTACGGATAAACTTGGCCGGCTCGCCTGTAGCCTCCATGGTTGTAAGGAACGCGACCGCTTCGTTTTTCAGTCTTGCCACGACCGTAATCTCCCCGTCGCCGTCAGCATGGGCGGCGGCTACAGCGAGCGGCTGGCGACGATCATCGAGGGGCACGCGAATACGTACCGGATGGCGGATTCCGTGTATGGTTGAGGAGCTTTGCTCCGAACGTAACGACCGCCTCGTTTGGTGGCTCGTGAATGGAGTTGCTGCCTCATGCGGTAGCCGACCAACGCGCGACTTGCATCCAGGGCAATCGCTTTCAGGCCGTCCGGACGCTTGAAGGACGAATATCGTTTTACTCACCGAACTCCGCTTCGCTCCGTCCGGTGAGCAAAGCGATATTCGACGCTTCAAGGACCTCAATATCAGTGGTCAGGTCCTGGTAGTATTTGTCCTGTGAGGGTCCGAATTACTAAATGCGATTGCGCTGGACTTGCATCGCCGCTCGCCAAAGAACGCCGTATCTTGCCGCCCAACAGACCAACAGACCAATACACCAACAGACCAAAAGACTCCTCCCCCGTGACCATCCCCCACACCAAGCACTTCCTCAAAAAGCTCGAATCCGTCGGCAAGCAGCTCGGCTATAAAGTCCGCTACGAGAAGGGCAACTTCCAGTCCGGTTACTGTTTGGTGGAGCACCAGCGGGTGGCCATCGTCAATAAATTTTACGATACCGAAGGGCGCATCAACGTGCTGCTCGACATCCTGAGCCAGTACCGGCAAAAGGAGGGAGAAGAACCGGTGGAACTGGACGATTCTTCGGCGAAACTGTGGAAGAAACTGCGGCCGTTCCTCGGCATCGAGGCGCGTGTTGAGGGCACCGCGGAGGAGGAATAAAAAAACGGGTGCCACCGGTTGATGACACCCGCTACCGGGGTTAATACGGGTCTTTATTCCTTGGTTATTTGTTGTCGTTACGCTCGTCGAAAAACTTCATGCTGTCCAGCGGCAGGTCGAGTGCCTTCGTTTTCTTCCACTTGCCGTTGCGCTCATTCATCACGTAAGCCCTGGGCTTCCAAGTTTTTTCGCCGTTGCGACTGCGCACGCGCTTCATTTGGATGAGGTCGAGGTTCGTGTCGCCGTCCAAGTCGGTGATATAGGTGTCGAGCTGGGCGCACCGGCCGGTCGTACATTCGCGGTAAGCCAGTGTTTTGAGGTGCTTCACTTTGTCGCCGCGAATAGCGAACATCTCGATGCGATCGGCGGAGCTACCGTCCATCCGTACGATGTAGTAGCTTTCGTTGATGCCTTTGATCTCACCGGCGCCGTAGACTTTAGCGTTCATTCGCTCGGCGATGCGTTGGTACTTCCTAGGCAGCAGGGCTTTGGTCGTGGAACTGACGGGATTACCGCGCAGCAGGTATGTTTTCTTGGGGTCGACGTCGGGGTCGGCGTATACGTGAAAAAACCCGACGTTCTGAAGGTCAAAATCTTCGGCAAAGGCTTGCAGAGCGGCGCCTTCGATCTGGTTCGTGATGGGATAAGCCTGAACGGGATCGGCGGCGCGGTCGGGCGCGGGGTTTACGGTTTGAGCGGTCAGTAAAGTGCTGATACACAGTAAAGTGAGGAGAGAGAAATACTTGGTCATTTTTAGCTTGTTTTGCTAATAAAACGCAAGCGTGGGGGGCGATTGTTCGCTTTTACTCCGGCAGGCGTCGCAGTTCCGCCCGCTGATAAGATCTCAGGTTGAATGACTTTACCTCCGGTATTTCCTCCCCCTCGTGTGTAGCGGCGCCCGTCACGCGAACGGCTTCTTCGCTTCCCTTCTGAATCTGGTAGACCAGGTAATCGCCCCGGTGCTCCAGGTCGGACGTCAGGTAATTGCCGGCTACCGTAAAGACGCTTTGGTAGGTGTTGCCGAGGTAGTACCCGTCCAGCAAAATCGTGTTTTGCTCGTCGCATACCCAGTGATGCGGGCCATCCGCGCCTTGCCGGATCAGGTAGTCGCGCTTGCCCGCCACCTTGTCTTCGCCGTAGATGATGGTGTAGGTGTACGAACCGTCGCCTAACGGCAGGATACGTAGCTCCATCTCGACGGACATCGACTTGCCCTCAACGTTAAAGACCTCCAGCTCGCCGCCCCACTGGCCGACGAAGCCGGCGGGGAAGGCGAGGGTGGTGTCTATCTGGGCGAAGAGGAAGGTGGGGAGGAGGAAGAGCAGGGGGAGATAGAAGCTCGGGCGCATGGGGTTGATTTTTTTCTGTTTTTGAGAAGGGTAGATTTCATGCTGCGTGTGGGAAGGGAGATTACGGTGTTGCGCGTGCGAGGGGTTGTTACGGTGCTGCGCATGCGGGGGGTGTTACGGTGCTGCGCGTGCGGGGGGGAATACGGCGCTGCGCGTGCGAGGGGCTACGGCGCTGCGCGCCTTCTCCCCTCGCTACACCAAACGCCCCTCCGGGGCTTTCATAAATAAGGCACAGCCCCGGAGGGGCGTCTACTGTAGCGAGGGGAGAAGTGAAGGACGAAGTCCTGAACGTAGCCCCTCGCAAACAGGACGAAGCCCTGAACGCAACCCCTCGCAAACAAAATCATACGCGGCCCGTAACGTCTCTTCCGGTTACCGCCGGCCAGGGACTTGGCGCACGGCGCCCCGACCTTGAATCATACCAGGCCGGGGTTTTACCCCTCCACCCCATACTTCACCGGGGCCTTCGTCTCCCAGAAGAAGAAGCTCCAGATGTCCGCCTGTTCCTCGATCGTTTTCGAGATCGGCTTGCCCGCGCCGTGGCCCGCGTCCACCGCCACGCGGATCAGCACGGGGTTCTCGCCGGCGTGCGCCTCCTGCAGGCGGGCGGCGAACTTGAACGAGTGCGCCGGCACCACCCGGTCGTCGTGGTCGGCCGTAGTGACCATGGTGGAGGGGTACTTCGTTCCGTCTTCCAGGTTGTGCAGCGGCGAGTAGCCGAGCAGGTACTGGAACATCTCCGGGTCGTCGCTCTCGCTGCTGCCGTATTCGGGGATCCAGCCTTTGCCGACGGTGAATTTGTGGTACCGCAGCATGTCCATCACGCCCACGGCCGGGAAGGCCACGGCGAACAGGTCGGGCCGCTGCGTCATCGCCGCGCCCACCAGCAAACCGCCGTTGGAGCCACCGGCGATCGCCAGCTTATCCTTATTCGTGTAGCCCTTCTCGATCAGCCATTCGCCCGCCGCGATGAAGTCGTCGAACACGTTCTGCTTGTTTTTTAGCATGCCGGCTTTGTGCCACGCCTCGCCGTACTCGCCGCCGCCGCGCAGGTTGGCCATGGCGTAGACCGCGCCGTTCTCCAGCATCGGGATGCGGAAGGCGCTGAAGCTCGGGCTCAGGCTGATGTTGAAACCGCCGTAGCCGTAGAGGTAGGTCGGGTTCGTCCCGTCCAGCTTCAGGCCTTTTTTGTGGACCAGGAACATCGTCACCGGCGTCCCGTCCTTGCTCTCGTACGTCACCTGGCTTTCCTCGAAGTCGGTGGGGTCGAATTTCAGCTCGGGCTGGAAGAACGGCCGGCTCTCGCCCGTCGTCACGTCGTATTCGAAAATGGTGTAGGGGTAAGTGAACGAGGTAAAGCCGTAGTACAGCTTCGTCTCCTCCTTGTCGCCGCCGAACCCGCCGGCGTTACCGAGGCCGGGCAGTTCAATCTCCGTCCGGTCGCCGCCGTCGTAGTCCATCTGGTACCAGCGGTCCGTCGCTTTTTCCAGGTAGTTGGCGAACAGCTTGCCGCCGCCCGTGGTCACGCCCGCCAGCAGGTTCTCGCTCTCGGGCAGTACGTCGGTCCAGTTCGCTTCGTCCGGCTCGTTCAGGTCGAAGGTCACGAGCCGGTAGTTCGGCGCGCCGAGGTCGGTGCGCACCCACACCCGGCTGCCATCGCTGTGGACGACG
>ENA-ORXT01001557-ORXT01001557.1-marine-metagenome-genome-assembly--contig:-NODE-1557-length-30474-cov-5.432674_pt1 | contig 30474 bp, 22 predicted proteins | sample MGYA00237868_ERZ511482 | MGnify/ENA metagenome assembly ERZ511482 | reverse complement strand
AGGGTCGATCCGGTTCAATCCCAGAGGAAGAAATCCTGCCCAGAATCCTCGACGCCCCCCGCTAACCAAGTGCCATTCGGGCTCGAGCGTTTTGCCTTGAAGGTGGAACTCGACGTCCCAGCGAGTTACGGGCGAAGCCCGCCCCTCGCCCTCTGGCAACGCCAGCGCGCCGGGACGTCACGCTCCACCTCAAGGCAGACGGTCCTCGGAACTCCCCGCGGCGAACAAGGGTGGCCCTTTGGCCAAGCGCCATTGCCTTTCGGGCTTTATTCTGGACAGGGACAGAACCGCATCTCGCAGCGGTCCACCCCACGAACACCGCTCTTATGATCATTCAGCGCCACTCGCGCTAAGGCGAGTCGGGACCGCTGGAGATGGTGGTGCTTCTTTGGTTGTTTGCGCTGTTGGCGTCGACTTCGAGGCTGCCGCTGGCGAGGGCGGTCGAGGAGGTGAGGTCTCCTTCCGCGCCAGGGAATGGAAAGTCTCTCACGGCGATGGCTCCGGGCTCGAGGGAGGAAATCAGATAATCTCTCCGGGTCGTCTCGGATTGCACGCTCAGGGGGATGTTGCTGAGGGTCTCGGTACCACGGTTCTCGACGACGACCTGAACCGCGGAGGCCCCGCTTTCCTCTCGATAACTCGGGTCGAAGTGATTGCTCGCGACTGCCACGTCATAGACCCCCGGCTGATCGGCGCGAAGGGCGCGCTCGACGTTGAGAACACCGTTTCCATACGCGGGATCAAAGCCGGGAGCCCCTGCTTCGTTGCTGTTGGCGCGGAGAAGTTCGGCCGCTTCGACGGCGGAGGTGCCGGGACGCTCCGACATGACAGCGGCGATGGCGCCGGCGACAAAGGGAGCACTCGCGGACGTCCCACTCATGCTGATAAGCTGCTCCTGCGGCCAGGCCGCATTCACCTCGAGTCCGGGTGCTGCTAGATCGAGAGCCTGGCCCGAATTCGAAAAACTCAACTGCTGGCCGGCCGCATCGACTCCTCCGACGGCGACGACGTTCTCGTAGCGAGCGGGATACGCCACCTCGCTGTAGGTCTCATTCCCAGCGGCCGCGACCACGACCGTTCCATTCGAGTAGGCGCGCTCCACCGCTTCGAGCACGAGAGGACTGTCGCCGTACGAACCAAGGCTCACGTTGATGACGTCGGCTCCACCTTCCGAAGCCGCGTTGATCGCCTTGGCGAGGGTAAAGCTGTCCGAAGCGCCCGAGGCGTCGGTGATGCGGTAGCTGAGAAGTTCCGAAGCGGGGGCGACCCCAGGTGCTTGAGGGTGCTCGCCACCGAGAATCGACGCGACCGCTGTTCCATGCCCGTCGGCGTTGTCGTAGAAGCCGATCTCTCCTTCGGTGAAGTCGATCCGCTGGATGCGGTCGTCGAGGAAGGTTGAGTGAGGTGCAATCCCACTGTCGATCACGGCCACCGTGACGCCTTGACCCCACTGATCGCGGTCTCCGGCGCCGATCCAGTCGAGCGCCTGATTTCCAAAGGAACGCTCTGACTGCTCCGCACGTTCCTCGGTCACCGGAAGATCGGGAGCCTGCACAAGAAAGTTCGGTCCGACCTGCTCGTAGTCCGCTTCGTTTTCCTCGATATCGCGAACGAGATCAGAGCCGCGGCCGAAGCGAACCCGGAGTGCACGTGATCCCTTCATCGAATCCACGACGGTGAGCCCTCGGGCGCGCGCTCGACGAAGAAACGCGTCGTAGGCAGCCTCTGACTTAAAGCGGAGAATCGCCTCGTTGGGGATCACTCCGACTCCACTGTAGGCAGTGGCCAGCTCCGTCACCAAGGGGGACGCAGAACTTTCCTGAGCGGCCAGCCCAGCTTTGGATGCAGCGTCGCCGTGAGAGTCCGTTCCGGCTGTACGCGCGGCTTGATCCGCTGGTTGTGAACTCGTGCGCGGGTCCGCTGCGCGCGGCCAGAAGACAGCTGCAAGAGCCGCCAGCAGAAGCAACGCCGCAGCGCTGCCGAAAATCCAAGATCGCAGGGAGGGGTCCTTCATCCTATCGGCAAGGCTACCCCACTGCGGGGCTCTGCCCATGGAAAATCGTAGCGGCTACTTCTTCTCGGTTCGTTCCGCGGAAAAGAGCCGGGCGGGAGGCCCGTCAGGAAGGGTGGTGATCCACTCTTCGAGCTGCTTGGTGAGGATCGCGACCTGCTCGGGATTGGCGGCAGCAAGGTCTGCGGTCTCGAGGGGGTCCGCGCTCAGGTCGTAGAGCTCGACGTAATCCCGCTTGCTGTTGGCCACCAGCTTCCACTTCTGGTCCACGACGGCGAATGATACCCAGTGGTCAGGCTTGCCGTCCCTGGCGGGCCAGGGCGCATCGGACTTCCAGTAGAGGGGCTTGGCCCGGCTTGGGGCCTTGGTTCCTTCGAGAACCGCCAGCTGGTTGAGACCGTCGCTTTCGTAACCCTCAGGGAGCTGCGCTCCGCCAATGGCGCAGAAGGTCGGGAGCAGATCGACCGCCGAGATCAGAGAAACGTCATCGACGGCGCCGGCTGCGATTTTTCCGGGCCAACGAGCGATGAACGGGACTCCGACGCCACCTTCGAAAAGAGAGCCCTTGTAGCCTTTGCGACCTCCGGTGACACCCTTGGCGGCCGCGATGCCGTAGCCCGCGCCGGTGGCGGTGTCGTGCATCAGATCGAGTTTGGAATTTTTCGAGGCACGGGCAGGGCCGTTGTCGGAGCTGAAGATGACGAGTGTGTTTTCGGCAAGCCTCAGTCGGTCGAGAGTGTCGAGCACCTGGCCGATGCGGTCATCGGCGTGGGCGAGGACGGAGGCGTAGATGTTGTCGGTCTCGTCCTCCAGATCCCGGAACCACCAGCGGTACTTGGGCACCGTATGAAATGGCGTGTGCGGTTCATGCACCCAGAGGTTGATAAAGAAGGGGCGCCCCTCGGAGTGGCTCTTCTCAATGAAGGCGGCAGCGTGCTGGGCATCCTCGTGGACGGGCATCTGCTCGCCGGAGCAGTTGAAGGCGCCGAATTCATCGTAGCCGTAGGCCCCGGGTGACGGCGAGTCGGGGATCATGTTGTTGGAAAGATGCCACTTGCCGTAGTGAGCGGTCGCGTAGCCGGCCTTCTGCAGCAGACGGGGCAGGGTGACCGTTTCGGGGTCCAGCCAGTCGGGCATGTTGCGCCTGGCGTTGCTTGGAACCCAGGCGAAGTGGCCGTCGATGTTATGGCGGGCGGGAAACTGCCCGGTCATCACCGCCGTGCGACTCGGGGAGCAGACGCCGCTCGCCACGGTAAACCGGTGGAAGTCGGTCCCCTCCCTGGCGAGTCGGTCAATGTGCGGGGTCTTGACGTAGGGATGCCCATGGCAGCTCAGGTCACCCCAGCCCCAGTCGTCGGCAAAGATGAAAAGGATGTTCGGTTTCTCTTCGGCGCGAGCCGCCGAGGGAAGGGCAAGAAGGAGCGCGAGGCCGCTCAGGAGGAGAGTCTTCATGGAGTCGGCATCGTCTCGCCCAATTTTTTCACGGTCGCAAGGCGCTTGGCGCAGGTCGTTGCTCTCCGAGATGATACGTGCGAAAACATCGTCACGTCATGACGCCCGCCCGTTTTCTTTTTCTACTCTTCTGCGTTTCCGCCTTGCTCACCTCCTGCAAGCGTGAGAGCGACGTCGTCGTGGCGGCCCGTGAGGGAATTCTCCTGCTCGGCAACGGAGCGGAGCCCGCGACCCTCGATCCGCAAGTGGCCACGGGCGTGCCCGAGCACAACATTCTCGGGGCACTCATGGAAGGCCTCACCACTCACTCGCCCATCAAGGACTTCGTGATGGACCCGGGTGTCGCGGAAAGCTGGGAGCACGTCGACCACCGAATCTGGACCTTCCAACTGCGCGCCGACGCCAAGTGGTCGAACGGAGACCCGGTCACGGCCAAGGACTTCATGTTTTCCTGGCAGCGCATTCTCGAGCCCGCTCTTGCTTCCCAATACGCTCAGATGCTTTACCTGATGAAGGGAGCAAGGGCCTACAACAAGGGCGACCTGAAGGACTTCAGCCAGGTCGGCTGCAGGGCTGTCGATGAACGGACCATCGAGATTGAACTCAGTGAACCCACTCCCTTCTTTCCCCAGTTCCTCGGACACTACTCCTGGTTTCCCGTGCACGAGGCGACCGTCCGTGCTCACGGCGAGGTCTACGACCTCAACAATCCCTGGGCCAAGGAAGGGCGCTTCGTCGGCAACGGCGCCTTCAATCTGAGCGAGTGGAAAATGAGCCAGCTGATCCGGGTGACCAAGAGCGAGACCTACTGGGACCGCGCCAACGTCGCCCTGAACGAGGTTCACTTCTTCCCCATTGAAAATGAAAACACCGAGGAACGCGCCTTTCAAGGTGGGCAACTCCACGCCACCAGCATTCTTCCTCTCGCCAAAATTCCCGTCTACCGGGACGAGTACCCCGAGTTCTTCCGCAGCGACCCCAACTATGCGACCTACTTCTATCGGATCAACGTCACCGAGAAGGTCCTTGAGAATCGTGAAATCCGCCACGCCCTCTCCCTCGCCATCGACCGGCAGCAGCTCGTCGAAAAGCTGCTCAACGGGTCTCCCCGCCCCGCCACGGGGCTCGTTCCCAGTGGCCTCGAGGGATACAAGACGGCCGAACAGCTCCGCTTCGATCCCGAGTACGCCGCGAACGTTCTCGCCAAGGCCGGCTACCCGAACGGGGAGGGATTCCCTCCCATGGAGATCCTCATCAACACCATGGAGGCCCACCGTCAGATCGCGGAGGTGATCCAGGAAATGTGGCGCAACCATCTGGGCATCGAGGTCACGATTCGGAACGAGGCGTGGAAGGTCTACCTGGAATCCCAGCGGCTGAAAAAATACCAGATCTCGCGAGCCGGGTGGAACGCCGACTACCTCGACCCGACCACCTTCCTGGAGATGTTCATCAAGGATGGAGGCAACAACAACACCGGCTGGTCCAGCGCTCCCTACGAGCGTCTTCTCGACCAGGCCCGCTCCGAGACCGATCCCGCCCGCCGCTTCGCCATCCTCGGCCAGGCGGAAGAGCTGCTCCTCAACGAGATGCCGATCATCCCGATCTACTGGTACACCCGAGTCCGCGCGGTACGCCCCGAGGTCGAGGGATGGAACTCGAGCCTGATCGACACTCATCCGCTGAAGCATGTCAGCCTCAAGGGAGCCGCCGTCGCAACTCCCTAGCCCGCAGAAATCCCCATGAGCGAAACCAACGACGTCATCGAACGGCTGCAGGCCCGATTCCAGCAGCTCGAGGACCGCATGAAGGCCCTCGAGCGCGGCCAGGCTGCGCCCGTTGCAGAGCCGCCGACGGCGGCTTCGTCAAAACCCCTCATGCCCGAAGACGGCGAACTTCGCCCCGTTGAAGTCGTCTCCGTCGATGCCAAGACCACCGGCCCCGTGGCCGAAGGTCAATACCGACTGAGCTGGAAGCTCGTTCTTCGAAATCGAAAGGGCAGGACGATGCTGGTCTCGGCACGCATCCTCTTCGTCGATCTCGACTCCTTCGCGATGGAGGAAGTCTTTGTCGAGGACCTCCGTCTCTCCGGCGATGGGGATCGACAGAAATTCAGCGGCTTCATCATCGTCTCACCGGAGACGGCAGACGCGGTCATGGGAGTGAAGGCGCACGTGCGCGAAATGGATTGAGGCAATGGAACAGAAGCGCGTGCATTGGGAAATGAAGGAAGCGGCTGTCCGGCGGGACATGCACGCCGAGCCGGACGTCGGCAAGCATCCCTCTGCTAAAACGCAAAGCGAAGAGATGGCCGCCCGCAATGCGAGCATGGGGGGGCGGATCGGTTTCGGCGAGGAAGCGGACGCCCCGCGACCCAATCACGCCCACCCCCCTCAGAACCCTCGTTCCTACGCCTTCCGGGGAATCTCGTTCTACCCGGAACTGGGGCAGCTCGAGCGTGCTCTCGACGCCATGGAGCGGCGTCTGAACGCCTTTGAAAATCGTGATCCGAGCCTCGGGCCGCCCATCGAGGTACTCTCCATCGCCGTCGAGGCCACTGGGGTGGAAGACGCCGAGAGATGCCAGCTGCGATGGCGCCTCGCGTTGAGCAACCTCAGGCCGGAGCCGCTCTGCTTCTCGGCCACCATCAGCTTCGCGACCGAGGAGGACTTCTTCCTTGGCGAGTGCGAGGCGAGAACCCTCCGCATCGGAGCAGGCGAAGGCCCGCACCGTTTCAGCGGCCTCACCTTCGTGCCGAGTGCGGTCGCCGAATCGATCTCGACGGTCACCGCCCGCATCTGGGAAGAATTTGTCTAGTCTCGTTCCCCCGACTCGCAGGGATACACCAGGCCGATCTCGGAGCGCCACTGATCGAGAACCGCCATGTTGCCCAGCGTGTCGGCCTGCGTCATGGCAGGAAAGACCGCCTCCCCCCGGTCGACGCCGACCGCAAAGGCGTCGGCCTCGAGCCCGTAGAGGTGTTCATCGGTGGTCACCTCGATGATCTCGGTCTCACCGGCTCCGCCGCTCGCACCATAACGGGTGAGGTGAATGAAAGTCGTGCCGCCTTCTCTGGACGGGATCCATGGCTCGCTCACGACGATTCGTCCCTTCTCGCCATAGATGGCAATGCGAACCGGCTGCTCGACACGGACGCCGCAGGACACGGCAGCAACCAGACCAGTTTCAAACTGAAGCACGCAGTGGGTGATCTCGTCGACCCCGGTCGGCCCGAGATGACCGACCGCCTTGACGGCAGTCGGCTCGACCGGTCCATCCTCCCCGGCGAGCACTCCCGCGATGGCGCGGCAGGCAGATACGGGATAGCCGCCGACGTCGAGGATGCCGCCTCCTCCCAGATCAGGATTAAGCAGCCGTGCCTCGGGATCGTCCCCGCCATCAAAACAGAAGATCGCCTCGAGACTCCGCACCCGACCGATGGCATCTTCGCGCACCAGCTCGAGAAGTCGCTTGGTCTGTGGTGCGCAACGATACATGTACGCTTCCATGAGAAAGACGCCGGCCTCGTTGGCTGCCTCGATCGACTTTCGTGCCTCGCCCGAGTTCATGCCGATGGGCTTCTCGCAAAGAACGTGCTTTCCTGCCGCGATGGCCTTGAGCGTCCACTCGAGATGAAAGGGATGCGGCGGCGCTACGTAAACCGCCTCGACCTCGGGATTGGCGAACAGCTCCTCGTAGCTCCCGTGCACCTGGCCGACCTCCGAAAAGGTCTCCCGAAACTTCTCCGCCGAACTTAGATTCCGACTCGCGACCGCCGCCAGCCGACCCGTCTTCGAGTGGAGAACACCCTCGGCAAACTTATGGGCGATGAAGCCGGTACTGAGGATGCCCCAGCGGAGCGGATCGACTTGGAAATCTCGTGCCATGCCCTTACGTACCCGCCGGAAGAGAGGCTGGCAACCCTGTCGGAAAAGGCGGCCAAAACCCGCTTGTCGCGCGAGATCTCAGCGACGAAGGTCCGCCCCCTTGCCAAGCGCTTCAAACATCGTCTCCTGGGCCAGCGAAACCGACGTCGGTCGGGTGCGGCCCCACAACGAGGACGCCCGCCGCATGGTCGGGTGGACCGGCGAGGAGATCGTGATTCTTCCCAAGCATGGCGAGTGGTCGATGTCGGACGGGGACATCGTGCTCGCCGTGAGCGACGGCATCGGCGGTTCCCTGTACGGGGAACGGGCGAGTCATCTCGCCCTCGAGACTTTCACCAACCGCTTCTCCCAGACGCTGCTGGCACGGGGACCGGACAACCCGATCCGAGGGGCGGAGACCCGCGATTTTCTCGAGACGCTTCTCGTGGAGACGCATGCTGCGGTCAATCACGAGGCCGCCCACTACCAGGAATGCCTCGACATGGGAGCCACCTTCACCGCGCTATGGCTGCGACCTACCGGTACATGGTGGATCGTGCATGTCGGCGACAGCCGCTGCTATCACTGGCGTCGGGGAAACAGCCTCAAGCAGCTCACTCAGGACCACAACTACGCGGGCTATCTCTTTCGCGAAGGCAAGATCAACGAGCGCGAACTTCGCAACCACCCGACCGGTCACTCACTCACTCAGGCACTCGGAGGCGGCCTCGGAAAAATCTACCCGCAAGTCAATACCGGGGGCTACATGCGCGGCGACCGCTTCCTGCTCTGCAGCGACGGCCTCACCGAAGGACTCTGGGACAAGCACCTCACCGCCGCGCTTGAGCCAATCCAGGGAGACCTCCTGGCCCCGATGCAGGGCATGCTTGATCAGTCGCTTCAGGCCTCGGGCAGAGACAATATCACCCTGATCCTCAGCGAGGTGGGGTAGCCTGCTCGTATCTTCGTGGCGGCGCGATCAGAGTTCCTTGCCGTCTTTGCCCGCCTTGATGGCCGCGACGTATTCCGTGACGGCCCGAGTCGTCTCGCTGGCGAGATCTGCACGGGGAGTCGCGAAGCTGGGGCGGAACCACGGAAACGAACCTAGTAGATCCGGCGTCACGAGAATCTGGCCGTCGCAGTCCGCACCGGCGCCGATCCCGATGGTGGGAATGGCAACGCGCTCGGTCAGTTCACCCGCGACCTTTTTCACCATGCTCTCTAAAACGACCAGGCAGGCCCCCGCCTTCTCGAGAGCGAGCGCGTCCTCGATCATGCGCTCCGCATCCTTCCTCGTCTTGCCCTTCTTGCTGTAGCCGCCCTCCTCGCGGACCTGCTGGGGCAGCATGCCGACATGGCCCACCAGGGGAATGCCGTCGCCGATGATTCGCTCGACCTGTGGGATGAGATCAAGGCCGCCCTCCAATTTCACGGCATCGGCTCCCGCTCCCATGAGACGGCGTGAATTCTCCAATGCCTGCCCGGGTGTCTCGTAGCTGCAATAGGGAAGGTCTCCGACGACCAGTGCGTCGTTCACGCCCCGAGCCACCGCACGGACGTGATGGAGCATCTCGGCCATCGTCACTCGGGTGGTATCCTCATATCCCAGCACGACCATGCCGAGCGAGTCGCCGACCAGAAGGACGTCGATGCCCGCCTCGTCCATGAGCCGAGCAGACGGATAATCGTAGGCGGTGAGGCACGCGATTCGCTCACCCCGCGCCTTCATCGCGGCAAGACGCTGAAGTTTGGCCGAGACGATCGGGTCGAGCATGGGGCTACCAAATATCGGCCAGGAGTCGGAGGACGGATTCATCAGAGGAAAGGTTGGCGAGAAGGTCGGCCACGGTCTCCGACTCGTTGGGTAAAGTCAGCGCAGGGCGAATCGACGCAAGAGGTTCCAGCACGAAGCGCCGCTGGCCGATTCGAGGGTGGGGAACTGTCAAATCCGCCGTTTCGAGTATCAACTCGTCAAGGTAGAGAAGATCAAGATCCAGCGGGCGGGGCGCGTGGCGGGCTCTCTTGAATCCTCTGCCTGCCTCCGCCTCGAGTCGCTGGGTTTGCCCGAGTAGTCCGACAGGTTCCAGGCTCGTCTGCAACTCGATCACCGCGTTGGCAAAGAGAGGATCCCCCACCGCGCAGTCGACGGGATCACTCTCGAAGACGGGGGAACAGAGAAAGGTCTCGTCCTCTCCCTCGTGCAGTTCTCGGAGCGCACGACGCGCCACGGACAACTGCGCGACCCGGTCACCGAGGTTGGCGCCGAGTGCGATCCCGCAGCGGCGAGGGCTAGCCTTCAAGTCCGAGGACATCCTGCATGTCGTAGAGGCCGGGAGCGCGATCGCGGAGCCACTTGGCCGCGCGGATCGAGCCCATCGCAAAGGTGTTGCGACTCGAGGCCTTGTGGGTGAGTTCGATGCGTTCGCCGTTGGTCGCGTAGATCACCGTGTGATCGCCGACGACGTCGCCTCCTCGCATGGAGTGGATGCCGATTTCCTGATCCGTCCGAGCGCCGACGTCACCCTCGCGACCGTGACGCATGTCTTCGGCATAGGACACTCCGCGCACGTCGGCCAGGATCTCCGCCAGGCGACGCGCCGTCCCGCTGGGGGCGTCAGTCTTGTGCCGATGATGCATTTCAACGACCTCGAGATCGAAGTCCGGCAGGATCTCCGCCGCTTTTTGAGTGAGCCAGAAAAGCGTGTTCACGCCGACGCTGTAGTTGGCGGCGAAAACCACGGGAATCTTCTCGGCAGCAGCCTCGATCAGCGCACGCTCCTCGTCCGTGTGTCCGGTCGTGCCAATCACGAGGTGCTTGCCTGCGTCGAGAGCGGCCCGGCAGAGTTCAGTCGTAAACCCGTGGGCGCTGAAATCGATGACGGCGTCACATTGAGCCAGGGCCGGTGCAAGCGGGTCGCCCATGTCGATCGCCGCTCCCACCTCGACGTCGGCGTCTTCATCGGCGCAGGAGATCACGGCCTGGCCCATGCGACCCCGGCAACCCGTGACGAGAAGTGAGACTGGTGAACTCATGCCGCCACCCAAGACCGTCGCGCTCGGTTGTCACGGCTTTTTTCGGTTCCCCTCTTGTTCTGGGTCAAGGGAACGAGTAAACCCAGACCACCACTCCGATGCCGAAATCACTCAACTGGGAACGAAACTGGTCTGTCGCCGCGCACCTCGCCGCCGTACTGGGGATCCTCAGTGTCGCGCCACTCTGGAAGCAGGGCCTCTACCTTGGCATCCCCCTGCTCAACCTTCTCATCCCCTACCTGCTCTGGATGAAGGGGCGCAATTTTGGCTTCTTCATCGACCACCACGCCTGCGAGAGCCTGAACTTCCAACTCACCATCACGCTCTTCGCCGCGCTCGTCATCTTCCTCGCATGGACCGCAAGCGGCTGGCTCGACGGGGTCCGTTCCGTCGCTCTTCTCACGCTGGTCGGCCTCTTCCTGTTCAACGCCGCCATGGCCATCTGGGCGGCCGTTCGGACCTACGACCGGCAGACCTTCACGTACCCTCTGAGCTTTCAGTTCGTGAAGACCATGCACTAGCAGGAGCGGCGCAGCGTTGCAGAGCACAGCGTCCGTCCTACCCCCCGAACCGGGCCACGAGGAAAAACAGGTTCACCAGAGCCAGCACCCCTGCACTGAGCCAGGGACGCGTGCGCTTCACTGCGCAACGGTCGCAGAGTAGGACCAGTACAGCCGCGAGCACGGCCCAAGCCATGTAGTTGGCCAGAGGCGGATGCCAGGGAGGATCCGTCACCCCCGGATACCACTCCCAATAGCCTCGTATCTTCCAGGCAACCGGCTCGAGATTGACGTCCGTCAGAACCGCCGCGGCCGTCGCAATCCCCACGCCTTTCCACCCGGAAAACCCCAGCGCGGCAGCAAGCGAACGCCCGCCCTCGACCACCACCCACCAGGCCAGAGGAATCGCAATCGGAACAAGCCCGGCGAACATCGGCCCAAATCGACCGCTGTACTCGTAGGGACCGAACGGAAACCCAGTCTTCGCGCCGACTGCCTCGACAAGACCGGACAGGACAACGACTCCACTGAAGGCAGCCAGCGTGGTCTTCGCTCCCGAAGCGCGGAACACCCGCACCAGAAGCAGAGTCGCGGCAAAGGCCATCCAGGCCGCGTCACCCATGCGCTCGACGCCCAAAAGAAACGCGCGAAGCGGACCTTCTTCCACGTGGGCGCGGATCCACTCCGGCCCGAGCCCAAACCCGAGCACGAATAGCCCGACCGCCGACCAGATGAGGAACGTCACCCACAGCGCTGACTCCAGTTTTTTCACGATGGATCCTCCCTGCAAAGGTCTCGCGCCGCCATCGTTCCTCCCAGTAAAGCGAGAGGCACTCCGCCTCCGGGGTGCGTGCTTCCCCCGACAAAACGAAATCCGGGGAGACCGCGGACACTCATCGGCGGCCTTAGGAAGGAAGAGAGTGACCCGTGGGAGGCGTAGCCGTAAAGGGCACCGCCGAGTGCTCCGTCACGGCGTTCGAAATCAGCGGGCGTGCGAATCTCCATGTGCTCGACGTGAGGCCGCACCGGCTCCCCCATCCAGCGCTCGAGGCGGTCCAGCACCAGCTCCGCATAGGCCGCCTTTCGACTCTCCCAGCAGAGGCCCGGCCGCTCAGGAGGTGCATTGACGAGCACGAACCAGTTGTCACCGCTCTGTGGCGCGCATTTCGGTTCGGTGCGACTGCTGGCTGCGACGTAGAGGGTTGGATCGGAAGCGGGTTGCCCCTTCTCAAAGAGCTCCCGAAACTCGTGCTGATAATCGTCGGAGAAGAAAATATTGTGATGGTCGAGCTTCGGGAAACGCTTCCGCAGGCCGAGCAGGAGCACAAAACCGGAAAGAGACAGTTCGGATTTCGGACGCGGATGATCAGGCTGCCGGCCGACCGAGCGGAGTAGATTTCCAAACCAACCCCGTGAAGCAGCCAGGGCGTCCTGGTTGCAGATCACCGACCGTGCCTCGACAGTCTCCCCGTTCCGCAGATGGATTTGATATCCTTCCCCCGTCTTCTTCGCAGCGACGGTCTCCACGCCGAATCGAAATTCAGCGCCGTTCTTTTCCGCAAGCGCTGCTAGTGCGACCCCGATCTGCGCGATGCCACCCTGCACATACCAGCCGCCGGCTGCCTGCACGTGGGCAATGATCGCAAAGGCAGCCGGACACTGATACGGCGAAGATCCGTTGTAGGTCGCGAATCGCTCGAACAACTGGCGAAGTTTTGGTTCTTCGATGAATCGGCCCACCAGTGAGGAGAGCGACCTCGGGGAAGCGACCTTCGGCACGTGCCGAAGGGTCCCGAAGGCGGAGGGGCGAAGGAGGAGCTTCCACCAGTCCTTCGGCTGCTCGCGCAGGAACGCCCGGTCGGAGATCTCGAAGATTCCTCGTGCGTGGCTCAGGAAACGGGCGACGTCGGGCCGTTGCCAGAAAGCCTCATTCTCGTCGACCACCGCTCCATCCTCCCAGAAGTATCGGCAGGTCGTTTCAAGACGAATCAATTCCAGATCGTCGGACAGCCGAGCCCCGCAGCGCGACCACAGCTCCTCGAGCACCTCCGGCATCGTCAAGAGAGAGGGACCGACGTCCCACTGGTACCGCTTTCGCGAGACGCGCCCCATCTTGCCTCCAACCCTCGCGTTCTTTTCCAGAACCACGACGCTCCGCCCAGTCGCGGCGAGCTGCGCAGCGGCGGAGAGCCCTCCGGCCCCTGCACCGATCACGGCAACGTCCCAGGTCATCGCGTAAGAACCGGATCGAGCCAGAACCCCCAGTCCGACGAGCTGTCGCCGAGGTCATCGACCAGCAGCTCGAGCTTCTCGACCCCGACGAGATCGAGGTCGTAGGACCCGAGCCTCACTCCTTCGATCGCAGCTGATTTCCAGGCCTCTTCTCCATCGAGTACAATCCGGAAAACCACCTTTCCGCGGTGCCCGCGGGCCAGCCCACAGAATCCCTTCAGGCGAGTCCATCGTCCTCCCAGATCGTAGGTATGCCGTGCGGGCGCATGCGCGTAGATCCCCGTCTCGAAGATTCGATCACCCGCCGCCAGAATCATCTCCGGACCCGGCACGCGGTCGTACGCGGGCTTGCCCCACCCCACTTTGACCTCCGCAGGCAGAAACTCGGAAAGCGCTCCGCCCTGGGTCGCGTCCAAAAGAGGGACCTGCTTGACCGGTCGTAGAAGCCGCCTGGCAATCCGGGCAGCCAGACTTCCCTCGCTCAACTTGCTGGCGGCATTTTCTGCGCCGTGAAGGTCCTTGGCATTCAGGGCGGCCACCACCGAGTCCAGTGACAGCTCCATTTGCAGATCCTTGACGTCCGGTCTGCCTGCTTCATCGGTCCGAAACGCGAGCGCCCGGCGATAGCTGCTGCCGTTGACCTGAAGCCCGAACAACCTGAGCTCGATCAGTCGACTTTTCGGAAGCGGCACGTCGGCCAGCGAAAGAACGAACCGCCCGTTCTTTTCAGGGAGGACTGTCACCGGAATCGAATCGTAGTCCCCTCCCCCGCCGGGATCGACGTAGCCGAGAATCGCATAGGTCGGCAACGCGCTCTTCACCGAGCCGCGAACCTCGATGCCGAATTCCTCATGCGAGAAGGAGAGCCCTTCGAAGCTTCCCCGCGCCGGCTGATTCATCGCCTTCACCGAGCCGGAGAACATCGGATGGGAAGCCAGACGCAGAGCGCTCGCCAGAGAGAGATGCGCTCCTTTTCCCTCGCCTCGAAGCTCCTCTCCATAGGCGCGATTGCCGGAGCCCATGATTGCCGTGCCGAACCGAGCGTTTTCCGCCACCGCCCCTTTGCAGTGCGGCAGGGACAATGCGTGTCCCAGTTCATGAGCCACCCCGCCGATGAAAATGCTGTTGTGGCGACCCATCGAGATCCGGCCGTACTGACCGTCTCGCATCATCGGCTTCTTCTTGTCGAGCCAGAGCGTGTCGAGAATCGGGGAGTCAACCTGCCAGGCACGGCCCGAGCGATGCGTGCCACCCGCGTAGTACGGGCTGCGATGCTTCCACGTGCGCCTGGCAGCATCCCACTCTCCCATCCGGCAGAAGATCATGACCGTCTCACGCAGCGGATCGATCCCGGCGGCAGCCAGAGTGGGCCGCGACTCGTCGAGGATCGCTCCTCCGCTCCGTACGTTGTACTCGGAGAACGGCTTCTGCCCCTTCACGACGTGCACCGTGAGCAGTCCGTCCTCGGCGAGCGGGAGCCTGATGGTGCGTCGCCCGAATCCCAGCCGATCCATTTCATCGGCATAGAACTGCTCGATATGCTTCATCACCCGCGTCAGTCGCTGGCGATACTGCGGAGCCGGTTCTCGGTCGGAGGGATGCCAGTAGACGAAGTGCAGACTGCGCTCGCCGGGTTTGGGATTCTCCTCGTGGAACCGGGCCAAAGTCGCAGCCGCCCCGACCGCGACCGACGAAGGCTCAGCGGACAGCGTGCGCAGAACGGCGGTGGCAAGAACTAGGATGGCGACACGGGTCATGGAGAACTGAATCTACGCGCAGGAATCCCTTTGGTCTTGCAAGAAGTGGTCGCCCTGAGGATGGACCAGCCGAAAATCGTGGCTAGGATGCTTCCATGAACGACCTCGTCATCCAGCTCACCGGAGAAATTACCGACACCAATTTCGAAGAGTGGCAGAAGGATCTCATTGAGCGCATCGAGGGGATCAACCTCGAACTCAAGACCGAAGAGGAGTTCGGCATCGCCAGTCATCACGTCACCGAACTCAAGAAGGCCGAACTTGCCCTCAAGGAGGCCAAGCAAAGCGCCATCGAGCAGGCTGCCGACATCCAGAAGCTCTTCGCCGCCATCGACGACGTCTCCGATGCGGCACGGACAGCGCGGCTCGCCCTCGACAAGCAGATCAAGACCCGCAAGGAGGAGATCAAGGAAGAGATCGTCAATGGTGGCATCAGCAGGATCCGCAGCCTGATCGAAGAGCAGAACGAGGACTTCCAGCGTCTCGACACGCGGGAGTACCTCGACCGCTCGCTCTGGGAGAGCACGATCAAGGGCAAGCGCGGGCCGGATGGAATGGACGCCGCGGTGGGGCTTCTCGTCGAGAAGATGACAGCCGAGATCGCCGACCAAGCCAAAGCCGTGGACGATCGCGCCATCCAGTTGGATCGGATCGAGGCGCGCCACCGCCCTCTCTTCCAGGACCGCGGAGCGCTCCTGAATCTCGGCCCAGATGAATTGACCGCCACCTTGGCCGAGCGGATCGAGGTCTTCGAACGCGAGCAGGCCGCACTTGGAGAAGCAGCTCCGGCGGCCGGCGTCGCCGAGGAAGCCCCCGCTGCAACGACAGGCAGCGACCTCAGCGACCTCGACGTCGATTTCATGGGCGGCAGTGACTCGGACTCCGACGCAGGCGAGACCGCCCAGCCGTTCGTGATCAGCCTTCACCTTCTTGCTACCGGCGCAGAGGCGAAAGCGCTCCGGGACGAAGTCGATGCGACCTTCGTCGGACGCGACACCGTTCAGAAAGTGGTGCTGGAGAATGCCTGAGAAGGCTCGCTCGATCCCGAAGACTTGATCTTTCGCCGGAGCAAGCGGAACGAGGGCTCCGATGACTCACCGCGAGACCCTGGCCCAAGCTCTTCACGCCGCTCTTGGAAGCGACGCGCCCCTCACTGACGAGGCGATCGCGCAGCTGATCGAGGTGCCCCGAGACAGCAGTCTCGGCGACCTCGCCTTCCCCTGCTTTCCGCTCGCCAAGGTGCTCCGCAAGGGACCACCTCAGATTGCCGCCGATCTCGCTGGGAGTCTTGAGCTTCCGTCCGCCTTTTCCTCGGTCACCGCTACCGGGCCCTACCTCAACTTCGTCCTCGACAAGACCAGTCTCGCCGCCGCGCTGATTCCGTCGATTCTCGATGGGTCCCACCTCGCACCGCGCCCCCGCAAGGACGAGAAGATCATGGTCGAGTACTCTCAGCCGAACACCCACAAGGCGCTGCATGTCGGTCACAGCCGATGCGCCGCCATGGGCGACGCCCTCGTGCGCATCTTCGAATGGGAGGGCCACGAAACGGTGGCCGCCAACTACCTCGGCGACGAGGGCACCCATGTCGCACGCTGCCTCTGGTACTTCTCCAGGCACTTCAAGGGCGAAGTGCCCGAAACCAATCGCGGCGAGTTCCTTGGAGGTCTCTACGCCGAAGCCGTCGGGCTGGTTTCCCTCGGCAATCTTACCAAAGCTCCGCTTCCCGGCGTGAAGGCTGCAATGGTCACGGCCATCGATGACCATCCGCACGAGGAGAAACTTTCCGTCGTCACCCTCGAGACCATCGAAGGACCCTGCACCGTCGTCTGCGGCGGCATCGGCTATGGGGTCGGCGACCTGGTCGCTCACGCCGGCATCGGCACCCGAGTCAATGACCGCCCCATGGCGAAGCGCAAGGTCAAGGGCGTCGAGAGCGAAGGCATGATCTGCAGCGGTGCCGAACTTGGGGTCAGCGAGGAGAGCGAGAAAATCGAGGTCCTCGATCCATCGGTCAAACTGGGTACGGAAGTGGCGGAGATCTTTGCCATTGGCGACGTGCCCGTTCTGCCTCTCTGGAAGAGCCGCAACGACGAGGTCGGAGCCGTCCTCGCCGAGATCGAGTCCGGCTCGGGCGAGATGCACGATCTTTGGAAAGAGACGCGGCAATGGTCGATCGACGATTTCATGGACCACTACGCGTGGCTCGACTGCCGCTTCGATCACTGGTTCTACGAGTCCGAGTACGGCGAAAGCAGCAAGGCACTCGTCCGCGAGTACCAGGAGAAAGGCGTGTTCGTCGAATCGGAAGGCGCGATCGGCGTGGACCTCAGCGACGACAAGCTGGGCTTCGCGATTCTCACCAAGAGCAATGGCACCGCCACCTACGCCAGCCGAGACCTGGTGCTGGCCCGTCAGAAGTTCGACGACTTCCAGATCGACCGCTCCGTCTACGTCGTCGACTCCGCGCAGAGCCTCCACTTCAGCCAGGTCTTCAAGGCGCTCGAGAAGATGGGCTACGCTCAGGGAGCCAACTGTCACCACCATGCCTACGGACGCGTGGTCCTCGCCGACGACAGCAATCCCGCCGGCTTCCGTCAGATCAGCAGTCGGGCTGGCGACGCCACGCTCTTCTCCGAACTCCGCAACGGACTCGAAGCGCGGGTCCGCATGGAGCACCTCGACAACTACGAAGGGGACTGGGAAGAAGAGGAAATCGCGGAGGCCGCCCACTTGATTTCCCTCGCCGCCATCCGCTATGGCATGTTGCGACAGAGCAACGACTCGATGATCGTTTTCGACCTGGAGCGCTGGACCGAGGCCAAGGGCGACACTGGCCCCTACCTTCTCTATGCCTACGCGCGGCTCCAGTCGATCAAGCGTCAGATGAACAAAGACGCGAGCCCTGACGCCGACTGGTCGCTGCTCGCCCACGAAAAGGAGGCCGACCTTGTCGCTGCCCTCAACGACTACCATGCCGTCGTGGACCGGGCAGCGAGGGAATATGCTCCCAACCACATCTGCGCCTATGCCTACGATCTATGCCGGAAATTCAGCCGGTTCTACAAGCTCTGCTCGATCAAGAATGCAGAGACCCCCGAGCTTCAGCTGGCCCGGCTGTCCCTCGCCGATGCTGTCGGCCGCACCTTGAAGAGCGCGCTTTCGCTTCTCGGCATCCGTGTCATCGACCGGATGTAGGTTCGCTCACTTGAATCATTTTCTCGACGATTGTCCCGAACGACCTTTCGCGTCTGGGTTCTCCGCCACGAGCAACAACGCCCATCAACGGACATCGAAGCGCCTCCAATGGCAGCATCGAAGACCACTCCGATCAAAGTGACATCCCGCTCACGCCATGACCGGCGGATCATTGAAATCGAAAGCTTGGTTGTCCTATGACCCGCTGCGCGCCCGCTCGCGGAGATCAAGCAGCCCCTTCATGATCGAGGCGAGGTTGCCGTTCCACTCCTCCGTCCCGAAAGCATCATGGAGCGTGCGATACAGCTCGTATAACTCCGCGTAGACTGCCTGATTTTCAGGAATCGGCTCGTAGACCTTGTCCTGGAAGTTCACGACCCGAGACTGAATCTCATCCACCGTGCCTTCCCCCGCAGCAACCGCACCAAAGACGCCGGCCCCAAGGGCACAGGTCTGCTCGCTGCTGCTGACCTTCATCGGTCGTCCGAGGACGTCCGCGTAAATCTGCATCAGCGTGGCATTCTTCAGAGAAAGTCCGCCGGTGTTGACGACCTCCTTCACAGGCACGCCATACTCCTCGATGCGTTTGATGATCGTCAGCGCGCCAAAGGCGGTCGCCTCGATGTAGGCTCGATAGATCTCGTGGGCCTCCGTGTGCAGGGTCTGCCCGAGAAGAAGTCCGCTGAGCCGCACGTCGACCAGGATCGTGCGGTTGCCATTGTTCCAGTCGAGAGCGAGCAACCCTGTGGCGCCCGGCTTCTGCCCGGTCATCGCCTTTTCCATGTTGTCGAACTTCTCGCCTGGGGTCGCACCATACGAGTCGGGGACGAGATGGTTCACGAACCAGAGGAAGATGTCTCCGACCGCGCTCTGACCGGCTTCGATGCCATACATGCCCGGAAGAACCGAGCCATCGACGATCCCGCAGACGCCCGGAATGTCAGCGAGTTCCTTGTCGGAAGGAGCCACCATGAGATCGCAGGTCGAGGTGCCGAGAATCTTCACCAGAGTGCCTTCCTTCACACCGGAACCCACCGCTCCCATGTGCGCATCAAAGGCGCCCACTGCGATAGCAATGCCCTCCTTGAGACCGAGCTTCTCGGCCCACTCGGGACAAAGATCACCCGCCTTCACGTCCGCAGTGAAGGCCTCGTCAAAGAGCCGGTCTCGAAGATCCGCGAGAGCGGGATCGAGTTCTGCGAGGAACTCCTTATCCGGCAGACCATCCCACTCCTTGCAGTACATCGCCTTGTGACCTGCGGCACAGATACCGCGCTTGAGGGTGGCAGGATTGAGGTCGCCAGCCAGCACGGCAGGGATGAAGTCGCAGTGCTCGACGAAACTGTGAGCCGCATCGAAGACCTCCGGCGCGTTCCGCTTGAGACGAAGGATCTTTGACCACCACCACTCCGAGGAATAGGTGCCCCCGCACTTCGCGAGATACTGAGGACGGATCCGAGCCGCAAGCTCGGTAATTTCAGCGGCCTCGGCATGCCCCGTGTGATCTTTCCACAGCCAGACCTGAGCGTCGAGATTGTCGGCGAATTCCGGAGTCAGACCAAGAGGAGTGCCCTCGGCATTGACGGGGATCGGGGTGCTCCCGGTCGTGTCGACACCGATGCCGACGACCTTCATCGGATCGAAGTCAGCCGTGGTTGTCCGCGCTTCGGCAATGGCGCGCGTGATCGCCGACTCGAGCCCGTCGAGATAGTCCTGCGGGTTCTGCCGAGCGACGTTGGGATCGGCCGGATCGGTGAGAATCCCGAGCGTGCCCGAGGGATAGTTGAAAACGGCGCTTCCCAATTCGGAACCATCCGCAAGATCAACGACAAGAGCTCGGCAGGAGTTCGTGCCGTAGTCGATACCAATCGTGTATTTGCTCATATAGGAAGACGATCAAAGAGGGTCACGGCGGCAAGCTCAAGAAGAACTTGCAATCAAGAGCTCTCAACTCCCTGCCACAAGGCCCGTTCGCAGATCCAAAACGAGCCTCCAGGAGCCAAGGATTCCTAGACAAAGCGCCTGTTCGTCCAGGGTGTGCAAACACGAGAAAACCTAAGTTGGGAAGCTAGTCATCAAGAGTCGGGTACCAGGCATTCTTCTTCATTTCACGGAAGAATCGCATCAGCACCGGATCCACGAAACGAGGTCGGACGTCCGGCTTTCTCGAGTCGATCTTCTGCAAGTTCCAGGAGCCCTCATGGAGATAGGCCATGGGTGAATCCGTGACGTCGAATCGAGTGAGAAGGTCCGGCTCAAGCTGCCAGTAGATGCTCCCAAGCTTGTTGTAGGCTCGCCCCCCGCTTCCCGCACGGAAAAAGGATTCCCCATACGCGGCGGCGGGGTAGTTCTCGACGCCCACGAAGTCCGCCACTGACTTGAGGATGTCGACATGCTGAACGATTTTGGAATCATCAACGGTTTTCCGAAGATCGATGCTGGGGTGGAAGAGCACAATGGGAACACGGAAAGCCCCCAGCCAGTCATCATATTCTGGTCTTGAGGACTTGAATGCGTGATCGGCCGTGAGGATAAACAGAGTATTGTCGAACCAGTCGGACTTCCGAGCGCTCTCGAAAAACCTGCGAAGCGCAAAATCGGAATACCCGATACTCTCGTGGATCGCGAGTTCTCCCTTGGGGAAGCGCCCAGCATACCGATCCGGCACCTTGTAGGGAGGATGCGAGGACAAGGTGAAGATGAGATCGAAACTCGGCTTGGGCATCGCCGTGATCTTCTCGACGGCGAACTGCAGAAATTCCTCGTCGTAGATGCCCCACACCCCGTTGTGATGACCCTCATAGGGATAGTTGTCGGACCCAAAGTGCTCCTGAAAGCCAACGCGCTCTGCAAAGACGTCGTAGTACATCGAGCTGTTCTCAGTGCCGTGAAAGAACGCGGAATGGTACCCCAGCGGGGCGAGAACCTCGGGGATGCCCACGACCCGGTTGCCCTGGAAGGCGGACGTCACGAACGGACGGTCCATCAAGTTGGGCAGCCCGCACAGGATCGAGGGACTCAGGTCGATGGAACGCCTACCATTGGCGAAACCCTGCCGGAAGAAAACTCCCTGTTCGCAGAGCTCCGACAAGAACGGGGCAAACGACGGCTCGTCGGTCTCGAGGTTGAGGTACTCGAGGGCGAAGCTCTCGAGTACGAGGACGATCACGTTTGGCGGACGCTCGTGATCAAAAAGTGGCGGTTCGTGGACCGCCGATGGCAGTGGGATCACCCCCTCCACCGGCTTTTCCGCGAGTCGTTTTTCGAAGACTTCGGGTATCCCCGAACCTTCCTCGGAACGCACCAGGGTGAAGAAGCTGTTGAGTACGAGGTTGGTCTGCCGCTCGCTCTCATAGACGTAGGCGTGCGTCTCGGAGAGCGGTCGCTTCTGCCATCCACCTCGAATGCCGAGCAGGGCGAACAGTACCCACAGCAGGGCCACGGGAAGGACCTTCGACAGCGGAGCCCGGCCTGGCGTCCGACTCCAGCTCAGCCGGGGTCGCATGACGTAAAGAGCCACCCCGATGAGCAGAAGAGCGAATGGAATGAGCGGGTAGTCGAGAAGCAGGTGGCCCCACTGCGCCTTCACGTCGGCCCCCATTGAAAAGACGTCTCGATGAACGTGGCGACGCGTGAAGTGGAAGTACTCCGCATTCCCCACCAGCGGCAGGAACGCGAGGAGATTGAGCACGACGAAACCAACGGAGGAGATGCGCTGAAGGGCCGGCCGAAACTTCGAAACAAAGCCGCTCAGAATATGAACGAGCATCACCGGGGCATTCGCGAGAGCCACGAGGTAGAGATCGAAGCGCAGGCCGTGGAGATAGGATCGAACGATTTCGCCCGCAGACAGAACGGAGAAATACTCCCTGTGGTAGAGATGGAAAGTCAAGCGTGCGATCGCGGCCAGCACCAGCACCAGCAGGAGGCTGATCGGGAGTCCCCAAGAACGGTGGGCGAAGAGTCTGGAAAGGCGGGATTTCACGAAGGACGAGTGACAGAGGGACCGTTGCAGTCCATCACCACGGGCGCTGCGCAAAGCAAGACAGAAGCGCGCGGATGAAGCTCGCGGCGACTTGAGTCCCCCGAGAACCCGATCGCCGCAACTACTCTCCGATTCGGTAGAGGGCCGTATCGGTGCGGAGAATCATTGATCCATCCACCACGCCCGGGGACGCCATGATCTGCCCTTCGAGCAGGTTCTCGGCGAGGACCTCGAACTTCGACCCAAGGGCCAGGACGGTGGTCTTGCCTTCCTGACTGAAGAAGTAGAGGCGATCACCGGCGACCAGAGGCGAGGCGGAGTAGTTTCCTCCGACCCGCTCGACGTAGTGATCCTCACCGGTGTGGACGTCGAAGCAGGAAAGAACGCCACCATCCTGCATGACGTAAATCTCGTCACCGACGACCACCGGACTCGGCTTGGAGGGAATGCGCTTGGGCTGCTTCCAACTGACGTGTGATTCGGTGACCTCCCCTGCCCCGTCGGTCTTCACCGCCCAGAGCTCGGGCTTTCCGAAACCGGTGGAGACATAGACGTGGTCGTGGGCGACCACTGGACGAGGCACGACGGAGAAGCCGCTGCCGTGATCGACCTTCCACAACTCCTTCCCCGTGGCCGGCTCATAGGCGACGAGCCACTGGGATCCCATGCAGACAAGCTGGTCTCGGCCGTTGACCTCGGCCACGATTGGGGTGCTGTAGGCCTTCTTCCGATCACCGACAGAGGCGCGCATTTCGGGGCGGTCGGTTTTCCAGACGGTCTCACCACTACTCTTGTCGACCGCGACGACGTACTGGGCATCGGTCCCGTCACAGATCAGGACGAGCAGGTTGCCATGAAGAAACGGCGAACTGCCCGGTCCGACGCTATGGTCGATCTTGAACTGTCGATTCCAGAACACCTGACCCGAGATGGGATCGAGGCAGGAGGTTCCGTACGTACCGAAGTGGGCGTAGAGACGACCGTTCTCGACCACAGGTGTCGGCGATGCATAACTGTTGAGCGAGTGAATGGCTCCGGGTTCGGCGATCTCTTGAATGACGTGCTCGGCGATCTTCGCGCCCGTCTCGAGATCGTAGCCGAGGACAAGGAGCTGAATCGCTTTGGCAACCTGCCGAACCTTGTGCTTGTTCGCTTCGACACCTGAGAGCAGCGCCGCCTTCTCCTCCTGGGTGGGGAGCACCTCCACAGCCGAGGTCAGCCAGATCCTGCCGTCCGCGACGACGGGTGAAGACCAGCCCTTTCCGGGGACCCCGGTCTTCCAGGACACGCCTTTCTCCTCCGACCACTCGAGTGGTGCTGCCGAGGCGGTGATTCCATCACCGGACGGCCCCCGGAACTGCGGCCATTCGGATTGGGCCAGGTGTACCGCGGGGAGCAGCAGGAGAAAGGAGAAGGCAGCCAGAAATTTCATGCGAGAATCCTGCAGGTGAACCGCAAAAAGGCCTAGCGATGAAGGTGTCCAAATGTCTTCACGACCATGGGGTTGCCAAGAACCACTAGTGGTTGAAGATGAACTCCTTGGAGTTGAGAAGCGCCCAGAGAGTGTCCTCCAGAACCGCCTTGCGCTCCTCGGGGACCGCCGCGATCGCTGCGAAGATACGCTTTTTCTCCACTTCGGTGGGACCACGACCGAAGACACGAACGTAAAGTTCGTCGAGAATTTCCGCGTCCGTTTTCTTCTCGGCGATCCGGCGCTCGATCAGCTTGCCCTCGAGAATGCGGTTGTGCACGGAGTCACCGTTGAGGAGGTGAAGTGCCTGGCTCAGGTTGGGCTCGACCTTGACCTCGCAGCTGCAGACCGAGGTACGGCTGGCGCGTCCGAAAGTCGTGAGGAAGTAGGTGCTGGTACTGCCGTCGGCAATCTGCACGGCACGCGCGCCGATCGGGAGACCCTTGAACTTGTTGGGGGTCTCGGTGACCTGCGAGATGGCGTCGAGCATGACTTCTGCTCGCAAACGCCGGATGCTGGCATGCGAGAAGTTTCGCTCGTCGCTACGGTTGCTGTCGTTGGGCTGAGTGGAGAGCTGGTAGGTGGCCGAGTTGCAGATCTCGCGAACGAGGCCCTTGAAGTCGAAGTTGGTCTCGGCCAGCTGCTTGCCCAGCGCATCGAGAAGCTGCGGATTCGAGGCCGGGTTGCTGATCCGGACGTCATCGACCGGATCGATGATGCCGACCCCGGTGAAGTGGTGCCAGACAATGTTGGCGAGGTTTTTCGCGAAGTACGGGTTGTCGGGTGATGCGAGCCATTCAGCGAGGACTTCCCGCCGGTCTTCGCCTGACTTGATTTCGGGGATTTCACCGCCAAGGAACTTAGGCGGCTGAGGCTTCTTGGTGACGGGGTGGTTGAATTCTCCGCTTCCCTTGTTGAAGACGACATACTCGCGGGGATCGGTGGCACGCTTTCTGCCAATCTGGGTGAAGAAAGAGGCGAAGCCGTAGTAGTCGTCCATCGTCCACCGGTCGAAGGGGTGGTTGTGGCACTGCGCACACTGGATGCGCATCCCCATGAAGACCTGGGCTGCATTTTCCGCGACCTTGAGGGTGTCGCGCTCCATCTCGTAGTAGTTGGCGGCCGGCTCGGTGAAGGTGCCACCCGTCGAAGTCAGGAGGTCGGCCACGATCTCGTTGAAGGGCACCTCGTTGGCGATCCGCTCGGCGAGCCATCCGTAGTAGAGAAGGGCGCCCTTGTAGTAGCGTCGATCGTTGCCGGAACTGTGGACCTGAAGCAGCTCGGCCCACTTCATCACCCACATTTCGGTGAACGCCTTGTCCTCCAGAAGAACGTCAATTACCGCCGCGCGCTTCTCGGGGCTGCCATCGGCCATGAACTTGTCGTACTCTTCGCGGGTGGGCAGACGGCCAATGACGTCGGCGTAGACCCGGCGAAGAAAGACCTCGTCGTTGCATTGCCCGGAAGGGAGGATGCGGAGCTTGTGGAGTTTGGCATGAACGAGATCATCGATGGCGTTTTTCCGAGCGGGGGACGGCTTCGTGTACTCGAGATTCTCGGGAATGACGATGACCTGCGAGCCGGTGGTGAAGACGTCGTAGCGAGCCATGATGAAGGCCTCGCCCCTGTCACCCGCTGTGAGCAGGCCGTTGCGGTCGACGGCGACGACGGACTCGTTGTTGGTGATGAAGACGCAGGTATCACTGACGTCGCGGTCGGTGCCGTCCGAGAAGCGGGCGCGCACGATGAGCTGGTGCTTGGCGCCTTTGCCCTCGAGCAGGAGAGAGCCGGGAAGGATGTCGATGCCCACCACGGTGGCCGTTTCAGCGGGATCCTCGGGCACGCCATTCTCAATCCACTCCTTGATGGTGGCGAAGGACTTGCTGTTTCGGTCGAAGAGCTTGCCGCCGGTGTGGGGGACTTCCTCCATGGACTTCAGGAGAAGAAAGCTCTGGTCGGGCCGCGCAAGGTTGACGCGACGACCGCTCATCTCGTAGACGATTTCCTGGTAGTCGCGACGGGGATCGAAACCGAAGAGGGTGAGACCAAAGCCGTCCTGCCCGCGCGAGGAACCGTGGCAGGCGCCGCTGTTGCAGCCCTCTCGCATGAAGACGGGCATGACGTCGAGATTGAAGGAGACGGGCCGGTCTGCTGTGGCGCCGGTCACCTTCAAGGGGACCTCCTTCTGCATTCCACCGAACTTCACGACGAGCTGGGTTTCTCCGTCGGCGACGGGGAGGAGCCGGGTCCCCTCCCGCTTGGCGAGCGCGGGGTTGGCAAAATTCATCTCGGCCCGGGAAGTGACGTCGATGGTGACGTCATCGTCGAAGGTGGCGACCACGACAATCTGCTGATAGTCGCGCTTGGTCTCGAGAGCGACGGACGGGGGGTAGACGTCAAGGCTTCGGATCTTCTTGGCGGAGGCAGTGGCGAGCGCCTTAATCTGCGCCTCGTCCATGGGACTGAGAACGGTCTCGGCCGGCCATGGGGCTCCGGCAGTGATCCAGCGCTCGAGCAGAGCTGTCTGCTCAGGCCGAAGCGGGTCGCCCTTCGGCGGCATGACGTCGTCGTGATCGTGGGGGAGCTTGACGCGCTCCAGAAGCAGGCTCTTGGCGGGGTCGCCCGGGACGAGAGAGGCTCCTCCCTCGCCTCCCTTGAGAGCGTTGGCCCGGGTATCGAGAAGAAGGTCCCCCTTCATCTTGTCTGTCCGGTGACACTCCACGCAGTTGGCGGAGAGCAGGGGAGCGATCTCCCGGTTGAAATCGGGTGCCTGCGCCTTTGCCGGCTGGGATGGGAGCTGCTCCTGAGCCTGAAGACCAGTGAACGCGAGAAGACTGGCGAGAAAAAGTACGAGGCGCTTCATGGTGCGTTGAAATGGGTGCCGCCTACCTGGCTGCGGCGACGCCGGGCTTGGCGTCCGGAGTCTTGGTCGGTTGAGGCTTCGGCTCGGGAACAGGCTCCGGCTCGGGAGGCTTGGGAGCATCGATCCGGAGGATGCCGCTGAAGGCGGTGCGCTGGTTCGCGACCACGCCATCACCGTAGGGAATCGCGAGATTGAGATAGAGGCTTTTATGCGTTCCCCGGGGCGACTTCTCGGTCGTCTTGACTTTGAAGACGAGTTCCTTGGTATCCTTGGTGTACTTGACGGGCTCGGTGCTGACTTCGCCAGGGGTGCCGGCAAGGCTGGCGGTCGCCTCGCCTTCGAAGGGTGTCGGGTGCGTGATGGGAATTCGCACTTCGCATTCCTTGCCCTGCTCCACGGCGGTGAGCTTCATCTTGCCGGTGGTGAAAGCCGGAATGATCCTGAGGTCGGCCGCGTTGGAGGCGTTGTAGACGTTCCCGGTGTCGGTCGCCGCCTCGCCCATGACGACGAGCTTCCAATTTCCCTTGGCGTTGCTCTTGGCGGTCAGAGTAAAGCTCGTCTCCGTCGCGCCTTCCTTGATGGTGACTTCGTTGGCGCCGGAGACGTTGGGCGGACGCCAGAGGGTCCATACCTTGACCGGTGCCTTGAACTCCGCCTCGCGCTTGATGGTAACCTTGTAGGCAAGACGCCCGTTCTGCACAAGAGGAGCCTTGGGCTGCTCGAGGCTAATCGTGAAGGGCGCCTTCTCGACGACGGCCGATGGCATCTGCTCGGAGACGACCTGGTAGAAGACCGTGTTGCCTGGACGGCCCATGATGAGGTTGGACGTGAGGGCTAGACCACCCGAGACTCGCCCCTCTTCCTTCACCATCGCAATCGATGGGGTGGTCATCCCGCCGGCCAGCGCGGCATCGGGGGCCGCCTCGAAAATGACCGGGAAATTGGGAACGCCATCCGGGACGACGTTGTTGAGCACCCTGACCCCGGCTGGAAGTCCGGGAAACTCGATCTTGAGAGGCTCGGCCCCTGAAACGGAACGTCGGCCGACGTTGAAGATGGTGGCGAATCGCCCGCCCCTGGGAACGCTGATGAACTTGCGATAGTGACTGTTGTTGTTCGCAAAGTCGGGAACCGTCATCGTGAGAGAAGGTGTGGGATTGAAGAGCTCCACCCGGTAGGCGTGGCTGGGCCGCCCGCGACCGAGGTGGTCCCTCACGTGGATGAGATACTCGCCGTCCGCGGGCGCCTTGAAATTGAACTTGCTGTCGAGGTTCCCGGCGGACCCATCGTCATTGCTGGCGAGCGCCTTGCCCTTGAGGTCTCGGACGACCACCACGCTGTCGAGGGTCGACCCGAGGCTCCGTGCGTACGACTGAACCGTGATCGTGCGGTCTTTCTTAAGACGGAACTTGAACCAGTCCTCGTCGCCGTCCTCGGAGATCTGCCCGTTGAAGGCCACGGGAAAAGTCGCGCCCCCGTCGGTGGCGTGCTCCCGGTCATTCGGCTCGGCCTCCAGAACATTGGGGAATTTGACGACACGAATGCGGTTGGGCGAGGGTGCCGTCTTGCCATCCCGCTCGGCGTAGACCTTGAACAGATCGGCCTCCGTGTCGGGAAGCTTGGCTTTTCCGGGCATGGTGCCTCCTCCCGGCAGAACGTAGGTGAATTCCAAGTCCTGACCACGCTGTCCTCCGAGAGGGTAAGTCACCTCCGGCCTGGGAAAACCTCCGACATGAACGCGGTATTGCGCGGTCCGACCGCCGTCGTAGGCGCTGTCGCGGACCTGAACGATGTAGTCGCCATCGGCCGGAGCTACGAAGCTGAGAAATCCGTCCTGCGCCAGAAGCGCCGTGTCGTCGGAAGAGGCGAGCTCGAAGCGGTTGAGATCGAGAACCGAGACGTGCGGATCAAAGAAGCTGCTGCGATCGTAGACGTACTGCCCCAGCCGCCAGCCCTCGATCTCAACCGAAAGCCTCTGATCCTTCTTGAGAGTGATCCGCCAGCAATCAACGTCCTCATCGGTGATCTTTCCGGTCAGGGTGCGGTCGTATTCAGCCTTGCCAGCCTGCTCGACGGTGTTGTTGGGTTCCTTCTCGGGTATCTCGTCGTACTGGCCGACGAAGAAGGGCTTGATCAGGCTGACTCCGGATTGAGTGCGCAGGCGGAGGTGACGCTGGCCAAGCTTGGCGTCGGCATCGACCGCGATCTTCACCACCATTTTGGCTTTCTCGGCCGACTCGAGCGACACGAAACGCACGCCGGGCTCGTAGAAGAGCACGTCTGCCGCGTCGGTCAGTCTGGATCCGGTAAAGGTGACCGTGCTCTCCTGGCCGCGCTTCAGTCCGGCGGGAAGCATTTCCACGACCACCGGCTCGGCAAGGAGTCGGGAGGAGCCAAGACAGGCAAGAAAGGCGGCGAGGAGAACGAGAGTCTTCATTCGGATCGTTGGAGGCTGATGCACCGGAAGGGTCGCTTCATCGAAGCCACCCTGCCGGCACCCTGGCGAGGAAGAGAAACAGGAAACTGGGCTAGCCCAGGATCGGCTCCAGAACGCTTCCACCGCGCACGATGTCGATCGGGCGATTTCCCGGCGACATGAGACGCTTGTGGGGGTCGATTCCAAGCAGGTGGTAGACCGTGGCCGCGAGATCCTCGGGGCTGACTGGATCCCGATCAGGTTCGCCGCCGAGGGAATCGGAAGCTCCGTAGACCTGGCCGCGATTGACCCCACCTCCGGCGAGGAAGGTGCTAAACACGCGGGGCCAGTGATCTCGGCCGTTGCCGGGGTTGATCTTGGGCGTGCGGCCAAACTCGGAGGTCACCAAGACGAGGGTCTCGTCGAGCATCCCGCGGTTGTCGAGGTCTGTCACCAACTGAGCGAGGGCCTGATCCAATTGGACACCGTTGCGTTGCATGCCGCCCTTGATGTTTCCGTGCATGTCCCAACCGCCGAGCGTCACTGAAACGAAGCGCACCCCTGACTCAACGAGGCGGCGGGCCAGAACCAGACGCTGTCCGGCCGCGTTGCGCCCGTAGGCGTCGCGGAGTCCCTTTTCCTCTTTGTTGAGGTCGAAGGCCTCACGAGCTTCCTTGGTCGAGATCATGTCGTAGGCGCGCTGATAAAAGGTGTCCATCGCTTCGATGTGATCACTTTCCTCCATGGTGCGGAAGCGTTCGTCGACGGCAGCGAGAAGCGTCTTTCGACGATCGAAGCGGCGCTGATCGACGTCTTTGGGAGCCTGCAGGTCGCGGACTTTGAAGTCGCCGGCGGCAGGATCGCTCCCCAGACCGAAGGGAGCGAACGAAGAACTGAGGTACCCCGAACCCGCATGGTTCGCTCCGGCGAAGTTGTCGGGGAAACGCGGCACCATGATGTAGGGAGGCAGATTGTTGCGAACTCCCAGCTCATGGGAAACGACACTGCCGAGACTTGGATACTCGATTGCCGGGCTCGGGCGGTAGCCGGTCCACATGTTGTGAGTGCCGCGTTCATGAGCAGCCTCGCCGTGCGTCATCGAGCGGATAATCGTCGCCTTGTCGGCGACCTGCGCGGTCTTCTTGAGGACCTCGCCGAAACGCTCGCCTTTGATTTTCGTTTCGATGGAACCAAGAGGGCCGCGGTACTCCTCGGAGGCGAGCGGCTTGGGGTCCCAGAGTTCCTGGTGGGCTGCGCCACCCGAGAGGTAGACGTTGATCACCGACTTGGCGCGACCGCGCGTGCCGCCACTGCTGCCGGCCGCCTTGGCCTGCATCCCAAGAAATTGAGGAAGTGTAAGCCCCAGCGCCCCGACCGCCCCGACCTGAAGCGCGCTCCGGCGGGTGTGGGATTCAAGAAAGCTTGTCGACTGGATCAGGTGCTCGTTCATGGTGTGGTCGCTATGAGGGAGAGATACCCCTCGCATTCACAACGACCTGCACGCGCCGCTCTTTCAAGAATTTCGCAGACCCGAAAAGTCTCTACTGAAGCAGCTTCCGGAGTCCTCCGCCGCTGCGCAGCATCCAGCCATTGCTGACGAACTCGCTGATGAAGACCTGATTGTCCGCCTTTCCGCCGACGGGGAAACGAAGCCGCACCACGAGTGGCATCGTCTTCTCGCCTGCCATTT
>ENA-ORXT01001556-ORXT01001556.1-marine-metagenome-genome-assembly--contig:-NODE-1556-length-30479-cov-8.695382_pt1 | contig 30479 bp, 15 predicted proteins | sample MGYA00237868_ERZ511482 | MGnify/ENA metagenome assembly ERZ511482 | reverse complement strand
CGCTACCCGCTCGATTGCCTGAAGATCGACCGGGCGTTCGTCGCCGATCCTGCCCAGATCGACCTGCTCGAGCTGATCCTCGGCATCGGTCGCACGCTGGGGCTGACGACCGTGGCCGAAGGGGTCGAGCACGCCGGGCAGGCACGCTGGCTCGAGTCGCACGGCTGCGATCAGATCCAGGGGTTCCTGTACGCCCGTGCGATGCCGGCCGACCAGGTTCTCGCCTGGCTCGGCCAACGGCGACCGCGCCTGCGGCACGCGGCCTGACACCCGCGGTACGGTACCGGCGGGACGCCCCCCGCGCGCCGACGCTGAGGGCCTGTGAAGGGATGAAGGGTACATCCTGCACCCTTCATCCCTTCACAGGCCCTCAGCGCAGACCCAGCCAGATCCCGGCCGCGATCGCCTCGCGCTCGGGGGCGAGCGGGTGGATGCCGGGCGGCGGGGTCCGTTCCAGCAGTTCCTGCACCAGCATCACCAGCTCGGCGAACAGGAACTCGACGATCTCGTCCGGCACGCTCGCGCCGGTGAAGTTGACCGGGTAGCCGCGGTTGACCAGGTACAGCGTCCGTGCGCCGTTCACCGGCCAGGCGTCGATGTGCTCGTGGACCGCCAGCGGCGGACCGGTGGCGATGCGCGCGAGGTGGTGCAGGTCGATCTCGTGATCCTTGGAGGCGCCACTGACCAGGAAGCAGCGATCCGGCAGGCGGTCCAGCAGCGCGGCGTCGATGGATGTCCGGCCCGAAGCGCCGATCACGATCCGCACCGCGTCCGGTCCGTTCCCGGCGGTGCCGACATCGATGTCGATCTCGCCCGGACGGTACAGGCCGAACCCGTCGACCGTGGCCTCCACGCAGGCGACCGGGTCCGTGTCGGCGACCGAGACGCGCATGCCGCGTCGCGACAGGCTGTGCGCCACCCCGTGCCCCACCCAGCCGTACCCGCACACCAGCGCCTCGCGACCGACCAGCGCGAAGCCGATCTCGCGCAGGATCGTGTCCAGGGCCGCCACCACGGCCTCCCCCACCTGCCCGCCCTCGATCCGCTTGAGCCGGGTCTGCGCGCAGTTCAGCTGCGGCACGCGCAGCTGGGGCAGCGACTGCGCCACCCACACGCCCTGCTTGGTGACCTCGATCGCACCGATCACCCGGGAGATCCGATCGGCGAACCGTTCGTGCAGGGCACGGATCGTGTAGCCACCGACCTCGTGGATGATCAGCCGATGGCCCTCGGCGGCACACCGTTCCAGGCACGCACCGAAGGCAGCGGCCACCACCTCGTCCAGATCATCCCGCGCATCAGGCAGGTGCACGGTGATGCCGTGCGCGCGCAGCGTGCGCACCACGTCGGGGTCACCGCTGTAGCCGATGCTCACCACGTCCGCGATCGGCACGTGCTCGTGCAGCAGCAGCAGCAGCCGGGCGGTGTCCGGGTACAGGTGCTGGACCACGAACTGCCTGACCCCCTCGTAGCGTTGCAACCCGATGCGCCGGGCGGTCTCGCCCAGGAAGTCGGGGTGCAGGGCGGCGACCGCCCCCGCGACCGCGTCCCGCGTCACGGCGGGCGCTTGCTCGTGGCGATGAACAGCACGTCGTTGGACACGCCCTTCAGAAACGGCACCCGGCCCAGCGTTCGCGACAGCCACAGGTCGACAGGCTTCAACGGGCCCCACTCGAACGTGCGCCCTCGCAAGCGGTCGAACAGTCGGCCGAGACGGTTGTCGGGCCGGTAGCGGCGGCTGGCCATCGGCAGGTAGGGCAGCACCGACAGGTAGCCCAGACCGCGCTCGCCGTCGATGCGGAAGCCGTGCTCGAGCAGGCGGCGCCATTCCCGACGCGTCAGACGGATCTTGTGCTCGGGGTAATGCAGGTGCGGCAACTTGAACCGGTCCAGCCGGTACATCTGCGGCAGGGTGACGATCAGCGTGGCACCGGCCGGCACGATGGTGGCGAGCCGCTCGATCGTGTCGCGCAGCACCGCGGGATCCTCGTGCAGGTGTTCGAGCACGTCCAGCGCGAGGATCACGTCCGGCGCCCACGGCAGCACGCCGGCGGTGGTCTCGGGGTGCAGCAGGTCCACGACCGCATCGGGCCCGAAGCGCGGCTCGTAGTCGACCCCGAAATAGTCCATGTCCAGACGCAGCCGGTCCAGGTACTTGCGCGCGACCTGCAGGCCGCAGCCGATGTCGAGCACCCGGGGGCGTTCCAGGCCGAGTCCGTCGATGGTGTCCTTGACCAGCGAGAACTTGACGTGGTTGAACAGATTCTCGTCACGGGTCTCCAGCAGTCGCTGCACCAGATACGGCGAGCGGTCCGGATCCGCGGGCGGGAACTCGACCCGCCGGGGCGAGGGCCCGGGAGCCGGCACCGCCTGCGGTCCCGTGACGGGCCGGCCCGCATCGTTGGCCGCCCTGCGTCCGGACTCGGGATTCGCGACAACCTGGTCTACCGACATCACTCACCTCCGCAACGATGCCCGGTAAAATGACCGGGCGAGCGTGACGGTATAGCAAGTTATTCCGCGACGAGGCGATGACGCGGTGTCCCGATCTCTGACGCTCGCAGGACGTCTGCAGGCTCGGTACGGATCGGTCCGTCAGACGAACGCCGCGATGCAGCCCGCCATGATCACGCCCGGAAACAGACCGAACCCCAGCACCGCCAGCCCGTTGATCGCCAACCCTGCCTGCACGTCGCCGGCCGGCCGGATATCGCGCGCCTCGAGGGGTTCGTCGAAGTACATCAGCTTGACGATGCGCAGGTAGTAGAACGCCCCGGCCACCGACATCGCCACGCCGAGCAGCGCCAGCCAGGTGAAGCCGGCATCGACGACGGCGCGCAGCACCGACAGCTTGGCGTAGAAGCCGACCAGCGGAGGCACGCCGGCCAGCGAGATCATCGCCACCAGCATGACCGCGGCCAGCAGGCCGTGGCGTCTGGCAAGCCCTGCCAGGTCGGTCAGCTCGGTGGCCTCGTGGCCGCCGCGCGACAGGGCCGCGAGCACGCCGAAGGCTGCCAGCGTGGTCATCGCGTAGGTGATCGCGTAGAACATCGCCGCGCTGTAGCCGGCAGGCGTCGCCCCCACCATGCCCAGCAGCAGGAAGCCCACGTTGCTGATCGTGGAGTAGGCGAGCATGCGCTTGATGTTGGTCTGCGCGATGGCCACCAGGTTGCCCACCACCAGCGACAGCGCCGCCAGGATCGCCAGCATGGCCTGCCAGTCCGTATTCAGGGCCGGCAGCGCGTCCACCAGCAGGCGCACCATCATGGCGAAGGCGGCGATCTTGGGGGCGGTGGAGATGAACATCGTCACCGGCGTCGGCGCCCCCTCGTACACGTCCGGCACCCACATGTGGAACGGCACCGCCCCGAGCTTGAACGCGATGCCCACGATCAGGAAGGTCAGACCGAAGCGTGCGCCGGTGTCGCCCTGCTCACCGACCAGCAACGTGTCGCGGATGATCGCCAGGTCGAGCGAACCGGTCGAGCCGTACACCATCGACATGCCGTACAGCAGCATGCCGGAGGCCAGCGCGCCGAGCACGAAGTACTTCATGCCGGCCTCGGAGGCGCGCGCATCGTCGCGCGACAGCGCCACCAGCGCGTACTGCGACAGCGCCAGCAGTTCCAGGCCGAGATAGATGGTCAGAAGGTGCTTGGCGGACACCATGATCATCATGCCGGAGACGGCGAACAGCAGCAGCACGAAGTACTCGCCACGCGCGATCAGGCGCCCGGTCAGGTAGTCGCGCGAGTACAGCAGCACACCGATCGCGATGATCAGCACCCACACCTTCAGGCTGCCCGACATCGCGTCGATGCCGTAGGCGCTGGACCAGCCGATGACCGGCTCCACCCCGGTCTGGCCGAACGCGAAGAACAGCGTGACGATCAGGCTGGCCTGGGAGGCCCAGTAGACGGCGTGCGAGTCGACCCGGGTGAACAGGCTGAGGACCAGCACCAGGCAGGTCGCGGTCAGCAGGAAGATCTCCGGCGCCGCGATGCTTAACGTATCCAATGGCGTCGTCTCAGTACTTGGGAGTGGAGATGTGCTGCACCAGATGCTCGACCGAGGCGTGCATGACCCGGCCCAGCAGATCGGGCCACAGCCCGAGCAGCAGCACGAAGAAGGCGAGCGAGCCGAGCATCCAGAACTCGCGACGGCTGACGTCCTGCAGGGCGGCCACGCGGTCGTTGCCGACCGGCCCGAAGATCACCCGCTTGACCATCCACAACGTGTAGGCCGCGCCCAGGATCAGCGTGGTGGCCGCCAGGAAGGCGATCCAGAAGTTGGCCCGGAAGCTTGCCAGGATGACCATGAACTCGCCCACGAACCCCGAGGTGCCCGGCAGCCCGGCGTTGGCCATGGCGAAGAACACCATGAACGCGCCGAACAGCGGCATGGTGTTGATCACGCCGCCGTAGTCGGCGATCTCGCGGCTGTGCACGCGCTCGTACATCACGCCCACGCACAGGAACATGGCCGCCGAGATGAAGCCGTGACTGACCATCTGGATGATCGCGCCCTCCATGCCCAGCACGGTACCGGCGGTGTCACCCTTGTCGATCAGCACGAAGGCGATGAAGATGCCCAGCGTCACGAAGCCCATGTGGCTGATCGAGGAGTAGGCGATCAGCTTCTTCATGTCGCGCTGCACCAGGGCGACGAAGCCGATGTACACCACCGCCACCAGCGAGATCACGATCATGAAGATGTCGAGCCGAGCGGCCGCATCCGGCACGATCGGCAGGCTGAAGCGCAGGAAGCCGTAACCGCCCATCTTCAGCATGATGGCCGCCAGCACCGCGGAGCCCGCGGTGGGCGCCTCCACGTGCGCATCCGGCAACCAGGTGTGCACCGGCCACATCGGGATCTTCACCGCGAAGGCGGCGAAGAACGCCAGGAAGATCCAGAACTGCTCGTCGCGGCCCAGCGCCAGCGCGTGCATGTCGAGGATGGCGAAGCTGCCGCCCTGGCGGTACAGCCAGATCAGCGCCACCAGCATGAACACCGAGCCCAGGAAGGTGTACAGGAAGAACTTGATCGTGGCGTAGACGCGGCGCTGCCCGCCCCAGATGCCGATGATCAGGAACATCGGGATCAGCGTGGCCTCGAAGAAGATGTAGAACAGCATGGCGTCCAGCGCGCTGAACACGCCGATCATCAGCCCGCTCAGGATCTGGAAGGCCCCGAGATAGACCGCCGGCCGGTCCGAGATGATCTCCCAGGCCGAGATCACCACCACCACGTTGATCAGCGCGGTCAGGATCACCAGCGGCATGGAGATGCCGTCCACCCCCAGCGCGTAGGCGATGTCGAACATCGGCAGCCATCGCGCCGTCTCGACGAACTGCATGTCGGGCGTGGACAGGTCGAAGCCCGCGTACAGCGGCAGGCTGGCGAGCAGCGTGAGCACCGAGGCGCCCAGCGCCAGCGGGCGTGACAGACGGTCGCCGGCGGCGATGATCGCGACACCCGCCACGATCGGCAGCCAGACGACAAGACTCAACCAGGGCATTGCAACCTCTACGGAACCCCGTGCGGGGCCGGCATCAGACGAACGGGAACCGCGACGGCATCGGGCCCAGGTGCAGCGGCTCCGTCGGTAACTGACCAGAATAGCCCGATGGATGCGCGGCGTCCAGCGTACCGGGAACCCGGATGCACTCGCCGGCGCACGAGGCGGTTACCGGCCGGTCCGCCGTCCATCGGCATCGCGCCCGTCACGCCTATTCGATCATCACGGCGAAGATCAGCACCACGCTCTCGCCCGGGCCCACCGCGTCGATCTCGCCCGCCACGCGACCGGTACCGCCGTCGCCGGGCTCGGTGATCGTGCAACCGGGGTCCGAACAGCTGGCGGGCGCGCGGTAGGCGGTGAACGGCGGCGTGGCATCCTCGATGACGGCGTTGAAGACACGCTCGGTACCGGCATTGGTCGCCGTCAGGCGGTAGCGCACGCAATTGCCGCCAGGCTCGACGGCGAAGAGCCGGTGCGTGTACGCGCCGTCCAGAGTGCCGTCGCAGCCGATGTCCGGCGCCTGCTCCTTGACGATGAGGATGTCGCCCGAGGTGATCGTGGTGACGTCGTCGACCGCCACCACGGCGCCCCCCCCCTGCCAGGTCGCGCTCAGCGTGGTGGCGTTCACCGCCCCCTCGGGCGCGGCCGGCGGGGCGAACACCTCGACGAACAGCACGCGGGACTCGCCGGGACCCAGCGAATCGATCGCATCGATCCGCCGATCGCCGGCATCGAACACCCCGTCGCCGTTCGCGTCCTCGTGCACCGAGGATTGCCAGCCCCGGGCGGATCGTTCGTCGTCGGTGCTCAGCGCGATGCCGGCTATCGGGGCGTTGCCGGTATTGGCCAGACGGTGCGCGTACACGATCGAATCGCCGGGCTCGGCCTGGGCGCGGCCGCCGGGTTCGAGCAACAGGGTCGCAGCATCGCTCACCACGATCGCATCGTGGATCACGTCGCGCGTGCCACTGCCCGGCGACAGCACCCGGAAGTACAGCGAGCGCTCGCCCGGTGTCGCCTCCGACGGCACCGAGACGTCGGCGAACACCGCCACCGAGTCCCCCGGCGCGATCGCATCGGTGGCGCTGATCGTATCGGCGTCATCGGCGCTGCGGAACGTCACGCTCCAGCCCGGCGGCAACGCGAGCTCGGCGAAGCTGCCGTCGGTGCTGGCCGCCAGCTCGAAGGCTTCCGGTGCGCCGCCGGTGTTGGCCACGTGCAGCACGAAGCGGGCGGTGGTGCCCGGTGCGGCCGTCACGACCTTGACCGCGTCCGCCTCGGGCCCGCCGCCCGTGCCCAGCGCGTCCACCTCGCCGGCGGCCGCGTCGTTGGTCAGGTCGACGGTGCCCGGCGCGATCGCTCCGAGCCGGTTGCTCACCGGGTTCGCATCGTCGGGAGCGTTTGAGGAACGCGCGATCGTGGTCGCCACGAACCCCGCCCCGTCGTTGTCGCCAGCCGCACCGGCCGGCAGGATCGCCTGCACCACGATCGGGAAACCGCTGCCGGGCGACAGCGGGCCGGTATCGGCGATGCCGTCACCGTCGCTGTCGAGCAACGGCGTGGCACCGTCGGAGCGCAGCAGGCGGAACACCGTGTCCGGCGGGAAGGTGGCGCTGTCCGTATCGATGACGATATCGAGCGTGTCGGTCTCGTTGCCGGTGTTCCAGACGGTGTTGGCGAACGTCACCGTGGAGCCCTGCGGCGCGCTGGCCACCACCACCGGCTCGGCCTCGCCATCGACGGCGCTGGTGGTCGACCCGTTGGCGACGACGCCGGACGCGCCGGAGACCTCGAAGTCGACCGTGTTGCTTCGAGCACGCGCCACCGTGGACGCACCGTCGCCGTACTCGTGCTCGGCAGCGTTGGACAACGCTCCGGCCGCCAATCCGGCATCGATGGTGACCTGGAAGCTCAGCGATCCGGCGGCGCCGGGTGCCACCCCCGCCACGATGGCGGTCACCTGGTTGGCGCTGTCGCCGTCGGCGTCGCGGTCGGACTCCGGCAAGCCGGCGCAGCTGACATCGTAGGCGCAGAAGCGCACCGTGTCCGGCGCTCCGCCGTGGGTGTCCGTCGCGTCGGCATCGCTCAACGGCTGCGTTCCGGTGACGCTCCAGCGGCCCGAACCCGGTACGTAGCTCATGCCGCCCGGCAGGGCATCGATGAGGGTCAGGTCGGACGCCGCCGTGGACGATGCGTTGCGGTAGCCCAGCGTGACGGTGTACGGCCCGCCCGGTGACGGGCCGCCACGCGCGCTGATCGACTTGAACACGTCGATGACCGCGCGGGTGGCGACCGTCGCCCGGTCGGTGTTGCCCGCACCGATGCTTGCGTTGAAGTCGCTGCTGGCGCGAAGCTCCAGCTCGGCGATCGTGCCGCCGGATACCCCGCCCGGCATGCGCCCGAGAACCACGATGTGAAACGCCTGGCCGGGCCCGAGCGTGGGGCTCGACGACAGCGGCGTGGCACCGTCGGCGATACCGTCCTGGTCGGCGTCGGCGAAGATCGACACGCTGGAGAAGTCGACGTCGTCGCCGGACGCATTCGTCACCGACAGCGCGAAGGCATCAGGTCCATTGCCGGTATTGGTCAGCGTGTGGCTGAACACCACATCGGTGGCGGGTACGGCGAGCCGGCTCTGGCTCGCCGTCAGCGACACGCCGGCGCTCTGCCTCACCACCGTCTCGACGACGTTGGAGGTGACGTTGCGCTCGGCGCCACCGGCGTCGACGTAGGTGGCGCTGGCCTGATTCAGTATGCGGCTGCCGGCCGGAGCCGGGTCCGCGATGGCGGTCCGGGCGACCGCCAGGGCGGCGAGGAGCAGCACCCGAGGCAGCGCCCGGAGCAGCGCCCGGAGCAGCACCCGGAGCAGCACCCGGAGCAACGCTCGGGGCAGCGCCCGGGGCACGGACGAGGCGAGGCGCACGGATCGCCCGCCGTGGCGGGGCGCGCCATGAACGCCTGGCCTCAACGCACTCCCCGTGCGGCGGCGAACGGCGGCTCGGCCGGTGAAGGGGACGCCGGCGAGTCCGGCGAACCCGCCGGGGAGACGCTGCGTCGTGGCCGATCCAGCTCGAAGGGCACCGGCTCGCCGGCGCTGTCGAGCAGCAGCAGTTCCACCCGTCGGTCGATCGCGACGCCCGGTCCGTCGTCCGGCCCGTCGTCCGATCCGGCATCGGGACCGCGCAGCGGAGCGGCCTCGCCCAGCGCGGCTCGCACGATCCGCCGCGGAGCGATGCCGGCCTCGGTCAGGGTACGGACCACGGCGGCGGTACGCGCGAGCGAGAGGTCACGGTTGTACGCCCCTCCACCGACCGGATCGGCGTGCCCGCGCACCGCCACGCGCAGTTCCGGGTAGGCCTGCAGCACCGCGACATCGCGCGCCAGCCGTGCTTGCGCCCGCGCGCTCAACGCACTGCGATCGAAATCGAAGAACACCACCGGCGACCACGTCATGGTGCCGCCGGTGGTGCGCTCGCGCACGAGCGTCTGCCCGGCCGGCGCGTCGACGAGCGCCACTCGACAGTCTTGCTCGTCGTACTGCGCGTACAGCTCCTCCGTCGTCGCGCAACCGTGCAGGCCCGCCACGAGCAGCACCAGCAGCAGGGCCGGCAGCCGTCGCGCCAACGGCGCTGCGGGCACGGATCGGGGGCGTGGCACGGTCGAAGTCATGTGTCGGGCCCTCGCTCGCCCTGCAACCAACCAAAGGCGCTGTCGTCGAATTTGTAGCGCAGTCCGAACCGGACACCACGCGCGTCGTAGCCCTCGGGATCGAGGTCGTCGTCGCGAAAGCCCGCGACGTTGTAGCCGAGCTGGAACAGCAGGTTCCGGTCCACCACGTAGGAGGCTCCCAGCCCGAGCGTGTACCGCCGGCCGGTGGCGCGCCGGCCGGTCGCCAGCAGTCCGCCCCGCAGGTCCAGGCCCCAACGCCGATCGATGTCCCACAACAGTCGCGTGTCGAGCAGGTAGGCCGCACCGGTGATGTCCGCACCCGGCGCGAAGGTCGTCTCCCGCTTGCCGCCCACTCGCCCGCTGAGCGTCAGCCGTGGCCCCAGCTGCAGGTTCTGGTGGGTCGAGAGCACGTGCACGTCACGGTCGCCCGCCGCCTGCCCGGTGCGCTCCTGCTTGAACTGGTACTGGAACAGCATGTGATGGCGATTGTCGAGCCGCGGGCGCCGGGCCAGCCCGGTGGTGAAGCTGTGGCGCATCGTCCGCCCGCCCCGCTCGGAGTCCTGGCGCGTGAAGCTGTCGCGCAGCAACAACGTCCAGTCCAGGTCCAGCCGGGCGACGTAGGTGCCGCGCAGCCCGACGTAGTCGCTGGCCCGGCCGCGTCGCATCTCGACCCGTGCCGTCGCCTTCGCGTTCGGATTGCGGGTATCGAGCGCGCCGAGGGAGACGGCCAGACCGTCACCGCCGTCGTCACCGGCGATCGTGTCCACCACCTCCAGCGCCGGCGAGACGGAGAGCCCGGGCCGCAGCGTGTAGTTGCCCCGCAATCCGCTGCCGGTCTCGAGGTCGCGGCCGCCGAACGCTCCACGGATGCGGTACTCCGAGTACAGGCGGGTGTTCGGCAACACGTCGGACTCCACACCGGCCGCCAGCGCCCGGGTTTCGCCCTGGCTGCCGAGAGAGGCGATGCCGTAGATGCCGTTCTGGCGCTCGTAGCGCGCGTACACATGGGCGTGCTCGTGCACCTGCAGCTTGCCGCCGAGCGACACCCGATCGCGCGAGGCACGCACGATGTCCCGCTCGTACTCCACCTCCACCGAGCCGGGTCGGCCCGCGAGAGCGAAGCGGCGCGCCGCCCCCAGCAGCGCGGTGTTGAAACGGTCGTCGCGCGCGCCTGTACGCTGACGGATGTGACGCACGCCGCCGCGCAGCGTCCAGGCCCCGAGGGTGCGATCGAACGCGATGCCGAGCGCGCTGCGCAGCTCGTTGCTCGTCAGCGCCTCGCTGCGCGTGGCCTCGACGCTCGCCCCCAGGTGGTCGCCGAGTCTGCGGGTGTGCCTCAGCGACGCCTCCTCGCGTCCGGACGCGATGGCCGCACCCGTGCTGGTGAATCCGACGCTTGCGCGTGCCAGCACCAGTTCGGTGAGGTGTTCGCGACCGACCTCGCCGCCGCGCCGCTCGATGCCGACGCGCTGCGCATCACCCGCCTGGCTGCCGTCGTTGTGCGTCAGGCGAGCGATGCCGATGGTGGCGGCCGTACGCTCGTCGGGACGGTACTCCAGCCAGACCCCACCGAGTCGCTCGCCGGTCTCGGGGTGGGCGTCGTCGGTGTAGCTCACGCCCGCGATCAGCGCATCGGTGAAGGCGTGGCGCACGCGCGCACCGACCACGTCGTGCGGCTCGCCACCGGATTCCAGGTCGTAGCTCACGCGCACGAACACCGGGTTCAGCGACTCGTCGAAGCTCGGCACCGGCGACGAGAAGGTCAGCTGGCCGGCGAACGGATCGAGCAGGTAATCCCCGAAACGCGACAGGCGCCGTGCCGAGATCACCAGCCCGGGATTGCGCCGATCGCGCACGACGAGCTCGACCACCTCGCTGTCGGGCACGATGGGCGCGCCCTGCAGCGCGAACAGCATCGCGGTGCCGTTGCCACGGATCTCCTCCGAACCACGGCCGTCCTCGGGGCGGGCGGCGAAGAGCCGAAGCCGCGTGCGACCCCGATCGTAGCGTCCGTTCAGACCGGTCAGCACGCGCTGCGCGCTGGCCAGATCGGCCACGGTGTCGGCATCCGCATCGGTCAGGTAGTCGCCCCACATGAGGCTGTTCTTGCCGCGCTCGAGCTTTGCGTACAGCTTGCTGCGGCTCTGCGCCTCGTAGCCGCGCACCGACGCGTCACCGTGCACCGGGTAGTGGGCATTGGGGTTGATGTCGCGCAGCAGCTCGGCGCCCGAGTCCTTCTCGGTGTCGTAGGACAGGGTGAGCTGCGCGTTGCCGCGCACCCGACCCTTGAGGAACATCGACAACCGCGCATCCAGTGCGGCATCGCCGTCGAGTCCGTCGGCCTGGCGCGTCGGCGCCCCGTCGCCGATGCGACTCGCGCCGTAGTCCAGCTCCAGCAACCCGACGCCGAACAGCGGCCGCAGCGAGGCGATCTGGAACACCCGCAGGCGGGCCGCCATGTCGTTGGCCCTGGCACGCACGTTCACGGTCCCGGTGAACTCGGAGCTCTTCAGGTGCACCGTGGCCCGACCGTCCTGCACCCGCACCTGGTGGCCGGGCTCGCTGTCCTGCAGGTCCTCCTCCAGCCATGCCGCGCCGTCGCTGCCACCCGCCTCGAGCGTCACGAAGTGCACCCCCTGCGCGGGGTAGTCGTTGTCGTCCAGGATGTTGATCTCGATCGGCAGCACGGTGCGGCCACCGTCGGCCGGCAGCGTGTCGGTGCGCGCGCGCAGCACCATGCGCGTGCCCATGGCGGGGCGCTTGAACGCAGCCTTCGCCAGCAGGCGTGTATTACCGAAGGCGTCCACGCCACGCACCTCGACGCGATTGACGCCGCTGCGCAGCGTGACGCCGTACCAGGCGACGATCTGTGCGCGCTCGCGGCGGTTCTCGATGCGCTCGCCGATCTGGGCGGCGTCCACCGGCTGCCCGTTGACGAACAGCGTCGGTTCGACGCCGGCGCGCACGACGGCGACGAAGCGGCCGTCCAGGCTGGTATCGCCGCTGGGCCACAACCAGGTGCCTGCCTTGCCTTGTTCGGCGGTGATCGCGTTGGCCAGCGATGCCGGATCGATCGCAACCGACGCCCCGGGCACGCCGTCGGGCACGGTCGCATCGTCCCTGCCCCGCTCGGCCGGTTCCCCGTCCTGCAGGCCGCGCACGCCGCGCGTACGCCCGGCGTCCGGGCCGTTCAGGATGCCGTTGGACAGGTCACCGTCGATGTCGACGTCGCGCGGAGCTACGCGCAGCGGGTCGAGCTCGGTGTCCGGATCGTAGTCGCCGCTCTCGTCGAGCAGCCACTCGCCGTCGACCTTCTCGTTGCGCAGGCGGATCTGCTCGAACACCGCGTCCCGATCCTCGCTGCGTGGACAGCTGGCCGCGAAGTCGGCGCGGTGGAAGTCGCCGGCGGACAGTTCCACGAAGCGGCTGTCGCCCACGGCGGCATTGGCCACGTCTATCGGCTTGAAGGTGATCCCGTCGGGCACGGTGATCGGATCGATCCGCAAGGCGTGCGCGCGGGGCTGCAGGCCGTACAGGCTGTACTGCCCGTTCTCGTCGGTGATCGCGAAGGTGCCGTCGTCGAGATAGAGCTTCACGCCGCCGATCGGCCACTCCGCATCGTTCTGCAGCCCGTTGCAGTCGGCGTCGATGTAGACCTTGCCGAACAGCGAGGCCCGGTCCGACAACACGCCGGTGCGCTCCAGGCGCACGCGGGCACCGGTGCTCAACGAGCGCAGCGGCGCACCGCTGGCGGCACGCGCGCGCACATCGGCCACGTTCATGCCGTCACCGTCGATCGCGCCCGCGCCGACCTCGAGCGCATAGACCAGCTCGCGCTCCTCGCCGGGTTCCAGCGTTCCTATCCCGAAGCGCAGCTCCGGCCCCTGACCGCCGGACACGCTGCCCGGCGTGCTCGACGGATCCTGCAGGTCCACGCCGACGGATGCGTTCGTACGCTCGCCATCGATCGTGACCGTGCCCTCGACCAGCTTGAAGCCGTAGGGCAACCGCTCGTGCACGGTGACGCCGAACTGCGTATCGGTGCTGATGTTGCCGACCCGCACCGAGTAGCCGACCACGTCCCCCGGGCCGGCCTCGGTGCGCAGCGCGCGCTTCTCGATCATCAGCCGGGTGAATCGATCGGCCGGATCGAGCGGGATGTCGGCCAACGGGGTCGTGGCGCCCGGTGTCACCGTGAAGAGGCCGGTGACGCCGGCGTTCAGCCCCGCGGCACCGTAGGAGAACGCATTCACGTCGTAGCTCGGCAGCATCTCCGGCGGCACGTACGACGGGAAGACCCACCGCTCGGGGGGCTCCACCAGCAGGGCGTAGCCTTCGCCCTGCCCGAGCATCGGCAGCACGTACTCGCCGCGCTCGTCGGTGACCGACACGGCGGGCTCGCCGGTCAGGCGATCGCGGGCGATGCCGCCACGGCCGTTCGGGCCCCGCAGCACGGTGACGGTGGCACCCGCCACCGGCGCCAGGTCGAAGGCATCGAACACCGTCGCCTTCGCCTCGGTGATGACGGTATCGGTCAGCAGAGAATCGGACCCATCGTTCTCGAGGCTGGCCTCCAGCGTGGCGTCCGGCCCGGTCGACAGCAGGCAGTCGGCGTCACCCCGACCCAGATCGGGCCTGGGTGCTGCGGGCGGCGCACTGCCGCCGGGGCAGAATCGCCCTGCCGCTCTCTCGCCGCCGGCCTCACGGGTACCGTCCATCAGCCGGATCGGGTGCAACGACCGGTACACTCCCGTGCCCGGACCGGTCTCCAGCATGACCACTTGCAGCCGGTCGTCGGTACCGCTGGCGTGCAGATCGACGACGACGTAGCGGCCCGGTCCGTCCTCGCCCATGAACGCCACCGACTCGAGCCCGTCACCGGTCAGTTCCAGGTAGGCACCGTCGCGAACCGGTCCGTAGCGTTCACCCGAACGCTGCAACCGGTAGCCACCGCTGTCGACGAAGTCGTCGCCGTCGTCGAAGTCGGGCGCACGGCCGGTATCGCGTATCGCCTGCGACGGCTCCACGAAGCGCAGCGTTGCCGGACGGGCCGGCGTGGCGGGGTCGGTCGGCTCCGTGGGCTCCGTGGGCTCCGTCGGCCCGGTCGGCTCGCTCGGCCCGCCGGGTTCCGCGGATCCGGCGCCGATGACCAGATCGGCGCGCGAGAGCGCCTCCCGACCGGAGGCCTCGGACACGGCCTGCAGCGCCAGCGCGTAGCGCTCCCCCTGCATCGCCCGGGGCGGCACGGTCCCCGCCACCACCAGGTCGATCGCATCGCCGGGCGCTACCCTCGGTGTGCGCGTGATGCGCGGCTCGCCGGCATCGGCGATGCCGTTGCCGTTGACATCGAGAAAGACCGCCAGATCGGCGAGCGTGCCGGCGTCGTCGTCCAGGTCGAGCGCGTCGAGCCCGAAGCGGTCGGCCACGTTGCCGGTGTTCTCGAGCCGATAGGCCACGCTTTCATACGCCCCCGCCTCGCCGATCGTCTCCGGATCGGCAGCGAGCACGAAGTCGGGCACGGCCGCCACCACCACCGACGACCGGTTGGAGAGCGAGCTCTGCGCCGTGCCGGTGCCCGGATCGAACCAGCGGATCTCGGCCCGGTTCACGATCTCCGTACCGGACTCCACCGCTGCTGTGGTGCCCACGCTCACCAGCACCGCGGCGATCGCCAACCCCAGGCCGACGCGCACCATCGTGACGGGGGCGATGCGTTGCAGGACGGACAAGCGAGACGTGCGCATCGGTTTCTCTGGCCGCTGTGATGCCCGATTCGGGGAGTCGCCTCCCGGCGACGGTGGGTACCGGTGCAAGGCGGACCCCGTGACGGACCCCGTGACGGGGTCCGCGGCGAGGTCCGCTGCGGGGTCAGTCGACCTTGACGCTGAACTGTCCGGTGGCCTTCTGGCCGGGCACCAGCGTGCCGCCCTGGTCCGCGCCCGGGTCGGCACCCGGGCCGACGTAGTACACGATCGAGGAGCCGTTCCAGGTGGCCGCGTCGCCGTCCGCCGCGTCGGTCGCCGGAGCCGGCGAGCAGGCGTTGTCGATGCAATAGGCAAGCCGTCCCGCCTCGAACGTGGTGAATGCGGGCACGGCGTCGGTGATGGTCACGTTGCGCGCATCGACATCCCCCTGGTTCTCGGCCACCAGGCGCCACACCACGCACTGCCCGGGCGCGACCTGCGTCGCCTGCACGGTGCTGAAGTCGGCGTCGGCGACGATGCCGTCGCACTCCGGATCCACGGCGACGGTCTTGGTCAGGCGCACCTGCGTGTTGACGACGTCGGTCTGATACGACACGGTCGATCCGGGGCCGCCGAGCCGGTTGTTGGTGGCGGTCAGGGTCAGCGTGTCGACCTGCCCCGGTGCTGCGGTGCGCGGTGCCAGCACGGTGGCGCGCAGCGGCACCACGATGCCGGGGCGCAGCACCAGTTCGGGGTTCCCGTCGCCATCGACGTCCAGCACCTCGATGCTCTCCACGCTGCCGTCGGCCAACTGCACCGATATCGACGTGCCGGCCACGAGGTTGCGCAGCACGGTATCGGGCACACCGTCGCCGTCGGTATCGATCGAGACGGTGTTGTCGAAGGCGGCGTCGCTGTTGGCGCTCGAAAGCTCCAGGGTTTCCCGGGAGTTGCCGGTGTTGGACACCGTCAGCGGGTAGTCGACCGTGCCGCCGGGCTCGATCTGGTTAGATGCGCTGGGCGAGAACGTCACCCGGGGGTCGGCCTCGACGTCCACCGCATCGAGCAGGGTGTCGGTGGCGCCGGAGCTGGCCGAGACGATCTGGAAGAACAGCGGGTAGTCCGAGTCACCGTCCCCGTTGGCATCGAAGGGGTCGGGCGTGCCGTCGGCATCCCGGTCCGAGCCCTGGTAGTCGGCCTCGGCAAGCGTTGCATCGGCGGGCACCGACACCACCGCCACGAGCGCGAAGTCGGTGGTGTTGCCGGGTATCGACGGTGTCGTCGAGATGGCGGGCCCGGTCGGATTGCCGGCACCGTCATCGAGGAAGAACCGTACCGACCAGCCGTCGGGCAACGGTCCGACGGCGTTGGTGGCGGCATCGAAGGTGCTGCCCGCCTGCAGCTGGAAGGAGTCGGAACTGCCGCCCTCGTTGTCGATCGCCAGCGGGAAGGTGACCGTGCCGCCACTGTTGGCGACCCGCGTTTCGGTGACCGTGTAGGGCGCGGCACCCAGCGGGCTCTCGTCCGTGCCGAGGGTTCCTGGTGGCGCACCGGGACCGGCGGCATGGATGTCCGAGCGCGCCGCCACGATCGTGCCCAGGCCGAGGGTGACGGCATCCGCGGCGGCCGGTGCCTGTCGATCGTTGGCGCTGGTGGCCGTCATGACCGCCTGGTAGCCGGCGCCGCCGTTGTCGCCCGACGCACCCTGCGGCAGCTTGGCGCGGACCGTGAGATCGCGCGTCTCGTTGCGCGCCAGCGGTCCGGAGTCGACGCCGCCCAGCCCGTTGGTATCGCCGAGCACCAGCGTGCCCGCCTCGTCCAGGAAGGTGAAGACCGTGCCCGTGGGGAAGGTGCCGGGTGCTGCCGTCAGCTCGAACGTGTCCTCGCCGTTGCCGTCGTTGGTGACGACCACGTCGAACAGCACCGTGCTGCCCGAGGCGGCCGAGTCCACGCTCTGGGTGTCGTCGACGGTGTCGTCGTCGTCGCCGCCGTCGTTCAGGTTCGCAGCGCCCCCGATGCCGGTGTCGGAGAACGTCAGCGCATAGGTCTGCGTGATCCCCTCGGAGCTGCGGTTCGAGGTGAACAGCGTGTCGTTGCCGGCGGTGTTGTCGGTATCCGCCGAGACGTAGCCGACGTTGTTCACGACACTGCCACCGTCGAAGCTGACCGGATCGTAGGCGACGGTGAAGGTCATCGACACCGAGGCGTTCGGCGCCAGTTCGCTGTCCACCGCGACCACGCCGGGCACCGGATCGTCGTCGGTGTCGCCGTCGGTGTTCAGGTCCAGGCCGAGGCCGGGTTCGCCGGCACCGCCGATGGCGCCGTCCGCGTTGTAGTCCAGCGTGCCGCTCTCGGTGAAGTTGGCTACCGCGACGCCACCGGTGACGACGTCGCCGTTGCTGGCCAGGATGCCGGACTCGGAGGCGCTGACGAACGTGGTGTTCGCCGGCAGGCCGTCGAACAGGATGACGTTGCGCGCTGCCGTGTTGCCGGTGTTGGTGACCGACACGGTGTAGCTGATGCGGTTGTTCGCCACGTCGTGCGTGGACTCCTTGGTCGTGACCAGTACCGCGTTGCCGGTCACCGTGATCAACGACTCGTTGGTGCCGTCCGCGCCGTCGCGACCGCCGCCGGTACTCAGGTCGGTGACGGTGCCGTTGGCGGCCGAGGCGGTGAACGTCACGCCGAGCGTCTGGGCATCGGTGGCGGTGGTGGGAATGCGTACCGACACGACCAGCTCGGCGGACTCGCCGGCGCCCAGGCCGATGGCATCCGTGGCAGCGACGGTCGGCTCGCCGGCATCCGGCTGGCCGTTGCCGTTGCTGTCGCGGTAGACGAGGATCTCGGCAGCGTCGAGGGTATCGGTCACGCTGGCGATGTCATCGGCGGCCGTGACGAAGAAGTCGTCGCGGCCGTTGCCGGTATTGCTCAGCACGTAGGGCAGGTTCACCGTCTGGCCGGGCGCTCCGGTGACATCGATGTCGGTGCCCACGCTGGCCGAGTACACCTGTGCGACGGTGACGATCGCCTCGTTGGACTGTGCGGTGAAGACGTTGCCCGCCGCGTCCTCGTAGGTGACCGTGGCCAGGTTCTTGATCTGGGTGCCGGCGGCGGTGGCCGCGTGACCGGCTGCCCCGTACCCCGCGGCGACAATCGACACCGCGAGCACGGTGCAAGTGCGCAGCGACGGCGGCGCAGGGACGAATCGGCGTGTCATGTCAGCGAGCCTCGTGCATCGGCGAAGGTCGGACGGGTGGCGCCGCATGGACACCACTCGAAGCGATCACCACGCCGATCAATCGACCAGGACCCGGTAGGCGTACTGCTGGGTGCCGCCGTCGGCGTCGAGCGTCTCCACGACGCTCCAGCGCAGGTGGGTGTACCGGGACGGCGGAATGATCACGTCCTGCTGGGAACCGTCGGGCCGGGTTTCCACGCGCCGCACCGGCTCGGCCTCGAAGCTCCTGCCGCCATCGATGCTGACCTCGAAGATCGCGCTCGCCTGGCTGCTGGCGGAGTCGGTCACGAACGTGGTGTTCTCCGGAATCGGGTCCACGATCTCCAGACCGTTCACCGGCGTGTCGCCAGCGTTGGTGAAGGTGAGGCGGTACTCCATGGTGGCCCCCGGCTCGGTGGCCGTCGCCGGTTCGACCCGTTCGGTGCCGGCATCGTCGAAGGAGACGTTGAAGGCCTGCAGTCGGCCCGCCACGTCGGGCGCGGCGTGGGCGGCGCCCGCCACCAGCATCGCGGCGAGCGCCACCGCCGTGCCTTGCTTGCATTTATTGTCGAGTGAGAACATCATCGATAGCCTCGGATCGGACAGGACACGACCCACGACGCTTCGGTGCACACCGGCGGGGCCGCTTGGAATCTGCGTCCGGATTGCAATTCGGGTGCCCGTTCTCGGAATCCCGCATCCGGAATCGGTCCGGCCCGGATCTTGCCGCCGCTCGCGTGCACGTCATCCGACGGCGCACCGGCGAGTCGGCGATGGTCCCCAGGCAAGGCAGCACCCTGCGCGCGACGCTGCTGAAGGCCCTGATCCTGCCGGGCTGGCTGGGCGTCATCGCGCTGGCGCCGGTATCGACCGCGCAGGCCGAGGGTGGGTGGCAGCTGGGGTTGTTCGAAGGGGTCAGTCATCGCCAGCCGTTGAACACCGCCACCGTCATGAACATCGACATCCTCGCGCCGGGCGAGGTGATCAACATGCACGTGTGCGGTTCGGCCAACGACGATGACGTGCGCGTGCAGCTCACCAGCCCCGCGGGCACCATCGTGTTCGACGAGACACTCACCGAAGGCAATGTCGACTGCAACAGCAGTTTCGACGGCCCGGACGTTCCCTGGGACCCGTCCCTGACGGAGCCGCTTCAGTACACCGTACCCGCCTCGGGAAGCTACACCCTGCGGAGTGCCGCCGCGGGAGGTGTTCCTCTGGACCGTTGGGACGTGACGGTGACCGATGATCTCGCGGACCCGATCGACCCGCGTCTGGACCAGGGGCGGCTCTGGTCCACGCGATGGATACACGACGCCCGTACCTACGCGGAGGCGAATTCCACCGACGCCGACCTGTACGTCGTCGCCAACGGTGGCTTCGTCAACACCTTCGCGATCTGGCAGCTGGATCTGAACAACTTCGCAGGCTTCGTCTACCAGCTGAGAGCGAACAACAAGGGGGTGCGCAGCCCGAACGCCGCGGGCGACGTGGTGGCGGGCATCTCCGTGCCCAGGGCCGGCAACGCGATCGACCCGCAGTATCCGATCTACGTCGCCTATCCGGCGAAGAACTTTCCGGGCATCGACGACATCGTGATCGCCGAGAACTTCCGCTTCGTCGACGATCAGGGCCAGGATGCGGTGATCTCGCCCGGCGTCAGCGGTGCCGAGCAGGACGAGGGATCGTTCTCGTTCGATACCAACATCGACACCGACGAGGGTGCGGTCTACGAGATCATCATCGACATCGACGACGGCACGGGTGGCGGGCCGGACGACGTCTTCGGTCCCGGCGACGTGTTCCTGGTCGACGATGCGAACAGCGGTGCCAACACCGTGGTGTGGGACGGCAGGGACAACTCGGGCGATGTCGTGCCCGAGGGCTTCTACAGCGCGCGGCTGCGAGTGCGCATCGGCGAATTCCACTTCGTCGCCGATGACGTGGAGACCAGCGGCGGCACCGAGCGCGGCATCCGCATCAACGAGGCTCGCTCGCGCACCAGCACATCGCCCGCCATCGTCTACTGGGACGACTTCTCGGTGCTCGGCAGCACGCGTCAGAACGCCTTCAACGTCGATGGTCTCTTCGACGGCGATCACGTCTGGGGCAACTACACCGCGAACGGCTTCGGCAACGAGCGGCTGATAGACACCTACGCCTTCTCACAGGCCTCCGAGCCCCTGGTGCTCAACATCGGCATCGCCAGTGACGACATCGCGCGCCCGTCGGTGGAGAAGTCGTTCCTGCCGGGCACGGTCACGGCCGGCACGCCGAGCACGATGCGCATCGCGATCACCAACAACAACGCCGACGACCTGACCGGCATCTCGCTGTCCGATGCCCTTCCGTCCGGCATGACGATCGCCTCCGACCCGGCCGCGGTGGTGGCCACCGGCAGCGGTTGCGCCGGCTTCACCGTCGATCCGGCCACGCAGCAGGGCGGCAGCACCTTCGGCATCACCGCGGGCACCGTGCCCGGCAGCGCCGGCAGCGGGGGCGGCAACGTCACCTGCACCGTCGAGATCGACGTCGTGGCCACTCAGCCGGACCGCTACGACAACACCACCTCGGGCGTCGCCTCGGACCAGACCGGCGATGGCCCGGCCAGCAACACCGCCGCCCTGCGGGTGGTGCCGGGAACCTCCGGTGCGCCCCTGGCCTGCGACTCGCAGTGGTATTACAGTTCCGGCTCCAGCTCCTCGACCCGCCTGTACCGTCTCGATCGCGCGGGCACGCCCTACGCCGGCACGGAGTTCTCCGGTGCGGGCTACGCACCGACCAGCGGTCATTCCCACGACGCACTCGGTCTGAACCCGATCGATGGCTACCTCTACGCGGTGGTGCGCGATTCCTCGTCGGGCGGACCCGCGACCGGTTCGTTGCTGCGCATCGATGCCGCAGGCGAGGCCATCAACCTCGGACGTCCGGTGCAGGGCCCGCAGCGGGCACGGATGCCTGCCTCCAGCACCTTCTTCACCGGCGGTGCCTTCACCGCCGACGGCACCTACCTCGTGGTCACCGACGACAACGCCACGGCGCCGCCCGACGAGCGCTCGCGCATCCTGGGCATCGACGTCTCGACCTCGCCGCCGCAGGTCGTCAGCAACGTCCCGCACGGGCGCGCGCCGAACGACATCGCGGTCCACCCCGACGGCACGGTGTGGGCCTACGCACCCGACGGCGCGCTGTTCACCATCGATCCCGCGACCGGCACGACGGCCGACATCGGCACCGGTGCCGCCACGGGCGTGCAAGCCCAGTTCATGGACGCGAGCGGCCGTCTCGGCGTGCGCGACGCGGCCGGTACGGTGCACACCGTGGACCTGGCCACGGCGCAGACCACAGTCGTTGCCGCCGGCGCGGCCGGGAACGTGGACGACGGCGCCAGCTGTGCCTTCGGCATGGCGTTCGAGAAGCGCAACACCAGCGGTCAGTCGGTCGGCGGAGGGCGTATCGGCTATGCCTTCGACATCTTCAACGGCTCGGATGCAGCCGTCGCGTTCGACCTGAGCGACACGCTGGCCGACGGGCGCACCTTCGCCGACGGCACGCTGGTGGTACCGCCGGCGCTGGGCGGCGCACCGAACGCCTACGCGGGCACCGACACGCTCGACCTGCAGGGCCTGCTGATCGAGGCGGCAAGCTCCGCCACCGTGACGATCGAGGCGGCGGTGCCACCCTCCACCGCGGCCGGTCCGTTGCTCAACCGCGCCACCCTGTCCGGGCTGCCGGCCGGGTTCGGCGGAACGCTGGCCTCGGACGATCCGTCGACGCCCGCCTTCGGCGACCCCACCGCGGCCGACAACGTCGGCAGCGCCATCCTGGGCATCGCCAAGCAGGCCACCATCAATCCGGCCGATCCGCGCGAGGTGGTGCTGGACTTCCGGCTGGAGAACCACGGCAGCGTCGAACTCACCGACCTGTCCGTGCCGGACGACCTGGACGCGGTGTTCGGTGCCGGCAACTACACCGTCGCCATCGCCCCGCTGATCGTGGGGAACGACGATCCCGGCACGGTGGCGGTCAACCCGGGCTTCAGCGACAGCGACGCGGGTGGCGGCGGGGGCAGTGGTTCGGGCACCGATCTGCTGGACCCCGCCAACAGCTCGCTGGCCGCCGGTGACACCGTGCACGTTCGCACCGTGGTGCGGATCGACACCATCACCGACCGCGGCAGCGGCCCGGGCTTCTACAGCAACCAGGTGAGCGCCACGGCGCAGGATCCGCTGGGAGGCACGGTCAGCGACCTGTCCGACAGCGGTGCCGAGAACGACGGTGACGGCGATGGTGACCCCACCGAGTCGGTCGCCGGCGGCGGCGACGCCGACGAGAACGAGGCCACCGTGTTCACCGTCGGCGATCCCGCCGGGCCGGCCCCACCGCCGGTGGCGCTCACCAAGACGGTGGTGGATCTGAACGGCGACGAGGTCGAACCCGGCGACCGGCTGCGCTACACGATCGGCGTCGACAACGCCCTGACCACCCCGGTCACCGATCTCGGCATGACCGACGAGCTGCCCGCCTCGATCGAGAACGTCACGCTGGTGGGCGTGCCACCCGGCGCCACGGCCGAGCTGACGCCGGCTCCGGGCGGGGCGAACGGCACCGGTCGGCTGGTGGTGTCGGGCCTGGACGTCGCGCCCAACACCGGCGTCGAGATCGTGCTCGAGGTGTCGGTGGTGGCGGGGGCGGCGACCGGCACCCGCATCGACAATGTCGCCGACCTCGAGTACCCGGCCGGCGACGACGCCAGCGCGTCGGTCTCGCTCACGGTGCGCGGCGGTTTCCTGCCGGCCGCCGGCACCAAGCCGCTGTACCTGGTCGGCCCCACCGAGCTGAGCCGCGTACCGCTCGGCAGTGACAGCGGCCCGTTGCCGGTGGCGGCGAACGGCGGCCGGCGCGACTGGACGCTGGATCCGGCGCTCGCCGACCGCTTCACCATCCGTGCCGGCACCGCCCCGGTGGTCCTGTGGCTGACCGGACAGGCCGATGGCGACTACCCGCTGCGCATCGATCTGAGCTCGGTGGGCACGGGCGGCGACACGCCGATCGGCACCGGCGTCAGCCGCAGCGTGACGCTGCTGGCCGGTGTGCCCCGGCTGGTGCGTTTCGAGATACCGGTGGGCAGCGACACCCCACTCGCCGCCGGCGAGCGTATCCGCCTGACGCTGGGCAACGACGGCGGCGTCGGGCTGAGCGTCACCGCGCGGCGTGCCGGGCAAGGCTCGCGCGTGGAGATGGACAGCGACACCGTGATCAACGTCGATGCCGTGGAGGTGCTGGACGAGCCCGCTCCGGACGGTGCGCCGCGCACGGTGTGGTACGCCAACGAGACGCTCCACGTGCGCGCCACGATCTCCGATCCGTTCGGCGAGGCCGATATCAGCGATGCGCTGGTCAGCGTGCGCGATGGCGACGGGAATGCCGTGCTGGTGCCGACCTCGATGGGCGCACCCATCGCCAGCACCGCCGGCACCCGCACCTACGAGCTCGCCTACACCCTGCCCGCCAGCGTGCAGCCGGGCGACTGGCGCGTGGCGGTGCGCGGCCTGGAGGGCAGCGAAGGCACGGTGAGCCACGCAAGCTTCGCCGACATCACCGTGCGCCAGGCACGGATGGACTTCGGCGATGCCCCCGACGCAGGCTTCGGCACCGCCAGCGGCGACTACCGCACACGGCTCGCCGACGACGGTCCCCGGCACGGCGTCGGCGCGCCGGTCTATCTCGGTGCCGGCGTGGACGTGGACGCCGACGGTGCCGCCACCGGCACCGAACCCGACGGCGACGACAACGACGGCGGCAGTGGCGGCGGCGGTGCCGATGGCGGCGATGACGAGGACGGCGTGATCTTCACCACCCCGCTGGCCCCGGGGCTTCCCGGCAACGCCTCGGTGCAGGCGTTCAACGCCAGCGGCGGCCCGGCCTACCTGAACGCCTGGATCGACTTCGACGCCGACGGCGACTTCGACGGACCGGGCGAGCGCGTCGCCGCCGACCGGGTGCTGGCCACCGGTACCGCCTCGCTCGCCTTCGACGTACCGGCAGGCGCTGTCATCGGTGCCTCCGTGGCGCGTTTTCGCTACTCCACCCAGCCGGGCCTGACGCAGACCGGCGAGGCCGGCGACGGCGAGGTCGAGGACCATGCGCTCCGCATCGTGGTACCGGGCTACACGCTGCTGGGCCGCGTGTTCGAGGACCGCGACGTGGACGGGTCGTTCGGTGCGGGCGACAGCGGCGTGGCCGGTGCCGGCGTGGTGCTGCGCGACGAGGCGGCCGGCACCTGCGAGTCGGTGCGCACGCGCGGCGACGGTGTCTACCTGTTCTACCCGGTGGCGGACGGCGCCTACACGCTGTACGAGAGCGTCGGTGCGGCGGTACCGCTGCCCGCCCTGTGCCCACCGCCGGGGGCCGACCCCGCGGGCTACCTGTCGGTCACGCCCAACCAGCGGGCGGTGAACGTTGCCGGCGGCGACATCGGCGGGCTCGACTTCGGCGACGTCCGCGAGCCCACGCTGACGGGCGACGGCACCGCCAGCGCCGAGCCCGGCGCCTCGGTGGTTTACCCGCACGCCTTCACCGCCGAGGCCGACGGCCGCGTGGAATTCGCGCTCGCCGCCAGTCCGGTCGGCGCGGGCGGACCCGCCGCACTGCACCGCGATATCGGTTGCGACGGACGGCTCGATGCCGGTGATCCGGTGTTGGTGAGCGGTCGGACCCTGGCCGCCGGCGAGCGACTCTGCCTGCTGCTGAAGAGCGAGGTGGCGAGCAACGCCTCCCCGGGCGCGCGCCGTGTCGATACGCTGTCGGCAAGCTTCACGTTCGCCGATCCGGCCGGCCTGGGGCACGGCCTGAGCGCGCGGCGCCGGCGCCAGGACGTGACCACGACCACCGAGCGCGGCGCCGGCAAGCTAGTGCTGCGCAAGAGCGTCGAGAATGCCAGCGAGGGCGGTGCACCGTCACTGACGAATGCGGCGGACACCGGCGACGTGCTGCGCTACCGGGTGAGGTTCGAGAACGGCGGCAGCGGCGCACTGACCGAACTGCGGATCAACGACGCCACGCCTGCCTTCACGGCGATCGCCTCGCCCATCGCCTGTCCGGCCACGCTACCGGCGGGGCTGGCACCCTGCACCGTGCAGGTACCGGCACCGGCCCGCAATGTCCCCGGATACCAGGGGTTGCTGGAATGGCGCTTCGGTGGCGCCCTGGCGGCGGGCGCACGCGGCGAACTCGGCTTCGACGTCGAGGTGGAGTAGCGCGTCGGCCTACACGAACAGCAACCACGACATGATCACCAGCAGGCCGATGATCATCGCGAAGGCGTAGTGGTACAGCAGGCCGCTCTGCAGGTGACGGCCGATGGCGGCCAGCCCGCCCACACCGCGTGCCGAGCCGTTGACCAGCAGACCGTCGATGAACGCGACGTCGCCGCGCTGCCACAGCTGTTGCCCCAGCCCGAGACTGCCGCGCGCGAACACCGCCTGGTTGAAGTCGTCGAAGCCGTACTTGTTCTCCAGGATGCGGCGCAGGAAACCGAGCTTGGCATCCAGGAACGCCGGGATCGCCGGTGCCACCAGGTAGAACAGCGCCGCGATGGCCACCCCCGCCATGGCGGTCCAGAACACCGGTGTCTGCAGCGCGTGCAGGCCGAACGCGATGGCGCCGTGGAATTCGCCCGACAGCTCCTCGATCACCGCATGCTCGGGCAGCACCGCGATGACGTTCTCGAAGAAGCCGCCGAACACGACGGCCGCAACGGTCAGTCCGCCGATGAACACCGACGGGATGGCCAGCAGGATCAGCGGCACGGTGACCACCTTGGGCGTCTCGTGGGCGTGATCGTGCAGCTCCCGGTCGCGCGGCTTGCCGTGGAACACCAGGAAGAACAGGCGGAAGCTGTAGAACGCGGTCACGAACACCCCGCCCAGCACCGCCCAGTAGGCGATGTGCGCGCCCGGCAGGGTCGATGCGTGCACCGCCTCGATGATGATGTCCTTGGAGTAGAACCCGGAGAAGAACGGGAAGCCGATCAGCGCCAGCGATCCGATCAGGCTGGTGGCCCAGGTGATCGGCATCTTGCGCCACAGCCCGCCCATCTTCCGGATGTCCTGCTCGTGGTGCATGGCCATGATCACCGAGCCTGCCGCCAGGAACAGCAGCGCCTTGAAGAAGGCGTGCGTCATCAGGTGGAAGATGGCCGCGGAGTAGGCCGAGACGCCCAGTGCGACGGTCATGTAGCCCAGCTGCGACAGCGTGGAGTAGGCGATCACCCGCTTGATGTCGTTCTGCACCACACCGATCAGGCCCATGAAGAACGCGGTGAACGCACCGATGATGACGATGAAGGTGAGCGCGGTCTCCGAGAGCTCGAACAGCGGCGACATGCGCGCCACCATGTAGATGCCGGCGGTGACCATGGTGGCGGCGTGGATCAGCGCCGAGATCGGCGTCGGGCCCTCCATCGAGTCCGGCAGCCACACGTGCAGCGGTGCCTGCGCGCTCTTGCCCATCGCGCCGATGAACAGCAGGATGCAGATCACCGTGATCACCTGCCACTCCGCACCACCGAGGATGGTCATGGTCTGTCCGACCAGCTCGGGGGCGGCGGCGAACGCATCCGCGTAGTGCAGGCTGTCGGTGTACATGACCACGGCGGCGATGCCGAGCACGAACCCGAAGTCGCCGACCCGGTTCACCAGGAAGGCCTTCATGTTGGCGAAGATCGCCGATTCCTTCGTGTACCAGAAGCCGATCAGCAGGTAGCTGACCGTGCCGACCGCCTCCCAGCCGAAGAACAGCTGCAGGAAGTTGTTGCTCATCACCAGCATCAGCATCGAGAAGGTGAACAGGCTGAGGTAGGAGAAGAAGCGCTGGTAGCCCGGATCCTCGTGCATGTAGCCGATGGTGTAGACGTGCACCATCAGCGACACGAAGGTCACCACCAGCATCATCAGCACGGTCAGTTCGTCGACCAGGAAGCCGACCTCGAAGCGGATGTCGCCCGACACCAGCCACACGTACAGCGACTCGTCGAACACCGGTGCATCCCCCAGCACCACGTGCACGAACGCGTAGCAGGAGAGCAGGAACGACAGCGCCACGCTGGCGATGGTCACCCGGTGCGCGTTGGCGCGCCCGATGCGGCGACCGAACAGGCCGGCCGCGATCGCCGCGAACAGCGGTGCGAACGCGGTGAGTGCGTAGATGAACTTCATCGCCCTACCCCTTCAGTTCGTTGAGGTCGGCGACGTTGATCGTCGATCGATTGCGGAACAGCACCACCAGGATGGCAAGACCGATGGCGGCTTCGGCGGCGGCCACGGTCAGGATGAAGAACACGAAGATCTGACCGGCCGGATCGTCACGGAAGTGGCTGAACGCGATGAAGTTGAAGTTGACCGACAGCAGCATCAACTCGATCGACATGAGCAGGATGATCACGTTCTTCCGGTTCAGGAAGATGCCCACCACCGCCAGGCTGAACAGGATCGCGCCGAGCGTGAGGTAGTGCGACAGCGAGATCATTTTCCGTCCTCCGTCCGGGTGCCGGCGCGGGTGACCCGTGCCGTGGCGGCCACCTCGTTGATGCGCAGGCGCCCGGCCTTGCTGGCCGCGACCTGGCGGGCCGGTGTCTGGTACTTGGTATCCGGACGCCGGCGCATGGTGAGCGCGATGGCCGCCACGATCGCGACCAGCAGGATGACGGCGGCGATCTCGAACTGGAACAGGTACTGGTCGTACAGCACCCGGCCGAGCGTCTCGGTATTGCTGTAACCGATCTCGGCCTGCCGCTCCGGTATCGGAAAGGCGTCGTCGCGAAAGTAGCGCTGGGTGATCAGGAACACCATCTCGATCAGCACCACCGCGCCCACCAGCAGGCCCACCGGCAGGTACTTCACGAAGCCCTCCTTCTCCGTCACCGTGTTCACGTCCAGCATCATCACCACGAACAGGAACAGCACCATGACCGCGCCCACGTAGACGAGCACCAGCGTGATGGCCAGGAACTCCGCCTCGAGCAGCAGCCAGATGGCCGCCGAGGTGAAGAAGGTCAGCACCAGGAACATCGCCGCGAACACCGGGTTGTTCACGGTGATCACGCGGAACGCGCTGAACACCACGATGGCCGAGAAGAGGTAGAAGATCAGGTGTTCGAAGGTCACGGGCGAGTCTCGGGCAGGTCTGTGCGGTCGAGGCGATCAGCGATCCGCGGCGAGGCGGTGCGCGTAACCGTCAGTGAGAGGTAGCGTCCACGGACAAGGTGCGCGCCGGTACCGTCCGGCGCACCTCCCGGCGTGCCGGACGACCGGAATCAGCGGTAGGCCGAGTCCGCCTGCCGATCCTCGCGGATCTGCGCCTCGTAGCGGTCCCCGATGGCGAGCAGCTTGTCCTTGGTCATGATCTGCTCGCCGCGATTCTCGAAATGATACTCGTGCACGCGGGTCTCCACGATCGAATCCACCGGACAGGCCTCCTCGCAGAACCCGCAGTAGATGCACTTGAACAGGTCGATGTCGTAGCGGGTGGTGCGGCGCGTGCCGTCGGCCCGTTCGTCCGAGTCGATGGTGATGGCCAGCGCGGGGCAGACAGCCTCGCACAGTTTGCACGCGATGCAGCGCTCCTCGCCGTTTGGGTACCGGCGCAGCGCATGCAGGCCGCGGAATCGCGGCGACATCGGGATCTTCTCCTCGGGGTACTGGATCGTGTTCTTGGACTTGACGAAGTACCTGCCCGTCAGTGCCATGCCCTTGAGAAGCTCCCACAGCGTGAAGCTCTTGACGTATTTCGAGAGTTGACCGGTCATGAGTGCATCGGGTGTCGTTGCGGGTGCGGCATCAGGCGCGCTGCTGGAACCAGGGACCGATCTCGAACCAGACCGCGCAGCCCACGACCGCCAGCCAGACGATCGTCACCGGGATGAACACCTTCCAGCCCAGACGCATGATCTGGTCGTAGCGGTAGCGGGGGAACGTGGCGCGCAGCCACAGGAACAGGAACAGCACGAAGGCGGTCTTGCCGAGGAACCACCAGATGCCATCGCCGACACCGTCGATCGGCGACAGCCAGCCGCCCAGGAACAGGATCGAGGTCAGCGCCGAGATCATGATCATGTTGGCGTATTCCGCCAGGAAGAACAGCGCGAACGCGAACCCCGAATAGTCGACGTGAAAGCCTGCCACGATCTCCGACTCGCCCTCGGCGACGTCGAACGGAGCACGGTTGGTCTCGGCCACACCGGAGATGAAGTACACCACCGCCAGCGGGAACAGCGGCACCAGGAACCAGTGGAATATCCCGCCGGACTGGGCCAGCACGATGCTCGACAGGTTCAGGGACCCTGCCAGCATCAGCACGCCGATCAGCGCGAAACCCATGGCGATCTCGTAGGCGACGATCTGGGCGGCCGAACGCATCGCGCCCAGGAAGGCATACTTCGAGTTCGAGGCCCAGCCGGCGATGATGACGCCGTAGACGCCGATCGAGGTCATCGCCAGCACGTAGAGCAGGCCTGCGTTGATGTCGGCCACCGCCCCGCCCTCGAAGAACGGGATGACCGCCCACGCGGCGAACGCGGGGGCGAGCGACAGCACCGGAGCTGTCAGGAACAGGAAGCGCGACGCGTTGGTCGGCACGATCACTTCCTTGAACAGCAGCTTGAACACGTCGGCGAACGGCTGCAGCAGGCCGAGCGGCCCGACCCGGTTCGGCCCGATGCGGGTCTGCATCGACCCGATGACGCGGCGCTCGGCCAGGGTCAGGTAGGCCACGCTGAGGATCACGCAGACCACGACCACGAGGATCTTGGCCAGCGTCCACGCGGTGAAGGTGATCGCTTCCATCAGACGGCCGCTCCCGTGTCGGCGTGCCCGGCCGGACCCGCCTCATCGTTGCGGCCGATCTGCACCTCACCGAACACCGCACCCAGCGCCGCGGTCTCCGGCAGGCCGGTCGGCACCCAGACGCAGCCGTCGGGCACCCCGTCGTCCAGGCGCGCCGGCAGGCTCACCGAGGCGCCGTCCTGGCTGACCGACACGAGATCTCCCTCGGCGAAGCCGAGCCGTTCGAGCAGGCCGGCCGCCATCGACACGAACGCCTGCTTGCCGTCGACCGACTTCTGCAACGGGATGGAACGCCTGACCAGCGGATCGGTGGCGTAGATCGGCGTCTCGCCGGCACGCAGCAGCTCAGCGGATGACGGAGCGGCGAACCCGGGGGCCTTCACCCCGTCGACCAGGTTGTTCAGCTGGACCTGGCGGCAGGCGGCGGCCAGCTCGCGGGTCACGCTCTCCGGCGAATCGTAGCCGAACCCGTCCAGCCCGAGCGCCTCGGCCAGCACGCGGAACACCTTCCATCCCGGCCGTGCATCCCCGGGGGGCGGGACCGC
>ENA-ORXT01001555-ORXT01001555.1-marine-metagenome-genome-assembly--contig:-NODE-1555-length-30488-cov-8.595508_pt1 | contig 30488 bp, 20 predicted proteins | sample MGYA00237868_ERZ511482 | MGnify/ENA metagenome assembly ERZ511482 | reverse complement strand
AGAGTATTGCCTTAGGTTGTCAATCTTATTCAAGATCAAGTCGTATTCTTTTTTTATCAATATATGAATAAAATGGGCAATTAGAATAGAAACATTTAGGCCTCTTTTATCTTTTGAATATTCTGGAACATCATTTAAGAATTTGGTAATCCTAAATTTTTTTAATTTATAATTTTCTAAATATTTTGAATCAACTAAATCTAATTGTACTAATATTTGAACATAGGATTCTTTTATACTCCAGGTCTCAAACAAAAGAGGATAGTCTTTAAGCTTGCGGTTAGAAGTCGCCATATATGTTGCCTTTAGCATTTCATCAAAGTTTTTAGTGACTACTGCCCATCCGAAATAATATCCCCATTCTCGGAGCCAATTATAGCTATAAGGTGTCGCTAAAGAAATATTTTCTTTGATAAGTGTAACTGCTTTATCGTATTCTTTTAATTGAAAATGACATGAATGAAGATCATGACGAAAAAGAAATTCAGCTACTGGGGTTTTTAAGTTTTTTCTAGAAAAGAATTCTAAGCCTTTAATACAAGTATCCTTTGCTTGTTCATAGTTTTCATCTAAAAGGTATTTAGCTAGAAGTAATCTGTAATAATAGTAGCATAGAGTATAGGTCTTATGTTTCTTTTCATATGCTGATAACTCCTTGCAATACTTTTCAAGTTTAGTTTTTAGTCTTGTATTATTAGGCGATTTGGAACGAATATATTCCTGTGAAATATCATTGTAATATTTTTCTGTGATAAGTTCCTTTTCAAGAATTTTTATTTTTTCGAAAATTATCGAAGTATACTTTTGATATTTTTTGATATTGATATTGATATGGCCATAGTGATGCATTAATACTCTACATAAAAGTATTTCCAAATCTGTGAAACCATACTTATGAGATTGACGGTATGCTGATTCACAGATTTCAATTGCGACTGGTCTTGCGCTTCTATTCAGTAGTATATTTATTATGGACCACTGCTTATAGACATTGATTTTTGATTTGGAGTAATCTGAATAAGAAGGCTTGTTAAGATCTATGAAAAATAAAGCGTTTAGAAGCTTTTGTTTTAGGCGAGACTTTAACATTTCTAAATTATTCTTACTTACCTTCTTTCCATAGAGCTGATTGATTGCATCTTTATCAGTTCTGATTTGCTTTTTTATGATTCCTATATAAAGTAGATATTGCTTATTACCCGCACTCACATTACGATCAAATAAGTTGAGATCTTTTACTTTTTGCTTCGTAATTATATTTGCTAGAGTAATTAAATTGTGCATTGTTGTTAATAATTAAAACATTGATATTCAATGAAATAGGTGATATATAATCAAGTTTAATGTATAAATTGATTGTTACAATTGACGAGTTAATTTATTATTTAGTCTAATGTGTTATCAATACCTTTATCAAGTAAGTACAACGACTATCAAGTTTACAACAAGTAAGTAGTTGATATTCAGTTTTATAGTGTTAATTAGGCAGATTATAGCTAACAAAATGGCTGTTGTCAAACTGCGCTATTTGTTATACTAATTTAGGTGTGTATGAAATATCTTTAGGTAGAACAAAACTATACATTATGAATTTTTTAGACTGGATGCTATGGATATTAGGTGGTGATGATGAAGGAATTTAACTTACAAAGAGACAAATTATACCCATTTACCCAATATTTTAAGAGTGTTAGAAAGAGGCCGATGCATAAGCAAAGGCCTTTTTATTTTTTCAATACATCAATGTTTTTCTATCAAAGAAATGGATCAATTCATGTATGATCACATCGTCTCACATATTCAGTATTGATGTAAAAGTAAAAGCCCCCAGAATTAACTGAAGGCTTAAATATTCTATCGACCATGGACTATTAGCCCATCGACTTTTAAGGTCTCTCCACCTTCTTTACTTCATACTCTTTAAACCCAAATATCTCCTCAAGACTCAGCTCTTTTACATTTCCATATTTCTCTAATGCTTTGAAGTTTAGTTTTTCTTTATCACCGACAACAGCGATGTTAAACTTTTTACCAGACACATGTTGCGTGTGAAAAGCTTTCAGATCGGCGAAGGTCATATCCTTCATTTTCTCATAAATATCTTTACGGATATCGTATTCTAGATCTTTGCGCTGAGCGTCTAAGTAATTGAAGAATACACTTGCTTTTGTAATTCGCTCACTTTCTATTTTTTCTAGAATAGCTTTCTTAGCATTCTCAAATGTCTGTTGAGACTCCGGCATAACGGTCAGCAATTTTATCATTGCATTCATAGCTTCTTCTTGCTTATCTGCTTGAGTACCTACATAGGCTCTCAGCAAGTCATCCTTACCTTCTTTATTGCCTTGAGAGTAGCCTGTGAATACCGAGTAAGCTAACCCTTGCGCTTCTCTTATTTCTTGAAACGCAATGCCTCCCATACCACCAAAATATTCATTGAATAATCTGACAGAAGGAGATAGGTCTTTATCATAAGCTTCCCCCTTATGCTGAAATAGGATCTCTGCCTGGACCATGTCATAGTCGGACCAAACTACCTGAGGATCATCGCTACCGAGTTCTTTAAAGATCTTCTTTTTGGGAAGAGGCTTCAATGTTTCTGGTACTCTATGTTGTTTGTTAAGCGTCATGGTAAGTTCCTCTTGGGACATAGGGCCATAGTACATGACTGTGTGCTCTGATTGCTGGATACTCTTTACGATATCCTCCAGTTCATCAGACCTTAGTCTGTTCAGTTCTTCATTAGACAGTACATTGGTAAATGGTGAATCCTTGCCATACTTGGCATAGCTCGCTAGCCCATTCCATAATATCGTGCGCTTATCTTTTTTAGAGTCCGCTCTTTTCTTATGAGCATCAGACTTTAGATTCGTCAAGATATCTGGGTTGTCTACTTGTGGATTTTGTAACAGGTCCTCGAAGAGCTCTACTGCTTCAGACATATTATCCTGTATACCACTTAGATATACATAAACTCTCTCTTCACCAGAAGAGACATTGAAATCGCAACCAAGCTTATAGAATTCTTTCTTTACTTCTGCAGATGATTTATCTGTTGTACCTAGATATTGTAAATAATCCATAGCCATTTTTAGCTTTGGATTTTCATTAGTACCAGACTCTATGAGGTAGTACAATGTGAATAAGTCATTTTCCTCGTTTTGCTTATAGAGTACTGGTATATCAGCTTTCATCGCGACCTTGGAAAAGTCCTTTTCATAGTCAATGAACATTGGTTCTAGACGAGGAACTTTATTTGACATGATACCTTCAAAGAATGGAGATCGAGTAGCTCTATCTAGTTCTACTTTCGTAATAGCTGGTTTGTCTACTTTGAGTTTGTTAGGGTCTTCTCCCGTTCTCTTGTATATCACACCATAGTTATTGCCATAGTTTTTATTGGCAAACGCTATAAGCTCTTTCTTAGTGATCTTACTCATGGTCTCTATCTCGTCTATATAATCGGCCCAGTCCATGTTATTGGTAAATGCCATGATCATATTATTTGCGCGATTATAATTGTTTTCTAATCCCCTCATCTGACTTTTCTTGAAGTCATTGATGATGGCAGGCATTAGCCAATCTTCAAAGTCTCCAGTCTTTATCTTTTCTATCTCACCTAATATTAGGTCTCTTACCTCTTCTAGTGATTGTCCTTCTCTAGGATTACCATAGAATGTATGAATCGCGTAGTCATTTAAATAGTCACGATAGCAACCAGCGCCTAGCACTTTTTGCTTCTGGACTAGATTAAGATTTATCAGTCCTGCCATAGAATTATCTAGCATCATATCCACCATTCCCATCATAGCAGCATCATCGCTTGAGGTGCCACCCATTCTAAATCCCATAGTCACGCTTTCTGCATCAGGACCCATGATCGTTTTTTCTCGGGGACTTGCAATTGGCTTCTCGACTGCAGGTATATAAGGTGTCACTGGCTTAGATTTTAAACCACCAAAATATTTATCTACTATCTGGATGGTCTTCTCTGGGTCAAGGTCTCCCGCTAGGCATACCGCCATATTGTTAGGTACATAGTACTTGTCAAAGTATGCAACGATATCCGTGATAGACGGATTCTTAAGATGCTCTATCGTCCCTATCACTGTTTGTTTGCCATACGTATGATCATCAAACATCAGTTTGTACATATTCTCATAGACCTTCCATCTATCGTTGTCCAGAGATCGATTTTTTTCTTCGTACACGGCTTCTAGCTCTGTGTGAAATAATCGGTTGACGATCTTTTCGAATCTTTTTGACTCTATCTGTATCCAATTCTCTAGCTGGTTTGCAGGTATGTTATTTACGTAGACTGTTCGGTCTTCTGTTGTATAAGCATTAGTCCCTGTAGCACCGATAAATGATACCATCTTATCATACTCATTGGCAATAGCGTATTTAGACGCTTCATTTGAAAGTGAGTCGATTTTTTGATAATGCGTTTTTCTAGCTTCTGTGTCGGTGATAGATCTATAGTCTTCATACATCTGTTCTATTTTATCCAATAACACTTTTTCTTTTTCCCAGTCTTTTGTACCAAAGTTGTGATTGCCCTTAAACATCATGTGCTCTAGATAATGTGCGAGTCCTGTAGAATTAGCTGGGTCGAATTTTCCTCCTGCTTTCACAGGAATCAAGGTCTGTATCCTAGGTTCTCCTTTATATACACTCAGGTATACTTGCAAGCCATTGTCTAGGGTATAGATCCTGGTAGCAGAAGGGTCATTGGTCACGTACTCGTACTTGTAGCCATTGGCGTCGATCTTGCTTTTGGATATAAATTTTTTCTCTTCAGTTTTGACCACTTCTTGGATTACCTCCTTAGCGGCATTTTCTATAGGAGCTGTTTTTTTGGTAGAGGCACAACTGTAAATAGCTAAGACGGTAAGCAGTAGCAGAAAATTAAAATACTTCACTGTTTTCATTTTTTTAGGTTAGGTTAATAATGATTTGGTATTCAACAGGTTATGAAATGACTATGGGTTTGGTAGGAAGTTATTAAAAATTGTTTTGTCAAACAAAAACCAATTCAAAAATTAACCTAGTATTCTATGTGGATAACTATTTTTCGATATATGATAATTAGTTTTAATCAGACCCAATTTTGAGTAATTTTGATGCAGATTATGTCTAACACGTATCAAGTAAAAATTGAGCATTTTGAAGGTCCATTCGACCTCTTGCTTTTCTTTATAGAGAGAGATGAGCTCAACATCTATGATATAGATATATCTAAGATCACGGATGATTTTCTAGCATATATACGTCAGCTAGAGGAGCTTAACATTGATGTAGCTAGTGAATTTATTCTTGTGGCTGCCACTCTGATGAGGATCAAAGCGAGGATGTTGTTGCCAAGGAAGCAGCTAGATGAAGATGGCAATGAGATAGACCCGCGGGAGGAGATAATTCAGAAATTACTTGAGTACAAAAAGTACAAAAGTATCCTCGACGAAATGAAGGAGCTGGAGGAAGCTAGGACTAAAATACATGGAAGGGGAAACACGGTTCGTGATTTGCGAGAGATAGGTAACAAAGCCCTGGTTGATGTAGAATTAGAATCATTGACCTTGTATAAGTTGATGAAAGTATTCCAGCGATGTATGGATAAGTTGGAGAATCGGGAGAGACAAACAAGACATACTATTGTCAGGTTTGAGTTTACGATGGAGGATCAGCGGACTTTTATTGTGAACAGGATCAAAGGCAAATCTAAAGTTGCATTTACAGAGCTTTTTGAAGATCTAGAAAATAGGATTCATGCTATCGTTACTTTCTTGGCGCTTCTTGATCTTTTCAATTCACAATCCGTAAGTGTACTACAAGGAGATGGTATGAATAATTTTTGGGTTTCTGACCTCAAGGCGGCATAGTTTCTCGATTAACTAGATATCATATATTCCTTTAGATATTCATTCAAAAGAATATTATTGTGAAATATGAAATTCTACAGTGAAATCTTCTTGAGCATGGCTAAGCTAAGATATATTCATAATTCACACCACAAATTATTTTATTAGGGTTAATAAAAGCTCCAAAAGCTTATCTTTGCGGCTTTATTAAGACACTAGCTCACTAGAGCTTTAAACCATAGTAAAAATGTCACATACAGGTCATATAAAATCAGTCATAGGTCCAGTCGTAGATGTTAGCTTTTCTAACGAAGATGCAGTACTACCAGAAATCCTTAGCGCTCTAGTCATAAAGCGAGAAGGAGCAGCTGATCTAGTATTAGAATGTCAGAGGCATTTAGGAGAGGATAGTATCCGTGCGATAGCCATGGATGCAACAGATGGATTGACCAGAGGTATGACTGTTGTGGATACTGGCAAGCCTATATCTATGCCAGTAGGAGAGGCGATCAAAGGAAGACTTTTTAATGTAGTGGGAGAGGCAATAGACGGAATCGGAGATGTGCCGAAGGGAGACGATGCGTATCCTATACATAGGAAGCCACCAAGATATGAAGACTTGTCGGTAGAAAAGGAAGTACTTTTTACTGGTATCAAAGTGATAGACCTTATCGAGCCATACATGAAAGGTGGAAAGATCGGTTTGTTTGGGGGAGCAGGAGTAGGGAAGACGGTTCTTATCATGGAACTGGTAAACAACATAGCAAAGGCATACGAAGGAATATCAGTATTCGCAGGAGTAGGGGAGCGTACTAGAGAGGGTAATGATCTACTGAGAGAATTCTTAGAATCAGACGTGATAAACTATGGAGAAGCGTTTAAGCACTCTATGGAAGCTGGAGGATGGGATCTATCTGTGGTAGATAAGCAGGCATTGACTACATCTAAGGCGACATTAGTATTCGGACAGATGAATGAGCCACCTGGAGCAAGGGCAAGAGTTGCGTTGTCTGGTTTGACTATGGCAGAGTATTATAGAGATGGAGACCTTAGTGATCCTACCGGAGGAAAGGATATCTTATTCTTTATTGACAATATATTTAGATTCACTCAGGCAGGTTCTGAGGTATCCGCACTACTAGGAAGGATGCCTTCTGCAGTAGGATACCAGCCAACATTGGCTACCGAGATGGGTCTGATGCAAGAGCGGATTACCTCGACGAAGCGTGGGTCGATCACCTCTGTACAAGCAGTATATGTACCTGCGGATGATTTAACGGATCCAGCACCAGCGACAACTTTTGCTCACTTGGATGCGACTACCGTATTAAATAGAAAGATCGCATCACTAGGTATTTATCCTGCGGTAGATCCATTGGATTCGACATCTAGGATATTAGATCCTGCGATCATAGGAGAGGAGCACTATAACACGGCTCAGAAAGTAAAGAACTTACTACAGAGATATAACGAGTTACAGGATATCATCGCCATCTTAGGGATGGAGGAACTTTCTGACGAGGATAAAGGAGTCGTACACAGAGCAAGAAGAGTACAGCGATTCCTGTCACAGCCTTTCCACGTAGCAGAGCAGTTCACAGGAATGACAGGTGTTCTTGTACCGATAGAAGAGACTATTCGAGGATTTAATATGATCATGGACGGTGAGGTAGATGAGTATCCGGAAGCGGCATTTAACCTAGTAGGAAATATAGACGATGCTATAGCTAAGGGTAAGAAACTATTAGCTGAAGCAGAAAATAACTAAAAACTAAGACCTTGAATCTAGTAGTACTCACTCCAGACAAAGAAGTCTTTGCTGGAGAAATCAAATCCGTTAAAGTACCTGGTATCACTGGGCAATTTGAGATATTGGCAGGTCACGCACCTATAGTTTCATCTCTTGGTGAAGGTGCAATTAGGGTCATAGACACTAAAGGGGCCTCTACTAGCTATACGATAAGCAAGGGCTTCGTAGAAGTACTTAATAATGAGGTTTCATTGCTCGTACAAGGATTGACGGAAGCATAGCGTATCTTATCAAGATTTATTTCATTCGTTTTCTACTCTTTTCAGATTATTGAAAAAAGAACACATTTCTGTATCTTCATACTTCATAGCACCCTAATTGATATAAAGTATGGATCTCATCCATCGAAAAGAAAAGTATAACGAATACCTCAAGAAAATTGAGAAAGCCAAATCTGTAGATGAAGGGGATTACAAGTTTTATGAAGCGCTAGAGAACAGATCTGAACTTATACTAAAAGATCTCAGAGACCAGAATGACAAGTTAGAAATGAATCTGTCTATTGGGTTGGTAGCGATTCCTATTTTTCTATTGACAATACTTTCCTTCATCAAGTTGGGGTTCAACTTTATGATGATCATACCGCTGATACTACTCTTTATTTTTTTAGTTTACTATAGAGTCAATATGATTGGTGCTACCCGGGTGGTGAAGGAGAATCGAATACAGAATAAGGACAAAGAATCAGATAGAGATATCAATTGGCTAAAGAAGAAGATCGAATACATTACCCATGGCATCGAAGTGAAACTCACGCGATTGAGGGCAATCAAAGTCTACTATATTTTTTTCTTTCCAATTTTTCTAGTAATGCTAGGAGAGTACTTGTTTGGACAGATCCCTTTTGAGAATTTATTTATAGCCTTTTTTGTGGCCTTTTTAGTAGGAGGTGTGTTTTGGCATTATTTCTTTAATGCTGAGATAGATGAACTAGAGGATACGCAGGATGACCTTTTGCGGAAAGCAAAACTGCTAGATTAATAAATACGCACTAAAAAATGATCACAAAGTTTTATTGACCTCAGCGACTACATCGTCATCTATTTCTCCAAAGAAATTTTTCAATTGTACCTTTGCTTTGTTTCTCACTTCTTCATTGATATAGCAAGCTATGGTCACAAGAGCAAAACTCATAATACCTATATCATCTGTATACCCTAAGAAAGGAGATAGATCAGGGATGGCATCTAGCGGAGACAGGAAATAACCTAAAGCACCAATGATAATATTCTTGGCCCAAGAGGGAGTATCCCTATGCCCGTAAGCATTGTAAAGTAGCAGAACGGAGTAAACTACCTTCTGCCCTAGTTTCCCAAAAGTCCTGTTGATCTTTTGAGCAATTCTTTCTTTGCTAAATTGCTTTCTATACTTATTGAATTCGCTCATAGTTTGAATCCTTTTATTTGTAAACACAAGATATGAGGACTAAGTTTCTACTACTAGAGAGAAGAAGGTCATTTGGTAGTTGCAATCAGGCGATTCATCTAAATATGCTTAGGAATCGACTCAAACTTGAACCCCTTAGACGTGAAATATGCTAAAACCTCTGGCAACACATACTTGAGTTTTGCGATACTCGCAGGCGAGTCGTGGAGTAAAATAATAGATCCCTCTTTTGCATTTTGAGTGATATTTCGGAGACATTTTTCTGGAGATAATCGGGCCTCAAAATCACCACACATCACGTCCCACATAATTATCTTATAGTCTTGCAATAGCTCTTTGAGTTGGGAAGGTTTTAATCTTCCATAAGGTGGTCTGAATAGATTACTATCGACGAGGTCTGCACATTTTTTTACATCAGATATATACTTATCTGATCGGGTGGTCCAACCGGAGAGATGACTATAGCTATGATTTCCTATAGCATGTCCTTCTGAGAGGACTTGATCTATGATTTCTGGATGAGCCTTTACATTTTTACCGATACAAAAAAAAGTTGCTTTGGCATCAAACAACCTCAGGGTATCCAGTACCCATGGTGTGGCACTCGGGTCAGGCCCGTCATCAAAAGTTAGATATATACTTTGCTTGGCATCTATACTCCAGGTGCAACGCTGATATATTTTTTGAATAAATATGGGTGTTTTTACGAGATACATCTCTTTTTATTGGCCAGGAAGTAATTTAACAAGCTAAAGTTGATTTGTTTATAAGTCATTGATTTCCATTCCTTTGATAACTATCTGGACAGGTTTTTTCAATCCATAGTTAAAAGCGGTGAACCTCAAAAAGAACTTTCATCTTGAAATTTAAACTCTAATAACTCATTTCGACCTACATTATTAAACTCACTTCAATAAGCATACTTTTGCTGCATTAAAAATACATCGGAATATTCAATAAGATATATGAGTGATATAAGAGTAAGATTTGCACCTTCCCCAACTGGGCCTTTGAATATAGGTGGCATCAGAACGGCCCTTTATGATTACCTGTTGGCAAAAAAACATGGAGGGACTTTTATTCTAAGAATAGAAGATACGGATCAAAAAAGGTTTGTAGAAGGGACGGAAGAATATATAATCGATGCATTACATTGGCTAGGTATCGCTCCCGACGAGGGACCTCGAGCGGGAGGAGACTACGGACCCTATAGGCAATCAGAGCGTAAGTCGACCTATGGGGAGTACATCCAAAAGTTGATAGATAGTGGTCATGCTTACTATGCTTTTGATTCGCATGAAGAGCTAGAAGCGATGCGTACCAGACTAGAGCGCCAAGGTATCCAGCGAGCAAAGTACGATGCAAGTACCCGTATGGACATGCGCAACAGCCTATCTCTGCCAGAGGCGGAAGTGAAAACGCTGCTAGATACTAATGCGAGCTATACCGTAAGACTTAAGGTGATTCCAGGAGAGACTATCTCATTTGTAGATGAGATAAGGGATAAGGTGAGTTTTTCCTCGGATGAGCTAGATGATAAGATACTACTCAAGACGGATGGGATGCCTACTTACCATATGGCGAATATAGTGGACGATCATCTCATGAAGATATCTCATGTGATCAGAGGGGAAGAATGGTTGTCAAGTACACCTCATCATATCTTGTTGTATCGAGCACTCGGACTTGAAAATAATATTCCCAAATTTGCTCACCTTCCTTTATTACTTAAGCCGGTCGGTAAAGGTAAACTCAGCAAGCGGGATGGTGCAAAATTCGGATTTCCTGTCTTTCCTATGGAATGGAATAATCCTGATGGTGAGGTCTATGAAGGATTTAAAGAAGCTGGCTTTTTGCCTGAGGCGATCATCAATTTCTTGGCATTCCTTGGTTGGAATCCAGGAACGGAGCAAGAGATATTTACTAATGCAGGATTGGCAGAGGCCTTCTCGCTCCAAGGGGTAAGTAAGGGTGGTGCAAGATTTGATTTTGATAAGGCTAAGTGGTTTAATCAGCAATATATTATCCATAAGGATGATCAAGAATTGGCAGCGCTTCTCGCTCCTGATGTCAGTGCTGCAGGCTATGAGTTCTCCTCGGAGTATTTAGAAAAGTTTTGTGGCTTGATGAAAGAGCGAGTAGTTACGCTTAAGGATTTTCTTAGTGCTGGAAGTTTCTTTTTTACAAAACCAGATAGCTTTGATGAAAAAACAATAAGGAAAAAATTCAAATTAGAGAACGAAGATCATTTCCTGAATATGATAGCTAACATAGAAGCCTTAGAAGATTTCACAACAGCAGAATTAGAAAAGTCCGTAAAGGGATACATAGAGAAGAACGAACTAGGCTTTGGTGCAATATTGCCGATACTAAGAATCGGAGTTTCAGGAACTATGAAGGGGCCAGATATATTTAATACTATGGAGCTTATCGGGAAAGGAGAGGTTATAGAAAGGTTGAGGTCAAACCTTGAATTGTTTAAGAATATAAAAGAATTGAATTTATAAATAAAGCTGAAATATTGGGGATCAATGACGTGCAAATCAATTATCATTATTTTATTAAATCACTTCAAAACTGAAAATCAAACATAGATGCCAAAGAAGATGAAAAAGCATGGAGACCCTGAAGTACATGAGGATCTCAAAGGATTCGATATCAAGATCAATACGTTTGGAGAATTGCACAGTAACTACGGAGTAGATAAACTAAATCACTTTCTAAACGACAAAGTAGACGATAAAAAAGTCAATGAAAAAGGGGCATCGGATAAAGCGGACAATGATTAATACCTACTAAGCGGTATCAAAGACATTCTTAATAAAAATATCTAAGAAAAAACTTCCATTATATACCTACCCGTACATTTTTGGTAAATCAGATTGGTATAACTTGGCGTTTTTATTCATACAATGAATAGCTCCAAGAAAATAATCCCTTGCATCATTTTGATGATGATGAACCTAAACCTATATGGTCTTGGGAACAACATCGAGAATGATACTATCAGGCCTCTGATTACTGCGCCAGCAGTAGACCTGACTGTGGAGTGTGGAGATGACTATGTCTCAGAACTCAACGTATGGTACAATATTAGTGGAGGAGCGCAAGCAACAGATAATAGCGGAGAAGTATCTATAGAAAGCACCATCGCACTATCGACAATACAGGATAGTCTCACAAATTCTTTAGGTGCTTTTTGTAATCCAGAAAATATATTCGAGGTAGGTTTCTATGCGCTCGATACTTGTGGTAATACTTCTATCGATACCAGTTTTGCAAGATTTCAGATCATCGATACGCAAAGGCCTAACTTGCAGAGTAGAGCATCCAGCGTGGTTTTGCATTGTGATGATTCTGCTCAAGATTCTTTGGATAATTGGGTGATGAGTTTTGGGGGTGCCATAGCAATAGATGAGTGTTCCCCAACTGTAGATTGGTTTAGAATTATTTGGAATGATAATAAAGGCAACTCCAGCATAGGCCATCCGACCGATGGTCCATTCATACCCATAGATAGGGAGAACTGTGGTTGGGAAGTTACCGTTTCTTTCTTTGTAAGAGATGTATGTGGTAATAATCAGATAACCACAGCCAGTTTTAGCCTTACAGATACGATCGCTCCACAATTTATAGACCCTCAAGTAAACGTAGAAGTAGCTTGTAATGATATCCTTGCTGGGATAGTAGTAAGTGATAATTGCAACGAGAATATAATTCCAGTTTTTGAAGATATTTCTTCCACACGATCAGCGGATAGTACCTCATGTGAATTTTATAATTATACGTTGAATAGGCTCTGGACGGTTACAGATGATTGTGGTAATTCATCTTCTTTTGAGCAGATGATAAGTGTAGTTGATACGATCATACCTTCATTTGTGGTACCCCCGGACATAACTGTATTCTGTAGTGATGATACGGAGACAACAGTCACAGGATTTCCTACTGACGTTTCAGATAATTGTAATCCTAACCCGCTGGTAATTTTTACAGACTCGGGCGAATCCGAGGGGTGCGATCTTGTCATAAGCAGGTTTTGGCAGATAGCAGATGGGTGTGGTAGCTCTAATATAGTGCCTCAGCAGATTACTGTTGTCGACACGATCAGGCCTACCATAACTGCTACAGCGAGCGATCTTCTACTTAGTTGTGAGGATCCCGATTCTCTTGCGCTTAAGTTTGATACTTGGCTTGGCAATATCGGTGGGGCTAGTGCACAGGATGCATGCGGTAGCGTAGATTGGTTTGCAGCGGTACCAGGTTCATATGATATTGATGATAGTAGTACTTTCCCAGGAGAATTGATCAATAGTGTCGATGATGTGGATTGCGGCTCTGCTCAGGTCGTAGTAGATTTTGTATTCATAGATGCATGTGATAATGCGGCAGTGACTAGTGCGACTTTTGCATTGGAAGATACGATTGCACCTGTTTTTGATGAGCCTTTTGAGGATATTATACTAGAGGCAGATTCTAGCTGTATGGCTAATACGATTATGATATTTCCACAAGTTAGTGATAATTGTGTGCAAGACTCACAGGTAGTTAAGCAGATCAGATTAGGAAATATTTTCATCTCAGTACCCGAAGGTAGATTCGATACTTTGTTACGATCTGGGGTATATGACTTTGCTTATTTGATAGCGGACTGCAGTGGCAATTCAGATTCAGTGGTAAGTACGATTACCATTCTCGATAATATTGCTCCGACTTTAGCATGTCCATCGGATACAGTTACTATTGTAAACTCGAGTACCTGTGTTGCTGAGATTCGATTACCGTTGGATTTTTTAATAAAGGAAAACTGTGCTATAGAATCGATATCATATCAAGTATCAGGTAGTACGTCTACCGACTTAGAAACGATAAATACAGCTGCAGACTCTTTCTCTATGTCTCTCAATGTAGGAGCGAATATCGTAGAATATATTGCAAGGGATGAGTCAGGGAATCGATCAACATGCTCCTTTTCTGTGGAGGTAAGTGATGCCGAGATGCAAGATATAGAATGTAGGAATGAGACCATTTTTCTGCCTATTAGTAGTGCTGTTCCATTTGTGTTGTCCGATAGTGTTTTTATAGAAAACTTAGTGGATAACTGTTTGATCGACTCGATATTCGTCCCTATCATGAGCCTTACTTGTGATCAAGTGGGGGAGACGATTGGAGTACAGTTGACGATATTTGATAGAGCAGGCTCTTCTCAAAATTGCACCTCGATTTTAAAAGTAGAAGTAGAAGAAATTAATCCTTCTTATGAGAATAAATTCTGTACTAGTGATACCTTAAAATTATTCTCTAATCTGGTTAGTGATGGAGACTTAGATCAGAATGTATATTCATGGACGGGTCCTAATAATTACGCATCCTCTATATCGGATCCTATACTCACTCAAGTAGATTCATCTTTCGCTGGTATGTATGTACTATCTGTTACTGGAGAGGCTGGCTGTAGTCAGACGGACACCGTGATGGTAATGATCGAGTCATTTGAGACTCCCCTCATAAGTAGTGATCAAGGAGGCACGTGTGCTGGGGATACAATTAATTTTAGAGGTACTTCTTACGATTTTTCTGTTTTATATAATTGGTATGAGGGTCTATTTCCTGATGGTAATTTAATAGATACTAGTAGCGTAAATCAGATCTCCTTTGTGCCAGCACAAGCAGAACAAGATTACTATCTCATCGTTGAGAAAGACGATTGCACTTCCCTACCATCTAACTCCATCAGAGTGGTCTCGGGAGATATCGTCGCGCCTACGATCATCTGTCCTAGAGATACGACTATCAGTATCGACTCGATGTCTTGCTTAGCGAATTTTGAACTACCTACAGATTATACGGTGTCGGATAATTGTGGGTTTGCAGATACCATAATATTAAAGTACAGTATCGAAGGTGAAGGGGTAATGTTAAATGATAGCATACTGATGGATGGGATCGGAGAGATCGATAGTCTAATAGTCAATAACTATCAAGCTACCTATTCTGTAAATGACTTGTCAGCAAATGCTGATTCTTGTTCTTTCATGATCAATATAGTGGACAATATAGCGCCTCAGCTAATCTGTAAGAATGATTCTATTCAACTCTCCTTATCGCAACTTAATAATTTTCGAGTTGCTGATCTCGATATCCTTGTCGAAGCAAATGATAATTGTCAGCTTGATACTATCATTTATACTCCGGACAATCTAGTATGTGATCGCATCGCAGAACAGCAAATGGTCTCGATGAGGGCAACAGATATTTCTGGGAATATTTCTGAGTGTGATGTAATAGTTACTATTTCCTTGGATACATTGATGGTCAGTTTTGAGAGTGGGATTTGTCCTGGAGATACGTTACGACTTAGGTCTAATATCACAGATACAGTAGGACTGGAGTTTGAATGGACTGGACCTTCAGGATTTGTTTCTAATGAAATAGCGCCATCAATTGACAATCCAAGTATAGAGAATAATGGATCATACAGATTATTTGTAGGGAGTGATGGGTCTTGTTTTAAAAGTGCAGAGATAGAAGTAGAGGTCGCGAATTTCGCTACCCCTTTTATCACTACTAACTCAAGTATAGTATGCGAAACAGAACAACTAGAGTTAAGAACACAAAACTACGGTGGCAATATAAGGTACAGTTGGTACCAAGGAGATAGTCTTAACGGTACACTGATCTCAGAGGTCAACGAACCTACGCTAGTACTATCTCCAGGCATCGGAGCGGCGGATTACTATGTGATCATCAATAATGAGGATTGCGCCTCTGCTCCCTCGGAGTCTATTAACATTGAGGTGGTAGAAATGCCAGTCGTGTCCATCACTGTTGATTCGATATTTGTTTGTGATGGAGAGACTTTCAACTTAAGTATAGATAATATCAATAATTCTCTAGACTATGAATGGATAGGGCCAAATGGGTATAGTGCTACAGAAGGAAACCCAGCAGAGGAATTGATAGCTAGTCAGGTTACCCAAGGTATGTATCAGGTAATAAGTAAAGTTGGATCATGTACATCTGATACTGCAAGTGTGGTCGTGAGTTTAGATAGTAGTGGTAGCCTACCTGTCATTCAGGGAGAAACTAATTACTGTGAAGGCAGTGTGATACAACTGATAGTAGAGAATATACCTGATGCCACAAATTACACCTGGTTACTCGACGGTGAGGTGAATTCTACCACACCGGACAATAGTTTGCTGATCATAAATGCGGGTCAGCAATTCGCTGGAGAGTGGAGGGTTTTTGTGGAAGGTGCATGCAGCTCAGACACATCAGCTGTTTTGGCTATTACGATTTCAGAGGAGCTCAATATCGCCGCTACAAGTAATAGTCCCGTATGTGGATCGTCTAGTCTCCAATTAGAAGTGACAGCGGTATCAGGCGCTAGCTATGTATGGGAAGGGCCAGGAGGCTTTACCTCCAATGAGCGAAGCCCTGTAGTAGAATCGATAGCTGGACAGTATAGTGTGACCGTAACAGCAAATGAGACTTGTGAGAGTATAGCGACCACAGAAGTAGAGATCAAAGGAAGACCTACGATACAAGGAATCAGTAGTAATATACAACCCTGCGGAACGAGTGAAATGGACCTCAGACTGACGCCGATAATCGATGCAAATGAAACGTACACATATGAATGGTCGGGTCCAAATGGATTTAGCTCGAGCGATGAGATAGCGGTCATAGAAGATTTTACCATTGCCCAAGAAGGCGTTTTCACTTTGATGATCACTAATGGAGAATGCGAATCTCTGCCGAGTAATATAGTCATCTCGACTGGAGAAGGAATTGACACGCCTGTCATAACATCTAGTAGAGAGGTATGCATCGGGCAGTCGATAGTAATAAGTGTAGAAGGCTTTTCTGATGGTATAAATGAATTTATCTGGACTACGCCACAGGGAGAAATACGCACTGATGAGCCATCGCTAACGGTCAATAATTCTGAAAGTAATGATAGTGGCGAGTATGAGTTACAAGTAGTATTAGGCGACTGCATATCAGAAGCATCAGAACCAATTGTCATCAATGTGGGTGCTGGATTAGAAGTGCCAAGAATAATATCTGCAGGACCATTTTGTAGTGGAGAGACGATACAGCTAGAAGTAGAATTCGAAGATGGCGAATATGAGTGGAGAGGACCAAATGATTTTGAGGCCTTCGATGCTAATCCAGTAATATTTAATATTAGTGAAATTTTTGTAGGTGGATATGAAGTGAGAGCGATAGGGGATGATTGTGCATCTCCATGGTCAGAGATATTTGATCTACAACTAGTGGAAATACCAACTACTCCGATTCCCACATTGACTGCAGATGGACTTTGCCAGACAGATACTACTGCCTATGATTTGTGTATTGAAGAGAGCACACTGATGCCTGGGGCGGACTATGTTTGGATTAATGCTTCTAGTGGTGATACGATTGGGACTACAGTAGGTGCTTGTCTATCAGTCTTTATACGGGAGAGCTTCGTGCAAGGAATTAATAATATAAATGTGATCGCTTCTATCGGTAGTTGCCGATCAGATATGTCTAGCACTGTTACGATCACGGTAACAAATGGTGAAGGAGGTGAGCTTACAACAGTAGCAGGAGAAGATATCTCGGCCTGTGATGACGGTGTGTCACTCGGAGCACTACTTGCTCAGGGTGAGATAGGAAGTTGGTCTAGTCCTGATGCAGGTATAGTATTTGATGATATGTCCGCACCTAATAGTATGGTGACAGGACTAGAGGAAGGAGAAAATATATTGATCTGGACCGTTACTGGTGAGAATTGTAGCGGCATGGGTTCCGATACAGTAAGCATCTTTTATGCATTCGAACCTATCTTGGAGGATGATGATTTTGAATTTGTGAGTGGTCAACAGATAGTCTTTGATCCTCTAGAGAATGATGAGCTACCTGCAGACTTTACTATAGAGATCGTCAGTATCTCTGATGGAGAAAACACGGATGCATCAGACCCAAGAGCTGTCAAGGTAGGGGTAGAAGATGGCTATGGAGGAGAGATAGAAGTAGTATATGAAGTATGTAACTCAGCTTGCCCAGAGTTATGTGTACAAGCAATGGCAATACTTACGATCGAAGGGCAGACTGATTGTATTGCCACTACACTGATAACACCAAATGGGGACGGGCTCAACGATAATTTTGAGATCCCATGCTTGGACAGCAATAGTTTTCCTAGTAACAGACTTACGATATATAATCAGTGGGGAGATGAGGTCTATGCCGCGCAGCCTTATGATAATAATTGGCAAGGAACTTTCAATAATGAGGACTTGCCTGTAGGAACTTATTTCTTCATACTCGATCTAGGAGAAGGTTTACGACTTCAAGATGGATTTATACAATTGGAGCGATGAGGATAATAATTACCATATTATTGTTCCTATCACTTGGTGTTTGTCATGCCCAGCAGCAACCTTTGTACACACAATTTATGTACAATAAGCAAGTGTATAACCCTGCCTATGTCCCTGTTGAGAGTACGCCGTCCATTGGTCTTGTATACAGGTCTCAGTGGATTGGAATAGAGGGGGCGCCTAATTTCCAAGGGCTATCTTTTGCTATGCCGCTGAGAAATGATAGAATAGGATTAGGTATTAATCTAAGACGAGTAAGCGTAGGCTTGACTAGCGAAATATTATTAGAAGGGCTGTATGGTTATCGATTTGAATTGGGAGTTGGCTCGCTAAGTTTAGGGATGCAACTATCGCTCAAGAGTTTTAATATTGACTTCAATGGAGATAATGTATTTACTAGTGATGGAATCTCTAACGACCCTGCAGTGCAAGATGGTTCTCGCTCAAACCAAGTATTTAATTTTGGACTAGGCGCTTATTACAGGACCGATAATTTTTTCTTTGGACTGTCAGTTCCGAGAGTTCAAAATGTAGATCTAAATGCTAACAGCGAATTTAATCTGTCTAAAGAAGAAAGACACATCTATGGGATGCTGGGTGCAAGTTTTGATATGAATGAAGATATTAGTTTTACACCGCAGCTCTTATATCGATGGGTCAAAAATACGCCTGCTGATCTCGATGCTAATCTAAGTGTCAGTTACTTACGAAAATATACTGTAGGGATCACTTACAGGCTCGGAGGAGATAGTGATTCATTTGGCGAGTCTCTAGATCTGATACTATCGATGCATGTCAATGAAAATATCCTAGTAGGGTTTGCCTATGACTACACTTTGTCTGAGATCAGGAGGCAGAGTAGTGGTAGTCTAGAGTTTATTTCTAAGTATCGATTTGGTGAAAGGAAAGCTAAAGAAGATAGCTATATCAACCCTCGATATTTCTAATGATCAGGAAGTTTATACATATTATAATGTTCACCTACTGCGCTGTTAATCTAATTGGACAAGCGATAGACTATCCTGTAGACCTCGAATTATTGAAAACTGCAGAGATCACTAATTTCAAAGAGGTCAATACTGAAAACTTAGAATTTTCTCCAACGCTTTACAATGATGGTGTGATCTATGTTGCTTCTAGCTCAAGCACTAAAAAAAGGAAGCGTAAACCAAAACGAATCACTTTTGATCTAAAATACTTTGATCTTGAAAAGCAGAGTGAGGCAACAGACTTCTATGAGAAAGATATAAATGACTTGCATCACTTTGGGCCATGCGCCTTTAATCCGATTGCTAAAGAAATATTCTATTCTGAAAACTACAAAGATAAGAAAGGATCAAACGGTAGGTATAGCATGAAACTTATAAGGGCCGTATACAAGAATAATAGTTGGCACACCATAGATGATTTTCCATTCAACAGTCATGAGTACTCTATCTTGCATCCCGCTATCAGCAGAGATGGGAAGACACTCATATTCGTCTCTAACATGCCTGGAGGCTATGGAGGTATGGATCTGTACAGCATTACCAAATTGGATAACGGCTGGTCTATACCCGTAAATCTAGGACCAGAGATTAATTCAGAATCCAATGATGTTTTCCCAACGTTCTATGGTGATGATCATATCTTTTTTTCTTCAGATTCCAAGGATGGACTAGGAGGCTTGGACATTTTTGTTTGTAAATATATAGACGGCGAATGGCGCTACCCACAAAATTTGGGAACTCCTGTTAACAGCGTATCGGATGATATAGGCTTTGCATTATCTGCTGATGCTTCTTCGGGTTTCTTTAGTTCTAATCGAGCAGGAGGTCTAGGAGAGGATGATATCTATAGATTTCAGCTTTCGCAGCCATTAGTTTTCGAAGACTTACAAATGTTATCAGTGTCCCAGGCAGTGGAGGAGGTTAGCAGTCCAATCGTCAAAGAGCGTTCTCTAGAGAAAAAGAGTTTCCAGTTTTTAATATTGGATAAAAATTCTAATCGTGCTATCTCAAATGCGGAAATAAGCTACACACCCTTATTAAGTGAAACGCAATTGCTGGATTCAAATTTTAAAGAAAAACACCTCCAAGTAGATGAAAAGACAGGGAAGCAAAAGTGGCTCTCCACTCCCAATCCAAGTCTGCTTGCGAGTAAAGAGACTAAACTATCTGATAGGTCGGGGAAAGCTAATATCCAGTTAGACCTAGGACAATTATATCTTGTAGAAGTCGTGCAAGCTGGATTTGAAAATGAAATATCGATAGTAGATGTTAGCGAATTGATGAATCAGTCGGCTATGTTCATCAATATGAAAAAGAAAAAAATCAAGCAAGTAGCTAAACCTACCCAAGTCATCACATCTAATCCAAGTGACGTCGAGAATAAACGAATACGCACACCAAAACGTAAAAACGATGCTCCCTCCGCTGTATCTACGCTGAAGATGCCTACAATAGTTGGTGAGTTATTGGTGTTTGAGAATCTCCTATACGATTACAATAAAGCAACGATCAAGAAAGGAGGCACCAAGGAATTGAAAGAACTAGCTATTTATATGAAAAGATTTCCTCAGCTAGAAGTAGAGTTGAGTGCCCACACGGATGCCATCGGCTCAGGATTATATAATCTTAATCTATCTCAGAAAAGAGCCGAATTCGCAAAGCAATTCCTCGTAGAACAAGGAGTAGAAGGCTACCGTATCGTTGCTAAAGGGTATGGTGAGCAAGTTGTCAGAAACCACTGCGTAGAAGGTGTAATCTGCACCGATGATGAGCATGCCTACAACCGTAGGACGGAGCTTAAGATCACAAAAAAATAAATTTTAAGTATTCTCTGACACCCACATTTGAGTCCGTTGAAATTTCCATTCTCGCAGATGTATGATCTAAATAAGAGAATCTTAATTTTAAGCCCAAATAGAATCAGCATAAAACATATGGCTTGCTATGAGGATAGTCTATTTTAAGAAGTTCACTTATTAGGTGCAACCTTTATTTTTAACTATGGTCTTTAGTCTAGAGTCTGAAGCGATTAAATAATGTATGTTGAAATAATTTCACATTACATTGTTAAATTACTTCAAATGTTGTAATACCAATTATGTTTTAAAATGACACAATAGATGTTGAATATAATTTTTCAAGGTCAAGGCGAAAAACGGAATGATAGCCTTAGCTATCATGAGTATTATCAACGATGAGATTGGAAAATAAGATCAACATATAAGTGCCATATTAGAGCGTAAATGGTATAAAACCCTATTTACTTGAAAGAGATCAACTTACAAGAGCAGTTGGTACAGCAATGTATGAGTGGCGATGCCAAAGCGCAGCGTATGTTATATGGTCAGTATAGTAAGGCTATGTACAACATCTGCTTACGTATGGTCAATAATAGGATGGACGCTGAGGATGTTTTGCAAAATTCATTTATTGAAGTTTTTAGGGGTATCAAAAGTTTCAGAGGGAATTCGACTATTGGGGCATGGATAAAGCGAATAGTGATCAATAATAATATTGACTTCTTAAAGAAGCGGAAAATATATTTTGAAGAGATAGATGATAAGGCAGTCATAAAGGTTGAAGAAGAGAAATTGAATAACAATGTCTATGATGTAGGAGCTGTAAAACACAACATTGCATTATTACCAGATGGTTATCGAGTTGTATTAAGTCTGTATCTACTAGAAGGATATGATCATAAAGAAATAGGAGAAATACTGGATGTGACAGAGTCGACTTCAAAATCTCAATACTCCAGAGCAAAGAAAAAACTAAAAGAATTAATAGCATCAGATATGCTTAAAAAAGAAGTAATCTAAGTATGGATAATCTAGAAAAATTCATCACAGGGAATAAAGCGCAATTTAGTGACCACTTGCCGTCGCCAGTTATATGGGAGAATATTGAAAAGGGGCTGAAAGAAGACAGCGCTAAGAAATTTTCGATCGTAAAATTTATAAGGGCTGGTGTAGCAGCGATAGGTTTGTTATTGTTAGGTATCTGGTTTGGTGTTGATTTCTTGGTAGACGATATGGACAGGGCTATAAGTAATTCCTCTTTCAAGGATTATAAGCAGACTGAGCAGTATTATTCGCTACAAGTAAATAACTATTTAGAGCAGGTAGAAAAGGTGGATTCAGATGGATCGATCGTAGATGAGCTCCAGCAATTAGATGAAGTATATCAAGAACTTAGAGATGAGTTACTCCACGCAGAGATCATTAATCAAGATATGATCATAAGTGCGATGATCAAGAACTATCAAGTTAAGATAGGAATGCTAGAACGGATACTTGATAAGACCAAAACAAAAAACTTGAATAAGGAAATTAAAAATCATAGCAATGAGAAAATTAGTATTTAACATAATTGCCATATTGTGCATAGGATTATTCTATACCCCCGTGTCAGGGCTGTCAACATATTCCAAAGATCATGAAAAGGTAATTCGGGAAGAATTTACAATCGCGGAAGGTGGAGAAATAAGCATAAAGAATAGTTTTGGAAATGTGTTTATAAATACAACCGGAGGTAATGAGGTAGTCATAGAAGTAACTATAAAGGTAGATTCTAAGAGTTCTGAAAAAGCAGAGGAATTTTTCGATAGGATCAATATTGACTTCAATAATACGAGATCAACTGTAAGCGCAATAACAGAAATTGGTAGTCAGAATAGATCATCTTGGACAAGATGGTTGAATCCAAATAATTGGAATAGTAATAACAATGATTTTAATATCAGTTATGAAGTGTGGATGCCCTCTACGTGTAAGCTAGATCTGAAAAATAAGCATGGTAATATTGCTGTAGCTGATATGGACAATGATATCATATTAGAATTAAAACATGGTAATGGATCTATAGAAGATGTAAAAGGTAATCTAAAATTGGATCTGGGGTTTGGTGAGTTTAAAATGGTAAGTGTGATAGACGCGGAGTTAGACATCAAGCATAGTGAGTTTAAGTGCAAGTCAAGTCGCGATATAGAATGCGATACTAAACATTCTGATATATATATTGATAAAGTACGGAATTTGGTTGCGGATACGGGGCATGATGATTTTTTCTTGGGGGATGTCAGTACGTTGATCAATGAGGGAGGACATGCTGACTTCGAGGTCGAATCCTTAGGCGAGTTCGATTTTGATGCTGGACACTCAGGTCTTGTAATTGGGGAGCTGCAGTTTGGTGGTATCTTTCATGGAGACCATAGTGATCTTAGTGTGAAGAAAGTGAATGGACTTTCTAAAGGTTTAGATATCGAAGGTAGTCATACAGACGTATCTTTAAGGATAGGTATCCCATTCAACATCGACCTAAAATCTAATTACACGGATATAGATATGCCTTCAAAAATGACTTATACTACAAGAATAAAAGATGGCAATGAAGAAGATTTTCAGGGCAAGAGTGGAAATACTTCCTCTAATAATATTAAGGTAGATATGAAGCATGGGTCGTTTGAGATCAGAGGTAGAAATTAAAATTTACAATAGTCTTCTTTAGGGAACTAGAATCAATAAGTTAGTTTTCTTTTGTGCTATATTCTACCGCACACATGACCTTACAAATTATTATCTTGTAGTCCTAAAGCTAAAAGATAATATGAAGATTAAATTTTGCGGCGCAGCTAGACAAGTGACAGGAAGTTCCCATCTGATAACCCTTGATGATGGATATAAGATTCTTTTGGACTGTGGATTATTCCAAGGTAAAGGAAGAGATACTTGGGATTATAACAACAAATGGTGGTTTGATCCTAAAGAGATAGACTGTATGATCTTATCTCATGCGCATATAGATCACTGTGGAAGAATACCTCAGTTGGTAAAGGATGGGTACAGTGGGCCAATCTATTCTACTCATGCTACCCGTAGTTTGTGTGCTATTATGCTTTTGGATAGTGCGAAGATTCAGGAGCGCGATGTAGAATGGCATAATAAAAAACTCCATAAGAAAAAGAAAAGAAATAGAAAAGGAGAGGCTACAAGAAGGCCACTCTATACTAGTGATGATGTGACGCCAGCTATGGACCACTTTGTGGGTTATCCGTATAATAAAAAATTTAACATCAGGGATAATATCGAGTTGGAGTTTAGAGATGCTGGACATATATTAGGCAGCGCGAGTGTCACACTGTCAATTAAAGATGGAGATAAGAAAACAGTGATAGGATTTACGGGTGATATAGGCAGACCTAATCGTCCAATTCTTAGGGATCCAGAATTAATGGATAGAGTAGATTATTTGATCTGCGAATCCACTTATGGAGCTAAGGATCATGAACTGCCACCAGAGCAAAGTCTCAACTTCTTAGAAGTTATCAAGGAAACCTGTATCGAGAAGAAAGGTAAGCTCATCATACCTGCATTTAGTGTAGGGCGGACACAAGAGATCGTCTACATGATGGATAAGCTAGAGCAAGCTAAAAAATTACCTAAGTTGCCAGTGTATGTTGATAGCCCGCTAGCTGTTAATGCTACACAAGTTTTTGGTTCTCACCCAGAGTGTTTTGACGATAAGCTCAATGAATATTTATTAATTGATGATGATCCATTTGGTTTTAATTCTCTGAAGTATATCAGGAGAGTTGACGAGTCTAAAGCGTTAAACAAGTCGAATGAACCAGCAGTAATAATTAGTTCGTCAGGTATGATGAATGCGGGTAGGATAAGACACCATCTGTATAATAATATTCAGGATCCTAAAAATACTTTTCTCATAGTAGGATATTGTGCTCCATATACTGCAGGTGGAATGTTGCGTAACGGAATCAAACAATTAAAGGTCTTCGGCGATGTCCTAGATGTGAATGCAGAAATAAAGGTGATGGACTCCTTCTCTGCGCACGCCGATCGTACTGAGCTACTAGATTTCATAGAGCATCAAAAAGGGAAGGTCAAAAAGATATTCCTAGTGCACGGAGAACATGAAAGTCAGAAAGTATTCAAGAAACAATTAGTTAAAGAGGGATATAAAGACGTAGCAATTCCGGCCCTGGGACAAGAGATTCAAATTTAAAAGCTTCCTTTTCGTTTATTATTTACGACCATTCACTTTAATGAGAACCTTAAGTATACTTATTTGTCTTTTGATATCCCTTACAGTTGGATTAACTAGCTGTATAGATATCGAGCAAGTAGATAACGCTGAGGAGTTGAGATTAGATGGCGAATATGCTATCCCCTTGATCAACTCATCTATATCTGTAGCAGATATCACAGAGAATGAAGGTACAGACGGTTTGGTCTTTATTGGTGATGATGGTAAGGTCACCGTCAAGTACGCTGGCAATGTAGTGCAGCGAAATTCCTTGCAGGTTTTTCCACCTATTCCTGGTGTTGGAGATTTTCCTTTATTAGATACTAGTTCAGTTTTGGCACTTCCGTTCGTTGATATGTTTAGGACGAGAAAGATGGTATTTAGAAACACCATGGCCACCTTTAAATTCACCTCCCAGTTTCAAGAGATCGTCACAGTCAAACTTACCATTCCAAAGATGGAGAAGGACGGCAAGGTGTTTGAGCAAAATTATACGCTGGAGCCAGGCGAAGTATTCGTGGCAGAGCAAGTATCATTCTTGGATTGGACACTCAATACTGACCTTAACAACATAGAGGTAGTCTACGATGCGAGGCTAACTGATGGTCAGCGTGTCAAGCTAGAGTATGCAGCACTAGCTGTAGATTTCTTGTTCTTCAAATATGCGGAAGCATTTTTTGGTTCTCAGTTATTTGATATCCAAGGCGATTTGATCACCCTTGGGGTGTTTGATAATTGGCAGTCTGGAGGGGTAAGTTTTGTAGATCCTAAGGTCAGGTTGGTGGTTGATAATTCTTTCGGATTTCCAACTCGGTCTAGGGTAAATCAGATGGATCTCGTCACTGCAGATGGGAGAGTGTTGCCCCTCGAAAGTGAATTCATCAATACAGGAATAAATTTTGGGTTTCCTTCATTTGATGAAGTAGGTAAGATCATCACCACAGATTTTGTATTTGATAAGAGCAATTCTAATATCGATGAATTATTCAAGGAAAGGATCGTAGAAGTAAATTATGATGTAGATGCTGTAGCATTCCCCGATAATGATCCAGATGAGTTTGGTTTTGTTACACAAGAAAGTTTTTTTAGAGTGCGGGTAGAGGTAGAGTTGCCGATGCAGGGAACAGTCAATGATCTTCAGTTGTACCAAGAATATGAGATAGATGAGCTCGATATTGAGTTTGCAGAAGAGGTGGAACTGAAGACGATCACCAGGAATGATTTTCCATTAGAGATAAATTTACAAGCCTACTTTATAGATGCTAATGATGTAGTTATCGATTCGCTGTACGAGGGTGGAGCTACGACACTACCGCCATTTAGTATTGATGCTGGTAGCTTACCGGTTGAGCGAACTGAGTTTACGAGCATAGTCGATCAAAGATTAGAAAATATCAAATCAGCACGTAAAGTAGGATTGCAGCTCAAGCTTGATAATCCCCAGGGTGAAGAACCATTTTGGATATTAGCGAATCAGCAAGTCTCACTTAGGATGGGTGCCAAAGTAAAAGTGAATATTGACTGATGAGGCCTAAGTTTATTCTATTACTAGTTCTGATGTTCCTGAGTGAAAATTTATTTTCTCAGGTTTATAATCTTATTGATAATCCAAGTTTTTCTACTGGTTACACCTCTGCTCAGCCAGGAGGATTGGAAGAAGATTATCCTTATCGGTTCAAGGTTTTCTTACCGTCCTTTGCTGTTGGTTTTTCTCAGAATGGTCCTAGTCTCTACGACCTTATCAAGCAAGATGCTAATGGAGAGTACTTTATTAACTTCACCCAAGAAGATAATCTCGAAGATCAAAATCCTTACAGAGCAGCCACTACGGTAAATACTTTTGGCCTATCGATGAATTATAAGAATTGGAATTTCAATGTAGGGCATTCCGCAAGAGTGATCGGCAATCTCAATTTCCCGCGAGATACTTACACACTGCTCAAGGATGGTAATGCAAAGTTCATAGGTCAAGAAGTTTCTGTGGGTGTGGCATTGCAGGGGACTAGTTTTAATCAGTATGCTCTAGGAGTATCGTATGGGACAAGTGCCGCAAGGTTAGGTGTAAGGGCAAAATTCTTGACGGGTAGTCAGGATGTTTCTACTGAGGAGTTTGGAGTTAGATTGTTAACAGATGAAGATATCTACCAACTAAGATTTACTAACAACTATATTATCAATACCTCATCATTGTTTACTTATAATGATCTGGAGGATTTTAGTTTTGATTTTGATCAAAATGTGATCAATACACTATTCACAAAGAACATAGGATTAGGGTTTGATGTAGGTATGTCATTCAAAATATCTGATGAATCCATGGTCTCTGTCTCCGTCTACGATATAGGTAAGATCAATTGGAAGAGTAATGTAAATAACTACCGAAGCAAGGGCGGTTTAAGCTTTGATGGTTTAGATATCGCAGATTATATTGGCAACGAAAGTGTAGTAGAGTTGAGGGACTCGCTGCTTAATCTTCTTGAGTTTGAAGAGACCACAGAAGGTTATAGTTCTAGTCTGCCGACCCAGTTTAACATAAGTCTCCTCCATCACTTTAATGATAAGGTAGATATAGATGCAGCCTTTAATCTGGCAAGTTTTAATGGTTTTAGTTATTACAACGTGAGGCTAGGAGTATTCTATAAATTCAGTACGATTGCAAGAGTAGGAGCGTCTTATTCTTATAATCAGCAAGAGATAATCAATCTAGGACTGAGTGCTATTTTTAAGTTTGGGCCAGTACAATTATTTGCCAGGACAGATAACCTCTTAGGCGTTTTACAACCTATTAAAAACGGATACACCAACGGATTCATAGGTGTTAATCTACTTTTTGGTACACCAGATGAGATCGAGAGTGATTTTCAGTAGCCAATTTTCATAGTCTTTTATAGTCCGTTCATCGAGTAAATAGCCATTTTCATATAGTACTATGCACTAATTGAGTACTATGCTATGCAAGGTACTGTATTGTGTCTTATATTTGAAGAGTCAATAATTTATTAAAGGAGTGATCTAGTCTAATTATTAAGATTGCTTCAAAACAATAATTTAATGAAATTGGAAAATACAAGGGCACAGATGAGGAAGGGAGTCTTAGAGCTTTGTGTGATGTCTATCATATCAAAGAAGGAAGCTTACCCCTCAGATATCATCACTAAACTCAAAGAGGCAGAACTGATCGTAGTAGAAGGAACATTATACCCTCTACTTACTAGACTAAAGAATGCTTCTCTACTTAACTACAATTGGAAGGAGTCAAAATCAGGACCTCCGCGTAAGTACTATCATCTAACAGATGAGGGTAAGATATTTCTAAAATCATTAAAAGAAACTTGGAGTACATTAAATCACGCTGTTGATCAATCTACAAATAAGAGAGCAAAATGAACAAGATATTTAACATAAACCTAGGTGGATATCCATTTACAATAGATGATAACGCTTATCAGAAACTAACAAAATACTTAACTACTATTGAGAAACATTTCTCTGCTTCAGAAGGATGTGATGAGATCATCTCTGATATCGAAAGTAGAATAGCCGAGTTATTTAATGAAAGTCTTAATGGTCAGCCTATCGTTAGTCTTAAGGATATCGATGCGGCGATAGTGACTATGGGTACTCCTGAAGAATTTGGAGCGGTAGGTAGTGATTACGATGATACAGAAGAAGCTCTATCAGACCAAGGAGAATATAAAACTGGAAAAAAATTATTCAGAGATCCGGATACAAAGATCATTGGTGGAGTATGCAGCGGACTATCGGCTTACTTTGGTATAGAAGATCCTCTCTGGGTGAGACTTGGAGCGGTAGCATTAATGTTCACTGGTGGATTATCAGTGCCGCTTTATATACTACTACTGATAATACTGCCGAAGGCTCGTACCTCTGCAGATAAGCTAGCGATGAGAGGAGAGCGTATCGATATCAATAATATTGCAAAGACCATCGAGGATGAATTTGATAATATATCAGATACCTTCTCAGACCTTGACCAAAAGATAAGATCAAAAAAAAAAGATAAAACTAAAGGTTCCTCTTTTTTCTTAGTAGGAGCTTTAGCCGCATTCTTTTCCTTATTTGGTCGTGCATTTTTCTTTGCACTCAAAGTTGTCAAAAAGATATTTAGGCCTCTTATAGCACTTGCACTTATATTCTTAGGTGCTGGATTTGCAGTGACTTGGATCGGGATGGTATGTATGGGTGTATTCATGTCGCCATTCGTAAGTTTTTTCTCTCCTGGACCTTCCGTTATGGGATATGGCGGACTCGTCAGTGGTATGTTTAGTATTGGTATACCGATTTTTGCCGTGTTATATTTTATTTCTAAATTTTTCGGTAGGTATAGAGTACAGAGCCACATCAAGAGTAGAGTCTGGTCCGTATGGGGTGTTAGTTCATTACTGTTTATAGGATCAATAATCAACTACAGCCTCCAATGGCAAAAGCATACTTCCATTACCTCGACCCAACCACTGACAGAGTTAACCAAAGGAACGATTACGCTTAAGATGGATACCAAAAAATATGATGACGAATCCATGGTCATCTTCGATCAGGTAGCTATAAACAAGAATGACCTTCAGTGTGATGACATCCGTATCAAGATCACAGAGACAGATGACGAGGTACCATCGTTAGTAAAAACGATCTGCTCTAACGGCCCAAGAAAAAGTACCGCCTTCAAGAGGATAAATGAAGTCTCCGTAGAAGAGCTAACAATCGAAAATAACACGATAAAGATTCCACGCTACTTTACATTAAGTGACGGGTCAAAGTACAGGGGACAGGCCTTGACTTACGAGTTTAAGATTCCTAAAGGATATGAAGTTGAGAAAGATAGAAGTGTAGCACATTATGTTACTACGCGTTCTAGTCATTTGGCTAGGTTTTAAGTAATAAGATTAACGGATCGGCGACATCTGGCGGATTTGGCGATAGCCAATCTGACATGATTATTGCTTGTTATGATCTGGCTATTTTCTACGTTCAATAACCGCATCATACCACTCAATTCCTTTGATCT
>ENA-ORXT01001554-ORXT01001554.1-marine-metagenome-genome-assembly--contig:-NODE-1554-length-30493-cov-3.734416_pt1 | contig 30493 bp, 20 predicted proteins | sample MGYA00237868_ERZ511482 | MGnify/ENA metagenome assembly ERZ511482 | reverse complement strand
AGAACAAGCATAACATTTTCTTGTATGGTTAGGAATGTTTTTACTAAAAAGGCGATTATTTCAATTGAAACTTTAGTTTTTGTAAAGATAGACAAAATGGAGTTGCCAGTTGCCCATGGCAAAACGATCGAGACACTTGACTTCATTTCATAAATAAAGATTAGCAATACATGAAAAGATATTTTATAATACCGGCTCTCTTGATTTTCTTAACAAATCTTACCGCTCAAGTCGACACACTATTTTTCGAAGAGTATATTCAAATGGTATTGGATAATCACCCTTTGTCTATCCAAGCAGATTTATTAACTGAGCGTTCTGACGCGTATCAAAAAAAAGCTAGAGGTAATTTAGATCCAACATTATATGCCGATTTCGATCGAAAACACTTCAAGGATATTAATTATTATACTGAAGGAAATGTAGCGTTAAAGTATCAAACAGCGAAAGCAGTCAAGTTTGCAATTGGATACGAGCGCAATGCAGGTGATTTTTTAAATAATGACCTGACCTTACCTGAAAGAGGTTTAATGTATGGCTCTGTCCATGTTCCCCTATTGAATGGATTATTCTTTGATGAAACGAGATATGCTTTAAAGGAAGCAGAGCTTATTAATATTAAAAATGAATTAGATAGAAAAGTCATACTCAATGATCTCACCTTTGAAGCAAAGATAGCTTATATCAATTGGTATATGAGCGCTAGACAAATGAAGATTAATCAAAAGTATTTAAGGTTTAGCTTAGAAAATCATTCGAGTATCGCGGAGCTTTATCGTAATGGATATTCTCCTGCTATGGATACTTTAGAATCTTTTACCAATATGAAAGGTATTGAGAATAAATATTTAAAATCTAAAATTAATTATACAAAGGCAATTCAAAGAGTTCAATATTATATGTGGGATAAACAACAAATTCCCTTATTTTTAAAAGCTAACATTATTCCTCAAAGCTCTAAGTTAGTATCTAGACTAGAAAAAGATATTATGTTTAATGTTGAGAGTATCTCCATGATACCAAATATTCAAAAAATTGATTTAGAGTTGAATTTTATTGAATTAGATGAAAAGTTATTAAATGAGTCCGTAAAGCCTATTCTTGATTTGGGGTTTTACTCACTTTTAAATTTAGGTTCTCAACAAGGTCCCCTGAAATATGGCCTAGATGATTACAAGTTAAATTTGTCATTTTATTATCCATTATTGAATAGAAAGAATAAAGGAGAATTGGAATTAAATGCGATAAATAAAGAACAGGTTGAATTCGAAAAGATAGCAAAGTCTCGTGATATTGAATTAAAATTAATCGCTGCATCTGAATCTTATTATTTATCAGTTGATAGAAATAATTTGGTGTTAAATAATATTGAGCAGTTAAATAATTTATACTTATTGGAGAAAGAAAAGTTTAATCTGGGAGAGGGTACAGTATACTTTTTATTCAAACGTTTAGAGGCTGTAATTAAGTCTGAATTAGATCAAATTGAAATAGAAGCGAGTGTATATATGAACAGAGAGAAAATAAACTATTTTCTATTTTTAAAATCATGAAATACTTGACTTTTTGCCGTATTATTTGTATTTTAAGAGTATGATAAAGGGAAAAAATTTATTATTACTCTTGGTGGCTTTAGCACTAAATAGTATGATTTTACCCGAAATATTTGCTAGTTCGATATATGCTGATTCGTATGGAATTGTCAATGTAGAACATATAGAGTCGACTGATGATTTATCTCTATTAGATTATGATGAGGTCTTTGTAATTTCAATTTTACCAAGTAATTTCAATTTTTTTAAGTCTTTAGGTCTAATTCACATTATTTACAAAGAGCTCTCAATTGACATTATGACGCCACCTCCAGAAAATAGATTCAGCGTAAGTAATTAATTTTTAACTATTAATTAATTTAAAATCTTTTCGTCATGATGTATAACAATATAGGATTAGTACTAGTAGGTTCCTCTGCAATCTTCGTCTTAGCCCATGCTTTATTTTTATTGATATCCTTGTTGGCTGATTCTGAGCACTAATATCAATGTAGAGTTGAGGTTGAATTAAATAATATCCAAGCATAAAAAGAGGGGGAGAAGTAAATAACGACTCCCTTTCAATTTAAAAGATATGATTAGTGAAGATTGTGCTATTATTAATATTTTAAAAAAGAGGCATGAATTTCCTTAACTGTGTTACCGCTATTGTCTCCGGCATTCTGGCTTGTATCTAAACCTTTTACGAGCATGGCATCAGCACCGTCTTCTTTTTCTCTAAAAATAAGTTTATTTGTCTCATTTTTGCACTCCGATTTCCAGTTACCACAGCTTATCCAAGAGTAGAATAATCTAACTTAACATCATCATTTTTATAACAGACTTCTATTTCTGATGTTGCCTGATAGCTATCTTCTATATAGTGGACTCTAGTGTAGCTTGAGAGAACAGTAAATATCAGAATAATTAAATTATAGGATTTGTATGTCATTTTGAAGAATGTTTTATATTCAAAAGATTAACATAATTAGTAAAAAGGCTTGACCTGTCTCAATCTGCCATTCAAATCTCTATAAAACTAAAGTTACCCTCGTTATCACTAATATATAACAATTACATTACAATTGCACGAAAACATAACGAATATGTTAAATTGGTCTTCATATACTTTACTAGCCCATTTTTTCTTATTAATAATGAAATTAGCTTTGAATTAGTCTAACAAAAACATTACAATAGCCTATTATGTGATATATTTGTTTAGTTAATTAGTCATTAATTTGACATATAGAAATTGACATTTGTCTGCTGAATAGATTTTGCAGATTACAATTCAGCTTATAATATTTTTCATGCCAGTAAACTTTAAGGAATTTCAACTTAAACTTCTCAGAAAAGATTTGAGCCTTAGTCAAGAAGAGCTGGCAATAATGCTAGAGGTCAGCCGAAGTAGATTAAGCAGAATTGAGAATTTCAAAGAGAGGTTAAGTTTTGATCAAGTTAGTAAACTAAAAGAAAAAGTTTTAAACTTTGATTCTTACGAACGAAAAACAGCAATCAACCAAAACTCCGATGAGCATAATTCACATAATAGAGAGCTCAAAGCAAAAATTGAAGCTTTGAAACAAGTGGTTACCTTAAAAGATGAAATTATTTCATCAAAACAAGATCAAATTAATCTTTTAAAGGTGCAATTAGGAAATACAATAACAAATCTTGGTTCATCTTCAGTAAATATTTCGTCTCATAATAAAAGGGGAGATTTTGTTAATTGGAATATTATTGATATTCCATCAGATGAATACCTTGAAGTTATGCCAGGAATTTTTGATAGGACACTTAGTCATAAAGAGAATTTGATCTATGAATGGGAATCACTTTTTATTCCATTGATTGAAACAATTGATTTCAACCAATTCAGAGTCTTATTAAACCATTCTAAGAGGGACACTGTCTTCGACACACATTTTCATGTAGAGAAAGAATCAATTATTGTCGTAGAAGGTATAATTTTGGAGGTCCTAACTAATACTATTATTTCTAAAAACGAATCGATTCAATTCGAAAGCATGCAACCACATGAGATGAAAAATCTGACAGATACTAAATTAATCATATTACTCTCCAAATGATTATTCTGTAAGTAAATCATTGAATGGATAACAATAAAATGTATTTGTATTTGTTACAAAGGGTCACTTAACTATATACATAAATTAATATGGAAGATGTACTTAAATATTTTACTGAGAATAATTGGATAGATTTTATTTTCAATAATAATATTCCAGGGTTTTTTATTACAATTTTACTTACACTTTTAGTTGCTCGATTAGCGAAAAGAGCACTCAATAAATTCTTAAATAAAGTCGATGATAGTACACAAGATAAGACTAACTATTACTTTTTACGTTATGTAGTCATCGCTTTAGTTTATGGTATTGGTTTTACACTTGCGATGTATAATGTACCTGCTTTTAGAGCCTTTGGAACAACACTATTAGCTGGTGCTGGAGTGTTTGCGCTAGCCATAAGTTTTGCATCTCAGCAAGCCCTTAGTAATATTATCAGCGGTTTATTTATTGTCATATTTAAGCCATTCAAAATAAGAGATAGAATTTTAATGAAATCTCAAGGACATGAAGGCGTAATAGAAGATATTACGCTAAGACATACTGTAATAAGGGATTATGAAAATAGAAGAATAATTGTTCCGAATTCTATCATTAGTAATGAGACGATCATCAATTCTGACTATCGCGAAGGTAAAATTTGTAAACAGCTTATATTTAGTATTGGTTATGATAGCAATATCGAAACCGCAAAAAAGATAATTACAGAAGAAGCTATAAAACACCCATTAACTTTTGATAATAGAACGAAAAAAGAGCGTGATAAGAACTTACCTATCGTTTTAATCAGAGTAGTCAGTCTTGGGGAGTCATCTGTAGACTTAAAAGCATTTATCTGGGTAAAAGATCATGCCACTTCTCTAGAGTTATCTTCAGATTTATTTCAAGCTATCAAAATCAGATTTGATTCAGAAGGAATCTTAATTCCATATCCACATAGAACAATCGAATTGATTAATAAATCCTAATTAAAAGCTACTCATTCTTATGATAGAAAAGAAAATTTCCACTTTGGGTACACCTCCTGGTTCTATTATATACAATGGTAATCACAACCTCGAAAATCCAACGATCCATCATATTTGCTATAATGCAAATCTGCTTGAAGAACAAACGTATAGCCAAGATGAATTAATCAACTTCGAAAATAAAGATCAAGTAATAGATTGGTATGATTTAAGAGGCATACATGATCTGACAATTATAAATAAATTGGGAACTGCATTTAATATCCATCATTTGATTTTAGAAGATATTGCAGATATCCAACAAAGACCAAAATATGAGGAGTATGAAAATGGAAATTTGATTTTACTTAAATCCATTGAATATGATAGGTCTTTGAAAAAAATTGAGCTAGAGCAAATTAGTGTATATTATAATAATACCTCGCTTATTAGCTTTCAAGAAGATCAGACTGATGTCTTACTTCAAGTTAGAAAAAGGGTCACTAACAACCATGGAAGGGTTAGAAATAGGGGCGCTCATTATCTTGCTTTTTCTCTAGTTGACTTAATTGTCGATAACTACTTTGTTGTATTGGAAAAATTTGAAGAAGAAATAGAACATTTAGAATCTAGAATAATAAAAGATTCAGGTGACAATATTAAAAATGACCTACATCAGTTGAAAAAGAATATTATTTTATTAAAAAAACAAATTACTCCCTTACGAGAATCAATTTCAAAGTTGAGTAAATCGGATAGTGAATTTAATCAAGAATCAAATCAAATGTATATCAGAGACCTTTATGACCATACGATTCAAGTATTAGATCGAATAGATTCTCAAAGAGATATATTAAACGGATTGCAGGATTTATATCTTTCAGAGATTAGCAATAAGATGAATCAAATTATGAAGGTGTTAACTATCATAACGACAGTTTTCGTACCGATTTCATTTTTAGCAGGCCTTTATGGGATGAATTTCGCTTATATGCCTGAATTACAATTTAAATACGGCTTTTATATTTTACTAGCGATTATGATTCTAATCGTTATTTCTTTCTTGTTTTATTTTAAAAAGAATAAGTGGCTGTGATCTATATCTCAACACTTAGAATTTTAAAGACATGCGTTAATTTCAAAATTGTACGTTTTTTAGTTTAAAGACCTCTTCAGCCTGTTAGCAAGTCTCATTTACCGGAAGAGGATTAGATTTGTATTAAGACTAATCCTCTTTTTAATAATTGTACTCTTATGCAGACATCACAAGACCTACTCTACAGTAAGGCTGATTTTAAAAATGGTTGACTTTAAATTATTATCCCCAATTGAAAAGCTCGAAGTTATCTCTACATAATCTATTCCAGTAAAGCTTTCTTTTGCAAAATATTCATATTGTATTCCACCTTGGCTACTTTCTACGATTTCACTTCTTTCAGCATTAGAAGCTTGTGTAGTAATCATTACTGACCCTTCCGTTGGGTTAGATCCTAAATCATATGTGAATACTTCTCCTTGGGTAACTGTAAATGATAGTTCTTGCTCACTTACTTCGTCTTTTGAACAACTAGTAAATATCAAGAAAAGAATAAGGCTCATTAAGTAATATTTCATGTTCATTAATTTTTTAATAAAAATATTTCACGCTAGTTAAATAACTAGAACATTTCTAGCATATATCTATATAGACATATAATTACTTTATAGCGTTTGTCACATTTTTTATATTAAACAATTTTTAACATGGATAGGAGATTTATAATATTGATTGTAGTTTCACAAATGAGTAATTTATATTTAAATAAATCCTACTATTTATTCAAAACAATAGATTTGTATTAAATACTATTGGAATTATTGAAAAACATAAATATAATAATTGAAAGAAATTGCTATGTTACAGGTATCACACCGATCAACTGCTCTAAAGTCGGAGCTTGCTGTCCACCCAATGGTTCAATTGTAATTGCATAAGCATTGGTGTTTTCTACAAATTGTACTTCGAAAATTTTATCACCTTCACCTTGAAAGACATTTAAAGGTATGGCATCATCTCCTCTGAGAGACCAAAGCTGATAACTTTGATTTGCTTGAAGCTCAGGTAATCTAACTATTTGCAAATAATTTTTTTGAGATTCAGGATTGTGATGAATATACACATCAGTTACTGAGTAATTTTCGGTTGCATTTACTGGAAGAATTTTATTACCATGCGCTGATAAAGCAGCAAATAAATGGTTCTGATCTAATTGAATTTGCTGAAGTGAATCACAGGCAATTTTATCTTGTTTATAATCGTCTATGACTGTTTCTAGCTTATTTGTATTAATAAAGGAATAGGCCAGTAGTCCTAATGCTGAGATTAAACTGATTATAAACGGTAGTAAAAAAGATCTTCTAGTACCGACAACGGGATCGGGTGAAGTATCATTTACTTGCGAAGGAGTCGACTGATTTGAAATTTCAGTTAAAACTTTTTCTTTAACACTTGGGCTAGGTTTTACAGCATGAAAAGAAGCATATTTATAAAGAGAATATTCGATTTCTGAAATATCTTTTTTTAGCTCAGGATAATGAATCAATGCAGCTCTGACAATACTCTGTTCTTCTGCAGATGCCTCTCCAAGCACATACAGTTCCAATAGACCAGAGTCCCTTATATTTTTAATATTCATTGTCATATGAGACTAAAGAATAGAATTAGGTTAAACAATATGCCAAAAAATAAATTCTTTTCATTGATTAATTCTTGTCTTAAAATTTTAATAGCAGCCTTAGCTCTTGTCTTAACTGTGCCAAGAGGTATATCAAGTTTCTTAGATATTTCCGATTGAGAATAACCTTGTAAATACATCATGTCAAGGACGATCTTATATTTTTCGTCCAGCTTTGATAATAACATTTTTACATCTATACCATCTGTCTCAATATTTGTGGTGTTTATATCATATACGCTTGTATCCAGCGAATCGGTTTTTTGAAGATTTGAAAAACCTTTAAGTCTGACATGATCAATAGCGGTATTTCGTGCTATAGATACGATCCAAGTGAATAAGTTACTTTTATTAGAATCATAGCTCGAAATCTTCTCCCATACTTTTAGAAAAGTCTTTTGGAGTATTTCTTCTGCAAGTTCTTTGTTTTTTACTATCCTGATAATAACCCCCAAAAGAGCTCCACTATATTGGTCATACAGCGCAGAAATGCCTTTCTGGTCCCTAGATTCTATTAATGATATGATTTTTTCAGTCTTTATCTTAAATGTTTTGTTCAAATGTAAATAGAATTATGCTGAACAATTAGCATTCAGATGACTGATTTGCTAAAACAGTGATAAATATTTAGGTTTTATTAAGAATTGAAATCCGATTGCACCAAAGCACACGTATATAGAATAGTAAACCAATTACAATATTCTAAAACTCCTATATTTTATGACATTCCTCAGTAGAATTCATTTACAATGTATTTTTCTTTTAATCAGCATACTTCTGATTTCATGTAATAGTGAAGTCTCTATATCTTCTAATTCTAGCATTCCTGAATTACTTGACAGGTCAGAAAAAATCCAATTTGGTAAAGAATGGGATTTTGTTCAAAATATGTATGCAGATAAATCACAAGCAATTTTAAAAAATCAGAATGATAACCAAGCTAAGTTAGTTTTAGCTCAATTATTTATTAAAGAAGCAAGAGTCACTGGAGAGCATGGGCATTATTACCCTTCAGCGCTTGCTATGTTGACTGAAGTACTCTCTCAGCAAGATCTTGACAATGACACTAAATTTATGGCACTTCTTCACAAGGCTGGTGTAGAACTTTCATTACATGAATTTGGTACAGCTCTTCAAACTGCTCAGCAAGCTCTTGTACTCAATCCTAGAAATGCGCAAATTCATGGTGTTCTAGTAGATGCTTATGTTGAATTAGGAGATTATGAAAAAGCAATTGCCATAGCTGATAAAATGGCAATGATGAAACCGGACCTTCGATCGTATAGTCGTATCTCTTATCTCAGAGAAATTCATGGCGATATAGATGGCGCGATAGATGCCATGGGCCTAGCTGTGAATGCTGGCTACCCAGGTTATGAAGAAACAGCATGGGCGATGCAGACTCTAGGTGAACTATATCAAAGGTATGATCAAATTGAAAATGCTAAAAAGGTTTTTGAAAACATCCTTGTTATGCGTCCTGACTATCCATTCGCAGTAGCATCTCTTGCAGAAATTCAATTAATGAATAATGATGTTATAAATGCAGAAAAAACACTGAATGAGGCAATTAGTATAATACCGGAAGTTGGATTTTACGTTTCCTTAGCACATATATATAAAGACCAAAACAGATTGTCTGAATTAGAAAATATAAAATTAGAAATTCTGGAAATGTTAGAAGATGACGTGGTTCATGGTCACAATATGAATTTAGAATACACAGATTTATATCTGACACTTTATGATGATCCGGAGAAAGCATTAGTGTTTATCCAAAAAGAATATGAAAAAAGACCTAATAATATTGATGTCAATAGAAAAATGGCAAGAGTCTTTCAAAAATTAAATGATGTAGAATCTTCCAAAATATATGCTGAAGCTGCATCGGTCACAAATTCAGCGCATCCCGAATTAAAGCATTTGCAAGTCGAACTAAATTAAGCTCGAATCAGCAAAGTAATACTCAATACTGTATCAAACTATTATTTAACCACTTTAGAATAGAGGACTTTTTTTGACTTCTATGTCTAATAACAGATATCCACATATATGCAAATCAAAATTGTACACAAAGCTCTCCCATTAATTTGGAAGCTTATGGCAATTAGTTCAATGTTGTGTTTCTCATTAATTTCAATGGCCTCAAGTCATAGAGAAGCTCCTTTAATTGCCAATGACCCTTTAGCAGATAATACAGACTTATATGCTTTCAGAAGTCCAGATGATCCAAATACAATTACGATCATCGCAAATTACATTCCAGGTGAGGTTCCTCATGGAGGACCAAACTATTATACCTTTGGTGAAAATATAAGATATGAAATTCATATCGATAATGACGCCGCTGTTCATGGAGATGAAATAATTTATAGATTTACATTTCGTAGAATAAATGAGGACGGTAGTACTTTTTTCAATATTAGATTAGGTAAGCAAAATCTTAAAACAGTCTATAATGTAGAAAGGAGTATTGATGGCGGAGAAACATTCAGAGCAATTTTATTAAACGGAGAAGTTCCACCTAATAATATTGGCCCAAGATCGATCGAGTCGGGTGTAGGCTTAGGCACATCATATGATGCATTATTTAATGGGGCTGTAACTTCCACTATGACTGGCGAAAAAGTTTTTGCTGGACCCGTTGATGATCCATTTTTTGTTGATTTAGGAGCAATCTTCGATCTTGGAAATTCTCCAAGACAAGAAGGTGGAAATAGAGATGCATTAGCTAAGTATAATGTTCACTCTATCGCTATACAGGTACCTATTTCAACTCTATTAAAAGATGGTGCTCCATCTCAACCGACCTCGATTCTTGATGCTGATTATGTGATTGGTGTTTGGGCATCCGCAAGTCGTCCAGCAATTAAGACATTGTCTTCTGGAGATAAAGCGAGCTATAATGGAGATTGGGTTCAAGTATCAAGAATAGGCATGCCATTGACAAATGAGGTGGTTATCCCAATTGGTGCTAAAGATTTTTGGAATAGACTTTCTCCATATGATGAAATCACAGAGACAACAATGGATGAATATTTCTTCAATCCTGAGCTCTCTCTATATATGGACGATGACCAATTTGGTGGTGCTGTTCCATCTTTTTCACCTCTTAGAATACAAACATCTTCATTAGGTTCATTTGATTTTTCGAATGGCGCTGATGGCTTATATGGACTAAAAGGAAGCACTGCCGTAGTCGGTACTGCTCTTGATGATGCTGTTTTTGGCACATTATTACTACCAGCTCCAGGTAAACCTAGATCAGTCGATCTGTGGCCAACTTTTCATACTGGAGTTCCTAATGTAATCCCATATCAACTCGCTACAGGGAAAGGAGGAAATCCTCTTGCTGAGGGAAAACCATTCATCAATAATTTTTTACCGAATGGTGGTGATATGCTAAGATTAAACATGGCTGTACCAGTGACGCCAAGAGATGATGCTAATTTTAGTTCACTAGGATTGGTACAAGCTGCAGCTATTGGATTAACTGTCGCACCATTTAATACAAGCACTGATTTAGAATTTATTCCAAATATGGATGGCTTTCCAAACGGCAGAAGATTAGAAGATGATGTCACTAGAATAGAACTACAAGCTGTGGCTGGTGTCGTCCTTGCAGCAGTTGGCTTATGGTATGATGATTTTGATCCTAATACATCTCCAAGTCCAGTGACTCAGGATTTACTTGATGTGTTGACTTATTCCACGGGAGTAGAAGCAAATGATGTTCCTTTTTCAAGCAGTTTCCCATATATGGCAATGCCATGGAGAGGTACTGAAGTAAGCCAATAAAATCACTCACTTTTAAAAACTAGACAATGAATTATTTTAAATATATACGGACTAGTGTCATGGCCCTCATCGGAGTGATGTTCACTATTTCTATAAGTATGGCATCAAGCCATAGAGAGGCTCCTCTTATTGCAGATGATCCCCTTGCGGATAATGTGGATTTATATGCATTTAGAAGTCCAGATAATCCAAATACAATTACATTAATTGCAACCTATGTTCCACTACAATTACCTCAAGGTGGACCAAATTATTATTCTTTCGGAGAAAATATCAGATATGAAATTCATGTTGATAATGATGCTGCTGTCCCAGGAGATGAAGTGACTTATAGATTTACATTTAATCAAGTCAATGAAGATCCAACAACATTTTTTAATATCAGATTGGGTAAGCAAAATCTTAAGACGACTTATACTTTAGAAAGAAGTATGGATGGAGGTAATAGCTTTCAAGTTATTATTGAAAATGGAATCGTTCCTCCAAATAATATTGGACCTCGATCTATTGAAAGTGCAGTTGGCTTAGGGACAACTTATGATAATCTTTTCGCAAGTGCTATCACTTCAGCTTCAACAGGTGAAACCGTTTTTGCTGGACCAACTGATGATCCTTTCTTTGTTGATTTAGCAGGTATTTTTGATTTAGGTGATTCGCCAAGACAAGATGGCGCGCCTACTGATGGATTAGCTTGTTATAACGTAAGTGCTATAGCGATTCAGGTGCCAATATCGACATTATTAAAAGCAAGTGCAGCAGCACAACCAGCTGATATCCTTGATGCAGATTATGTTATCGGTGTATGGGCATCTGCAAGCAGACCAGCTATCACGACGATTAGCAAAGACGATGAACCTTCATTTGCTGGTGACTGGGTACAAGTATCAAGATTAGGTATGCCGTTAACAAATGAGGCTGTTATCCCAATCGGACAAAAAGATTTTTGGAATGCGATCACCCCTTATGATGAAATTTCAGAAACAACAATGGATCAATATTTCTTTAATCCTGAGTTAGGATTATATATGGATGATGATTTATTCGGTGGTGCTGTTCCAGCATTTGGACCTCTTCGTATCCAAAAAAATAGTCTTGGGGCATTTGATTTTAGTAATGGTGGTGACGGTCTATTCGGTCTAAAAGGGACTGATGCTGTTGCAGGTACTGCGCTTGATGATGCGGTATTCGGAACACTTTTATTGCCTGGACCTGGAATGCCGAGATCAGTTGATTTATGGCCAGCATTTCATACAGGAGTTCCTAATGTCATTCCTTATCAATTAGCAACTGGAAAAGAAGGAAATCCACTCGCCGCGGGTAAACCATTTGTGAATAATTTCCTTCCCAATGGTGGTGATATGTTACGATTAAATATGGCCGTCCCAGCTACTCCGAGAACAGATCCAAATTTCAGTTCACTAGGGCTTATACAAGCAGCAGCAATAGGCTTAACTGTAGCGCCTTTTAATACGTCAACTGCCTTAGAGTTTATTCCAAATATGGATGGTTTCCCTAACGGTAGAAGACTAGAAGATGATGTGACTCGTATAGAATTACAAGCTGTAGCAGGAGTTGTTTTAGCTGCAGTTGGATTATGGTATGATGATTTTGATCCTGCCAATTCTGCAAGCCCAGTGACTCAAGATTTATTAGATGTCTTGACATATACAACAGGTGTTGAAAATAACGACAAAGCATTCTCTTCATCATTTCCATACTTAGCAATGCCATTTAGTGGTACTGGTGATTGTAGTGGAGAGCTTGTAAATGATAATGTCGTAGAAGAGCCAATGATGACTGGTGTTCCAGAAATTTTTGTATCCTCTAATACACAACAAAATATTGCGGCATTTCAGATTGATGATGCTAACAGGATCTCAGCATCGACGTTTGATAATTCTACCTCTGATGCTGATGGTATTTATTATGACATGAATAATGGCCTTTTGTACCAGTTGAATAGAAACAATGGAGCCATATATGTATTCGATAATATCGGCGCAGATGGTGACCCTATGATCGTTGGATCATCTGCAGCAGAAAGTATTAATGGTCGAGAGATCACTGTCAGCGGTGACAGATTTGTTATTGCTCAAGATGCTAATGATGCAAATGGTCAGCAAAACAGGTTAACAGTATTAACGAGAAGTGAAGACGGTAAGTCTTTTAGATTATCAAAAAGATATGACGTAGATATTAACCTTTGGGGAATTCAAGCTGTTGGTGAAACACTTTTTGCCATAGAAGATAATACCAATAGACTTGCTATTTTCAGAAATTTCTTTGCTTCGAGATCTGGAGACATCAATTCAAGTAAAAGCGTAGAGATAGAAGGAATCATACGAACTCATGGCTTACATTATGTACCAAGTATGGACTTGATGATCCTTACAGATGTTGGTTCTGGAGGAGATCCTGACGATGGAGCATTAGTGATCATTCGAGATTTCACAGCTGCAAGTTTAGATAATATTGTCTCTGCATCTGAGCAAGTTCGAGTCGAAGGTCCATCCACATTTTTGGGTAATCCAGTAGATGTAGGATTCTTTAAGACGAATCAAATGATCTATGTAGCAGAGCGTGCTAACGGTGGTGGAAGAGTTCTTGCGTTTCCTCTAAATACTGCAGCTGGAAATGCTTCACCTACTTATAATTATGAATTTGCAGGAGCATCAGCAATTCATGTTCCTTCTGATGAAGATGGTCAATTATCTGATGAGTTAATGTCTATTTCCCAGCTGTTTGTTTCTTCTAATACACAACAAATGGCTAATGTATATGAGATATTAGAAGATAACTCTGTTACGAAACATAGCTTTAATAATCTAGCAAAAGACGCTGATGGTATATACTATTCTGCAGCCACAGATAAAGCCTACCAAATCAATAGAATGAATAATTCTCTAGTAGAGTTTAGTGATGTCAATGCTTCTTTAATGATGGGTGGAAATCCGAGCTTTACAAGTGGTGCTTCTAGTGGTTTTAGAAATGGTAGAGAATTAGCTTGGTCTAATAATAGAGCCGTAGTCGCACAGGATGCCAATGATGCTAATGGTCAACAAAATGCATTTTTCATTCATACTGTAGATGCTTCAGGAATTAAATTCGACCGTAAATTAAATACAGATATCAATTTATGGGGTATTCATGCAGAAGGTGAAAAACTATTTGCAATTGTGGACAATTCAAATATGCTCGCAGAGTATGATGACTTTTTTGCATCCACAGGATCTTCAGTTTCACCAGATAGAACTGTAATGGTAGAAGGCTTAGTTAGAACTCATGGACTCACATATGATGGAAGTAATGATATCATGTTTTTGACTGATATAGGAGCTGCTAGTTCATCTACGGATGGCGCATTTATTGTCATTAGAAATTACACACAAGTTTCACAAGACGGAGTTGTTTCAATGGCTGAGCAGACTCGGATTGAAGGATCAGAGACGCTGCTAGGGAATCCAGTAGATATTGCATGGGATTCTGCCAGCAAAATCATATTTATTGCAGAACGGGCAAATGAAGGAGGAAGAGTATTAGGCTTTGTCATGCCGTCTATGTCTGGAAGTTTAGCACCATCTTATGATGATCTTTTTCCAGGTGCTTCTGCAGTATATATTTCTGGAGTAGGCTCTGGCTCAGGTTTTGACAGGGAATCGACAACTCGAATGTTCGTTGATTATAACGTTAATCCGTCAGATCAAGTAGACGAGTCAATCCAAACTTTTGATGACAATGAAAGTATTCGTTATCAATTAAGTCCAAATCCAGCAAATGATAAGATTCAGTTATTGATAAAAGGTCAATTGAATCAAGACTTAAAAACGAATATTGATATTTTTAATAACAGTGGACAACTTGTCTTAAGTGAAAAGACTAACAGCATGTCTACAGAATTAAATATTAGTAAGCTAGCACCAGGACTGTATTACATCCGTGCCAATAGAGGGTACAATGTCGAGATGCTAAAGTTTATAAAGAATTAGAGTACTGTTAATTGGTATTATGGTCGTCTCAATTATTGGGACGGCCATTTTTAAATTATGATGAAGAGTTAAGGATACTGATACTGAAATAAATCCAAAAAATGCGAAATGAGTTTTTTTTATAAAAAAAATGTAGAGACCAATAAGACCGCTTCTATATTATTTTATTCTCTATTAAAAGCAACTCAATCAATTTTATTATCATTATAAAATTACTTGACTCTCTTTTAAATTATGGAAAGATGAAAAATAAAATTTTAACTGTTTCCTTCCTTCTAAGCTTTGCTTCGTTGCTCTATTCTCAAATAGTTATAAATGAAATTGACCTGACTAATAATTGGGTCGAATTACATAATCCAAGTGGAACGACCATAGATGTTTCATTGATGGCATTATGTAAAAGGCCAAGTTATGCTCGAATTTCAAATTTAAATATTTTGAACGGTAGCACGATGATGGCTCCGAATTCTTATGTTGTTATTGAATGGGCACAAATAAATATGTCTAGCCGTGAGCTAGGCTTATATATCGGAACTGGAGGTTATGCCAATTCTACTCGTATACTTGACTATGTACAATATGGAGGGATTGCTTCGCCGTCTAGAGCGGTCACAGCTAAGGCTGCAGGCGTATGGGATGATGTTAGTACTTTTGTGCCATTACCGACAATGAGTACTAAAACACTTAATAATTTCAATCAAGCTGCACAAAGCGGAAGTGATACAAATTCTAATCATTGGTGGGATGGGACATCTAGTCAGCATATGATCAATGATTGTATTGACAGTTATACATTATTTAATTCTACAAGAATCACAAAAGTAGAAGCTGGTAATGCCGATTATGAAACTGATAATGACATTGAATCCGAACAGCTAATCACAATGACAGCAGTTGTTGATTATGATTCTGCTACTTCAATAGAATTATTAGATGGATTTGAAGTAGAACTAGGCGGACTATTTTGTGCATTTATTGATGGATGCGACGGAGGCTTAGGTGGACTACATTAAATTTAGGTGGACTACATTAAATTGTGTTAAAGATGGTGTATAGAGTCATACTTTGAATAAGATAAATGACTTAGCTAGGATATTAGATATTTAAAAAGAGAATTAGAGACACACCTTAATCTCACGTAGTTGATCTAGAATGTGATTGTTCCGTCCCTTTGTAATAGAGGCGATATTAAGGTCTTTGCAGTATTCTATATGAGTGATTCAAAACTTTAGGTGCTTATCTGATTTCAATTCAAAAAAGTAGGCAGTAAGTCTTTAAACTAATCAATAATTGGATCCGCAATATTGGTATAGCTTAAGATACCAGGCTGCCATTCCATGACCATAACAACAGCATGTTCTAGTGGCACTTTATTCGTAAATAAATAGCGCTCTAAAAGTGTGTTTCACTTTACACGGTCAAGACATACTTCTTTTTATAATAGGATTAATGCGGTTGTGTTTTTCTTCTTCCATGAAACTACCATGTTCGACCGTAATATATTAGAAGATAAACTTTCACCTCCACTCGGCCCTAAGGCCAAATTCATATAAGTGATATACGCAGATTTTTTGCTATATATACTTATATATTTGTCTCTCATAATCAGAATAGATGGGTTTAGTATTAATGAGTAATCATCAGACATCTATCTCACTTATTTGCTTAGTTGGAATATGTGTGGTGATCGCTGGATTTTTATTGAAGAAGATTCACCAACCAAATCTGGTAGCCTATATTATAATAGGTATAATCATAGGCGATGGAGGATTTCAATTAATTGCAGACAAGGAAATGTTAACTTTCATTGGAGAGCTTGGCATTATATTGTTGTTTTTTTTCTTGGGCATGGAGATCAATCTCGATATTTTTGTAAAAGAATGGAAACTGGCGCTATTTGGTACAACGGGACAGATACTATTGAGTGTAGCCTCGGTATATATAATTGGCAGTTGGTTTGATTGGTCATTCGCACGGATATTAGTTATTGGATTTGTCATAGCTCTCTCTAGTAGCGCCGTGATCTTCAAAATCCTTGAAGAGATGGACTTATATGACACTAAGATTGGGCAAAATGTCAGTAGCATTCTCCTGTCTCAAGACATCGCCATAGCACCAATACTTATAGCCATTACAATTATTGGTGGGGAATCATTAAGCTTCGCGTCAATAATGCTAAAGATTGCTGGAGGGGTGATGATCATAAGCATCATTGCCTATATCTATGTGAAAAAAGAAATTAAATGGATTCCCTTTAAAAAGTCTATTTCACAAGATCATGAATTACAGGTATTTATGGCGATTTTTTATTGTTTTGCAGGTGCACTCATAGCAGGACTATTTGGTATTTCAGAAGCTCTAGGAGCCTTCGTCGGCGGATTAATCATGCATGCCAGCAAAGCCACAGAATGGATACATGACGCTATTCATTCTTTTAGAATTCTCTTTGTTGCTATTTTTTTTATTGCGATAGGAGCTCAGATAGATCTTACATTTATTAGCATTCATTGGATACAGATTACAACTGTACTATGTGCAGTCTATCTGACGAACCATCTTATCAATGCGTGTATACTTAGGCTCTACGGTAACCAATGGAAAGCTGCTATCTATGGTGGAGCCTTATTAGCTCAAATTGGTGAGTTGAGCTTTTTAATCGCATTGACAGCACTACAGAGTGGAATTCTTAGTGATTATGCTTATGACTTCTCTATTTGTCTGATCTCTCTGACTATATGTATTAGTCCTTTATATATTCTAGTGTGTAAAAGACTGCTAAAACTGTAAGATACCACTCTCAATTAATGAAATATCCCAAGGATTAGTGTCTCCATATAAATTTATTGATATTTTTCCCTTTGCAAATCCTGATGAAGGGCTTTGGACTGAATAATCATATTGACTATGAACCACTGAAGTTACAATTAGGCTAAGTCCAATTGCAACTACATAACATACAATTTTACTGTTTTTTAGTTTCAAATAAGTTGTTTGCAAATTGATAATTTCTAAAATATTATCTAATTGTCATATGGATAAGTTGACCAGCTTCCATTAGAAAAACACGACAAAATCTCATTAGGTCCGTAAAAAAGCCATTCACGTTTGTAATTTTTTATAAAATGAGATTCGTCGACAGATATAGTTCTATAATAAAAGGAGCAAAAAAGAACTCAGAACGCTCTGCTTTAAATAATCTCGTTGTTATTAGAACTATCTATAATCGTGCTATTAAGAATGAATCAATCCAAGTCTAAATTTTATCCATTAGGGGTGAATAAAATTCAGATCAAATTCCCGCCTACAAAAAAAGTAGGTCTATCAAAAGCTGAAATTAAAAATTTGGAAGCTTTAGATTTACCAAAAGGAAGCCAAGATCAACGAGCCAGGGATTGGTTTCTGTTGTCGTATTATATTGGTGTTACTAGGGTGGGGGATATACTGACCCTTCAAAAGAATGATGTTGATTTGGTAGCTTCCAGATGGATTTACCAAATGAATAAAAACAAGAAAGTATTACCTGTAATTTTAGCAGATAAGGCAAAGCTAATATTGCAAAGATATTTGAAAGTGAGCAATGATTCATCTCCATTTATTTTCCACGAATTATTACATATTGAATCTACAAAATAGATCTTGCTTATTCAAAAAGCTATAAAAAATGGAACGGCTCAACTAAATAGATATTTAAAAAATGTAGACAAATTGATTGGACTGAAAATTCCATTACAGTTTCACGTGGCACGACATAACTTTGCTTCTCAAGCCGTAAAATCTGGAGTAAATATTGTGACTGTAATGTCGGTCCTGAGGCACGGGAGTCTAGATGTTACGAGACAATATTTGAACAGCTTGTTAGATGAAAATATTGATGAAGCGATTTTACAAACGATAGAATAGTACATGAATTAACCGCAATCGAAAAAATATGGAGCGGAACATAGTGAAGCGATACCGCTGAATATAGTAACTCATTTTTATTATCATAATGATTTATCGGAGAGAAAGTAAAAATCGGTCGCAAACCGACTAAAATATTCTACAGCTTATCTGGAGAAAATGAGTGTTTTAAGTATTAAAATATGATCTATTAAGTCACTGTCCATCGTTATCTTGCTTCATTAATTTACCAATAAAAAATCTCCTATAAGTTCTATTTCGAGATCATCTACAAATCGACGCACAATAGCTTTATATACGTATACGCCAACTTCTGCTTCTTTGCCATTGAATATTCCATCCCAGCCGATTTCATTATTTGCTACATTTATATTTTGCACTGTATAAACTTTATTTCCCCACCGGTCAAAAATAGCGAGATCTATTTCATCAAAAGAGTTATTTGGAATTACTGTAAATCGGTCGTTATTTAAATCCGAGTTTGGTGAGAATGCATTGGGAACATATATAAGATCCGAAAAATCTGCTGTGATTCTAATGAGGCGATCAAAAGAACAAAAACCATTATTCACAGACAGCGTGACTGTGCCTTCTTTTTCCAATAGAATAATTGGTTGAGCGCAGTCAAGGCAGCTCAGATTAAAATCATTAGACTCCCATTGCCACACATACTGCTCATTATCTAAACCCTCTGGATTTAAATTAATCGTGTCTCCAAATATTGCATTTAGTCTTATAGGAATGTTCAACTGAAATGTTGTATCCAATAAAATTTGTTCTTGAATAGAATCAATACAACCAATGTTATTCTCAATGTAAATTGTATATAGACCAGCACTCAATTCATCAAATAATTGCTGTGAAGTAAATGATTCGTTTGTTATTGAATATTGAAGTGTTTGGTCATCTGATATGACTTCGATTGATCCAGCTCTTGGGTTAGTACAATTCGTGTTATTTACAATGGTCTGCACACTCAGATCTGATGGCATCATAAATTGAATCGTATCTGTTATGGTGCATCCATTGCCATCTGTTATTGTAAACGTATAAGAGCCTGGCATAATGTCTAGTCTTTGAAATGCGTTCACTCCATCATTCCATTGGATAGTGATAGGGTCAACTCCTTGTGTGACAACATCTACAATTGCAGGAAAATCAGAAGTACAGTTCAGGTCATCTAAAATGATGTCATACATAAATACATCAGTTGAAGAAATTGTAACGGTATCCATGTATACACATCCTGATTCATTCGTCAGTTCTACACTCAATAATCCTGAAGGTATATTTTTAATGATATTTGTCTCTTCATTTGTTGTGTTCCACTCTATACTTAAATCGGTAGGTATATCCTCATCACCATTCCATAGGACTTGAGCAGTCAAACTACAATCTGAATCAGATGCTAATATAATATCAACTTCAGATTTCTCATTTTGTATAATAATGACATCCTCAAAGTCGCAGCTTTGACAATTAGATAAAAACCGAATCGTATCAGCGGGAACAGACAGGTCACTTTCAAATACAACTATCCCACCTATATCATCAATAACACGATTTGTACTCACAAGACTAGCTGCACAATTGCCAATATCAAGAGGTTTCACCGCTATACTATCTGGATTACAATTTTCAATTATACGAGTTGTTTTATAAGATTCACTTTGACTTAGCGGTAGACTGGTAAATAGACAGCTACAACTTTGGTTGACATCGACTATAACATGTAAGGCGCAAATAATAGATGGATCAATGAGAACAGTATCTTGAATACGATATACTTGATCTTCAAATTTAGATGTGCTAATTATCTCTTGATTGACAATAATTTCAGTAGGATCAATAATCGTATTCTGATTTAAATCACCAAATACAGTTAATGAAATATCACCATTATAGATAGGATTTTCTGTTAAAGCAATATCTCCTAATAATTCAAATCGTATTCTATCTTCATCACTACCTATGATTCTAGTTTCACTATTAGTGAAAGATATATTTGGCTTCCATCTGACTTGTTTATTTGTCTGATATGCACGTGTGATAAGATGGCTTGAGACTGATCCATCAACACATTGTTGATCAAGACTTGAAAGTAAAAAGGCACTGATATTATCAATTCGACAAACATCAATGCAAGAACCGTCAAATTTTAATTCAACAACTAGACTGTCCGAAATACTAGCTGGAATGCCATCTGTAATAATAAATATATTATTGAGCTTATCATCACTGAGTTTTGATGACGGATCATCTAGACTAACACCATTTATTTTTAATGAGCCACTATAGCTGTCCATGTCTTTAGGTATGAATAAATGTAGCTCTGGATTCTCTAGCTGCTCTGAGCTATTCGTTTGTATAACCATGCGTACACTTGCAGTATCTAGGCATTGCTCTGCTGTGACGCTATTCAAGTTGAGTTCAAATTTTAAATCCTCTTCTCCTATAAATGGAATTGATCTGGAAAACAGCAGAGGGCTTTCGACTGCATCGCCACAATTACTGCGACTAATAGCTTTAGCTGTAGTATTAAATAAAACATCATTTACACAAACATCGCTAAACACAAGACTAAAGTCCAATGATGATACATTCAAAGCTGATAAGCCTGGCAGTAGCTGGTCATTGATTAAATTTAAATCCAAAATCAAACTATCATTTACTTGTATCGCTGCAGAAACATCTTCTGCATTACCCTCTGGATCTATTAAGAAAAGAGAGTAATTTGCGCTAGGTAGGTGATTAAATACAATCATATTTTCCACTAGATCAGCTTGTCCAATATTGGATAATCTGAAATCTAATTGATTATCATCTATCGTTTTTATCTCTTGAGGAAGTGCCGTCCATTCCAACTGTGGAAAACCAGGAGGGCTAAAGGAGACTAGCGTGTCAGTATAAATTTCACGATTACATGTGTCTTGGAAGAATTCTGCCTTTCTGCCAAATTCAAAAAACAAACTATCAAGGCCACAGCCATGGTTAGAGGTATGAATAACAAATAGAGTCGGCTTTCGTGTATTAAATAAGGTATCCCCATCAGATGCAATAATAAATGCTGATGATATTTCTATTTCAACAATACTATCGCCAATAACAGTATTCTGTGAAGATATGGGTCTTAGGATATCATCAAAGGGCGGTTGATCTACCAAAAGTGCAGTTGTTACAGAATCGATCTTCATCTGATCACTTTCATATTTCAAATAATACTTAAACTCATCTGTTTTTCTTTGACCTTCAGATATAATATTATCAAATCTAAAAAAATCAACAGTTTTATTAATATTCCAACTTGCTGTAGGTAGTGTATCAATAATTTTAAAATCATCCTCTGTAGAAAAAGTTTCTGGAGTAAAAATCAAATCACGTGTCTGAGAAAATGTATATAGAATTGTATCTAAACTGCCATTTGCATAATCAACATATTCTACAACACCATCAACTATAATTTCCTGGGCATCTATTGGCGGATTACAGACGGATTTGATGATAAGGCCAGCATATATAGCATCACCCAATTGGTCTGAATAAAACTTTAAGTCGCTATCAGAAAAAGAATATCTTCTAGATCCATCTGCATTTAGGATTTCTTGTGGAACAACACTAACTGCAGTATCTATTTTGAAACCATCACTAAACGCTAAAAAATTTTCACTTAAAAATAATATATTATTATTTACGATAAGAAAATCACTTGTGACTTCAAAGCCTTCAGGAATCGTATAATTTATAGATCTGAGATGTGGCTTTCTTCGAAATTCTGGCTCAAATTCTATGTCATTGACAATACCATCGTAAAGAACAGTTTCTACTATGAATTCATCATATATTTCTAAAGATTGTCCCGAGGAAAAATTTGTAGGTCTGAAGAAGTCTTCTCTAAATACTTCATGAATGTATATGGTATCTGGATTATAAAATACTCGTCTTGTACAATTATTCTTTAGCTGTACATTAGTGATTCCTTGCAATGTACCAGATCTAGAAAGTCCACAACGAGTAGTATTAATACAATCAGCAGTGAAAATAATTTTTAACTCTAAAATGTGTTTGCCAGCTTCGTCTAAACAAGGCAGATTAAATGAGGTTTCAGAAAAATCAAATGATATGGCTGATTCATTTTGGTTAATAAACAAATTAGCAGAGCATCGATTGATCTCTGAATTATTAGTATTATTTACTAATACAACATCAGAACTAAAGACATTAAATTCATAAAAATCTAATTGGTTTTCTGTAAGCTGAATTGAAAAAGCACTTAATTCTTCTGCGCACTCAAATGCAAATGGAATTTTGACCAACATTGTATCATTATCAAAAAAGAATCGGTTGTTAATACTCGAATGGTTTTCGAATGGATCTCGTTTAATGGATTCAGATTGATCAATAAATCCAGCAGTTAAATTAAAATATTCTATTTGTCCCAATACAAGTTGGTCAATTAATTCTGGCAAGGACTCACACCTAGTATAGAAAGGCGCAGATATAGATTCCCATGAAGGAATAGATACATCACAATCAGTCACACAAGGCTTAGATAATTGAGTTCTGAATCTTGGCAAATCATATTCCACGCATTGCTCACACACTGATAAAGCAGAATCGTAGTTTGTATTATTTAGGTCACAAACAGCTATAAACTGTATTTGTATACTTGATCTGCTGCTGTCTAATTCAGAAAATGACAACTGCATAAGTGTTTCATTCAAAAGTTGTGGGGTCAGCACAACTGTATCATTAGCATCATAATATAAGATGTCTACAGAATTATCCCATGCCACTGTAGATGGCACATCGACAATTAACTCTAATTCATTTGTTTCACAAATTCGAGTCATATTAGATGAAGGTCTGACAGTGTAGATAAATAGTAATGTATCGTCTTGTAGAATGAATCGGTCATTACTTTGATCTATTTGTAAAGCGTCAATCGAAGCAATTGATCCAGTAAAATAATCAGTGATATCCGAAGATCTAGTTAACCCGCCATTTACAGAACTATTCAGACGACTTAATCGCTGGTCGCAATAATTCGTAAACTCTAAAAAAGTATCAAAGTCTATATCCAAGGTATGTAAGTTCTCCTGGCAGTTCTCTTTTAATATGAATTGTAGATCAAAAGTCAGGCTATCCCCTAAAGTTAATCATCAAATTCTCCATCTCCATCTAAATCATCTAAACCTCCTTCACCGTCAGGATCTGTAGTAATGGATTGAAATTCAATGAGATACTCGGAACTAAACTGTATATTTACTCGAATTTGAACATCACCAATTTGAGCAAACGCATCCAAACATTCTCCAAATCTACTACGGGGACCTGAAGAAACAAGGTAGGTCAGCTCATAAATATCACCAATACTTGTTTGTTGAATGCCTTGAAAGTTACGAATGACGACTTCAGTTCCAAAAGGTTCACATAGTCCGTAATTGACTGAACTTCGATTCGCCACATCTGTGGACACAATATTATTGTAGAATTCACTATCATCAATAAATTCCTGGGTACTGACACACGAAGAAGCAGAACAAATAAATCCAATCTCATAAGAGATACTTCTCAAATCACAATTCTGCAATACATAAACAACATCAACAGATAAACTGTCTTGACTGCCCAATGACGAATTTTCAATAAAAATGGTGTCTCCAAATATCCTGCCTAAACTTGTGGTTTCAAGTGTAGCAAACTGCTGATTTGGTGTCGGCAAAATATAGAATTGCTCAATATCGATAGATCCAGCATTAAACAAGCTAATAGATTTATGCAGTTGATTTGTAACAGCATCATATGTATAGTCAGAAAACTGAGTATCTATGAAAGGACTTTTAACAACTGCTCTTTCTTCAGATTCGAATAAGCAATCAGACTGTGTTTTTAAAGTAATTGATGTGAGTAGTGTGGTAAAGGCGCCATAACATTTTGGCTGGATTATAATTTCACCTCTTTGAAAAGTACAGCTTCGTAAATCAGGATAATCAAAAGCAATTGTTCTGGAAGATGATTCCTTCAAAACTAAATCTAGATTATTGCTGACATACTCTATATCCTCCGAAAATGAAAGTTCTAAAACTATGTCATTAAATGTTGTATTGAATAATTTTTCTAAATCTAAAGTATAGCGAATTGGTTGGCAAAAATCGACGATCCCGTCGTTACTTATATTTACATCATATTGTGATAGAACTACTGAACTAATCAAACAAAAGGGTACAACGACACTAAACGAAAATGTAGATCTCGAATAAAATCACTTACATTATGTACACATACAACCAAAAACTTCAATTTAAGAGGTCATGCCATGAACCTTATTCTTAGATGGTCTTCTAATAATTCGCAGTACTATACTACTTTATTGATAAAGGATTTTATTAGTAAAAGGATATTTCCGTAGAAAACGCTTATAAGATTTGTCATTTTTATCTAAAAAAAAACTTCATGATATTAACAAATTTTGTGTCAAATACTCAATCTCATACTTAGAAACCCACCTACTTTTGACTTAAAAGAAAACCCTACTATTATTCAGTTCTGTATTCCATTAGACATAGGCAAGAAAGGGATTTTCTTTTTAATAAGATCAAATTATAGAGGTTTGTTTATAACGCTATTGCTTTTCATACAAATCTATTACATCAAAGATTACATGAAGAACTAAAAGGTACTAAATCTTCTAAACTTGGTGGTTCATTCCCCTACAAGTGAAAATAGTTAAAATAAGCTGTGTAAGTACCAGAATAATTAATAAATGTATTCATTCGAGTATAAAGGCAGAATCCACTTATCTCGAATTATCTCACCTCTTTTCAAATCTTCACCTCACAATAATCGAGTATAATTTGAATACTATAAAACTAACATGCCTAATCAAATGCTTAGGGAACAGTACTTCACTTGTAAACTTAGGAATTTTAAAAATGATTTACTTTCAAGAGCAATCAAAATACTCTCATTTATAATCTTCAATGCTTCATTTATACAAAAAGTAACATTAATCTGAAGTACTGAATATTGAGAGCTCTTAACTCCGTGAAGACTTCATAACCCCCTTCTTCCAAAAATATTCAGATTTATAAAGTTATCAGAACATGTCCAAAATGATATACTATTCTTCGTCGACCCATTTGCATAAACCTTCGAACATCTAAATTTACATAATATTAGCTATTCAAGGTCATAAAAGTTACCAACTTATGCTTAAAATTTACATCTGAATCATGATTTAGAGTAAAGGAGATAAGGTCTAAGAAAATTAAAATCTTACTATTACAAACCGTACCTTGTTTTTTTAAACAAAATTTTCTTTTGAATAAAGAATAAGTAGTTATTCAATCTTCTCATTTATCATAACTTACTGATAGACAGGGAATTATTAACAGATAAATTTAAGATGTCTAAAATTTTAGAATTCATAGCTAAAGAAACTGATGGGAAAAACTACAAATCCTATCAGTACTGCTTTGAGTCAATAGATATTCCTAAACTTGTCTATGAAGACAAAAAAGGGATTCAGGTAAAGAAAAAAGGCGAAACAGACAGAAGTCTGACCCAATACAAGTCTTTAAAAGACTTAGCTGATAAGCTTAGCAATTCCAGTTCGCCTTTATTTAAATATTTCTTGGATGGCTCTAGAAGAACGTACAAAGTAGATGATATTGCCTATGGGAGAAGACTGTATCCAATAATTGCTGGTCAAATAGGAGTTGCGGTTTGCGAGAGAGTCGATAGACATTCATTTAAACCATTCCTGCTTAGTAATCCCCTTGTCATCTCTATTCCTGAAAACGCTAATGCAACGACTTCTTTAGGGAGCAATGATTTATTTTTCAATAACTTAATGAATAAGATAAATCAGCAGACTATATTAAGAAAGCAAAATTTGAAAATTGAAAAAATACTACCTTATAAAAACACGGCATTAAAAGATAATGACAAATATGAGGATAGAGGAATCGCTAAGATTCAGAATGAAATGATAAATTTAGAACAGAATATTGTTTTTAATCTTGCAAAAAAGAAGAAGCTAAACGACAATTCATTTTTAATTAAGGACGGCTCTTTAGAGTATATGAAAACTAGTGAATCAAAAGAGTTGTCTCAAATTAAATCTAATTACGACTGTGTAGTTGGGGTATCTAAACTTTTTAATCCAGAAGCCTTATCCAATGATGTCAAAGATATTTCAAGAAAAATCGCAGAACTACCTGTGTATTGCAGGACTCCTGCATTCATGTATCAAACAGAACGAATACCTGATGTGAAGTTTTCTGTGTGGTATCTTAGAATAAGAAAAACCAATAGTCCATTTGAAGGTGTTCTAAAACTTGAGAAAATATTAGTACGAGATATTCAAGAAGATGAGGGCCTAGACTCAGATGAAATAGACTTGATTAGTGCAAATATTATTAACGAACGGAATCCAGTATGCTATGGAAAAGATGCAAGATGGGCTAATCATTTGTATCCTGTTTATTTAACGGAAAACTACATAAAGAGTAAATACTTGAGTGATTTACACTTTATAAACCTTTTTTAAAATGGGAAAAATAATAGGTAAAGTAGCAGCAACTGAAAAAAAACCTACTACTATAGATGAATTTTACTTTTGGACTGACAAGCAAAGAGTACTAAATCCATTTGACGTCGTAAAGGTGGAACATATTGAGGAATCAATCACTTTTGGGATAATTGAAGAAATTTCCCACATAACAGACTCTGCCAGTTATCTGAGTAACTTTATTTCAAGCGATTTTGGAGATGTCAATACCGAACCAAATTCTTCCAGAATCGGTATGAATTTCGTAAAAGCAAAAGTCTTAGGAAATAATAAAAGTATTTATACACCTGTATTAGATGGTAATAAAGTAAGCTTAGCAGAAAAGGGTGAAGTATTAGAAGCTCTTGGTTTAAAGAATGTAAAAAATCCACTTATCTGTGGTTATATGGATATGTATCGAGCTGAAGACAAAATATCACTACCAGTACATTTTAATTCTCAATTTCTAATTGGACCTGAAGGTGCACACTTAAATATTTCTGGAATATCTGGATTAGCTGCAAAAACCTCTTATACTATGTTCATTATGAAAGCAATTCAGGAACATTATCTGAAACAGAAAAAAGGGGTTGACTCAATTGCTTTTGTAATGTTTAATGTAAAAGGTAGAGACTTACTGGCTATCGATGAACCAAATGAAGAACTAAGCAAAGAAGAAAAAAATAGATATGAAAAGATGTTAGAGTTAAGTTCTGAACCATTTCAAAATGTGAAATACTTTTACCCATATTCAGATCAATCAAAGTCTAAAACTTATTCATATGGTAATGACAAAGATATTGACATACAAGTAGATTTAGATAAAGGATATAAATACAAATATGTATTTGAAGATGATAAACTCAATCTTGATTTATTATTCTCAAATATTGAGGATTCAACAGGAACTATGGAATCAATTATTAATTTTATAATAACTGACCAAGGGGGATTTGATGAAGTGTCAAGTTGGTCTCAGTTTGTTAGTAAGGTTGGAGAGTTTACTAAAGCTGGTAGAACTTCAGGAGATAAAGAAATTTCAGTTATGAGTTGGAGGAAATTTAAGAGAATAGTTTCAAAAGCTCTTAATAATTCAATATTCAGCAACAGAGTTGTACCTGAAAAAAATGAAGTAAGATTAAGGGATTCAATTATAAATATTGAAAAAAATGAAATAAATGTTGTTGATATAGCCAAACTTGATCAAGACTCTCAAGCTTTCGTTTTTGGAGATGTAATAAGAGCAATTTACGAATTGAAATTAGGTCAAGAAGAAAGAGAAGAAAGTGAGATTCCTTCTAAAATTGTAATCTTCATAGATGAATTAAATAAGTATGCATCTAAAGATATTCCAAAAAATTCACCTATTCTTAGACAGATAATTGATATTTCGGAGAGAGGAAGATCCTTAGGAATTATTTTATTTTCAGTGGAACAGTTTAAAAGTGCTATCCATGACAGAGTAAAAGGCAATTGTGCAACTCATGCATACGGAAGAACAAATGCTATAGAAATTTCTAAAGGCGATTATCGATTTATTCCTTCTGTTTACAAGAACATGATGACTCGTTTAGACCCTGGTGAATATATTATTGAGCATCCTGTTTTTAGGTCGCTTCTAAATATTAAGTTTCCTCGACCATCATACAAACAATTTCCAAATGGCTAATTCTCAAACAAAAATAGGAAAAGATGTCATAGAGTCATTGACATTAGGTATGTACGAAGATTCGAAATTCATATTTCGTGAATACATACAAAATAGCGCTGATCAAATAGATAGAGCGGTTGAAGTAGGCTTACTTGGTAGCTTGCAGGATGGACTAATTGATATTAATATAAATATTAATCAAAAGAAAATTACAATCACTGATAATGCTACTGGGATTAAATCTTCAAAAGTTCAATCGACTTTAAAAGACATAGCAAAATCAGGAAAAGATAGAACTAAGAACAAAGGTTTTAGAGGTATTGGGAGACTTGGTGGTTTAGCTTATTGTGACACTTTAACTTTTGAAACAAGTGCAAAAGGAGAGTCTACAAAATCTACTTTGATATGGAATTCTCAAAAACTTAAAGCTATTATAAACAATAGAGCTACTAAAGAAGATGCAATAAAGGTAATTGATGATGTCACAGAATTTTCAACATCAAAAGAAGACAAAAGTGAGCACTACTTTAAAGTAATTCTAAATGGTGTATCAAATGAAGAGCTTCTCGATAAAGATGATATTTACAGTTACCTTTCTATGGTATCACCCGTTCCTTACAGTAAAGGTTTTATTTATAAATCTCGAATTTATAAATACGCAAATAAAAATAATCAAACGATAGATGAATACAAAGTCTTTGTTAACAGAGATCAAGTATTTAAAAGCTACTCCACTAGTATCTATATTGGAGAACCTGGTAATAAGAAAAAGATAGATGAAGTATATGACATCGAATTTTATAATGTAGATGATGAGAATGGCAGTACTATAGGTTGGGGATGGTATAGTATTTCAAAGTTTGAAAAAGCAATGCCTTCTGTAAATACAGCCCGTAGCATTAGATTACGAAAAGGAAATATACAAATAGGCTTAGAAGATTGTCTTACAAAACTTTTTAAAGAAGCAAGAGGTACAAAATATTTCTTTGGAGAAGTCCATGCAGTTGATGCTGAGTTAATTCCTAATGCAAGGCGAGATTATTTCTTAGAGAATGATACTTTAAAAATTTTTGAAAAAAATCTAAAACAAAAATTCGATGAACTGCACAAGCTGTATTATTTCTCTTCTAAAGTAAGGAATGAGCAAAAAAAGATAGATGAGCTGAAAAAACTAAGTAAAGAAATAAAGGAAAAATCTAAGGTTGGATTTACAGACCTGCATGAAGAAGAAAAATATCAGGAGAGATTTATAAAAACCAAAGAAAAAGCTGAAAAAGCGGCAAATGAGCTTGTCAGAACCAAAGAAAAAGTAAAGGCTTCA
>ENA-ORXT01001553-ORXT01001553.1-marine-metagenome-genome-assembly--contig:-NODE-1553-length-30497-cov-9.052005_pt1 | contig 30497 bp, 29 predicted proteins | sample MGYA00237868_ERZ511482 | MGnify/ENA metagenome assembly ERZ511482 | reverse complement strand
TTACCTAATCCTATCTCGATGATTTTTCTTAATGTATTCAGTTCAAGATCTGATCTATTATTTTCAACTCTTGATATATAATTTCTTGTAGTGCCACATTTTGCTGCTAGTTGTTCTTGTGTTAGCCCTGCATCAATACGTTGACTTTTTATTATTTCGCCTATCTTATATCTTTCATTCCTTTTGACATCTGGTTCACTGTTTTGATATAGTACGATTGGGTCTAACTCAAACGAAACATTAAATTCTTTGCCTGATTTAAGCTTGATCTTCTTTTTGACAGATTCCCAACAAAGAGTATTGTTATTAATTGAAACAGTTTTGAAGACTTTGCTTTTCATTATTTGTTTACTCGTTTTGTCTTTTTCAAGGTTGAGCTTTTTAGATAATTGCACAAAATCTATTATTCTATGTTCGCCATTGTTTAGGGCAAAGTAAATTTTGAATCCACTTATTTTATTGATTCTTATAATTCGTGGAGTTGATTTTATTTTTCTCATGAGATTCTTAATTTAATTCATTCCAAATTTCTTGAAGTTCTGCTTTATGCTTTTTCGCCCACTCTAAGACCTTTTTTTGTTTATTCTTTGGTAAATCACCTTCTAATACTTCAAGAGTTTTAATTTCTATTAGTGCATCATATTCGGCAATGATTGCATGAAAATGCGGTGGATTATGGTCGCCAAAATAGAGGACTATCTTAACTCCTTCGATTATATAAAATGTTGGCATAGTACCTAATTAGGTACAATATAATCGATTTTTACTTGAAATGTAATTTTTTGACTTTTGCTTCTCTATTACATCAAGATACCGTTTACTGGCTCGATGCCTGGCGGTAGATCAGACTCTCCAAGCATTTCTCTGAGGTCGATCTCTATAGTTCTACTCAATGCTAGCATAGGTATATCGTTACCTAGACCTTCAAATGGATTTTCAGAATAATCTCCGACTAGTTCCATCATGACGAATACCCAACCGACGATCACAGAAAAGGGAATGGAGACCCATGCACCATAGATACTCAGGTCGTGGAATTCATTGACCATTCCCCATGGTAGCAAGAAAATAAATATGCCGATGAAGATACCGCTCATATGTCCATATTGGCGAGGAAGAGGAAACTTTTTGATACGTTCGCATTTGCCTTGTAGGGTGTAAAATTCATTTATTAATTCCTGCAATTCTACATGTCTAAAATCATCGATAATATCATCCTCCCTGAGTTGCTTGAGTTCTTGAGCTTGATGGTCTAAGATCTGAGTCGCTGTATTCTTGAAGTTTATTAGTTGTTCATATTTTTCTTTAGGTAAGAACATTCTTAGGCAATCTTCAGTTACATCGTCTTTGGTCAGACCGACACCCAGTTCTTCTTTTCTCTTAGCTGCTCTTTTAGCTTGCTTGTTTCCTTGAGATACATGCTCCCATTGTGTAGGTATTAAGAGTTGGTTCCTAAGCGTAAATAGCCATCCGATATGCGTGTAGATGAGCCGTTTATGAATAGTATACAATTCTTGATCAGATAAGTTATTTTCTCTAAACTGGTTAGTGGCATAGGATCTCACTGATGCGCCCCATGATCGACTGGAATTAACTATTCCGCCCCATATCTTTCGCGCTTCCCAGAGCCTATCATATGCTTGATTATTCTTAAATCCAACATAGAACGCAACAGCAGTACCGATCAAGGAGATAGGAAGCCAAGATATCTTTAACCACTCGAAATGGAATAATTCAAAAATACAAACTGCGGTGGTCATCCATAATATGAGCCATATTAGGTGACGTCCCGTGAATTGAATGATATCTTTAAAACTGAAGTTCTTCTTTACATACATAGTTAGCTATTCTTTTATTCGGCACTATTTTTCCGCGCTTTTGCAATCTTGGATATTAATCGATATAACTTCCAAAGGTTATCTTATCACTTAATATCTTAGGAGCATTCCAATCATGCGATGATAAATATATGCATTCATTGGACTTTACATATTTGTGCACTTTCTTTACCGTCTCTTTGGAGCTTTTGTTTAGCAAAACTACATCTGGTATCTCTGCACTTAATGTAGCTAGATTATAAGTTAGATCTCCCGCTATAAAATAAGTCGATTGACCATCTTTCACAATGACTGATTGGTGGCCCACACTATGACCTGGAGTAGGGACGATCGTTATGGATCCATCTTTGGTCACCTGATGGCTTTTTGCAAATATGCCTTCTGCACCACTATTGTACGTTACTAATTTTGGGTCAAACCAAGTAGGCCAATTCTTTTGGAAATATCCATTCCCAGGTCCTTTTTTACTTGTTGCCATATTATATTCATCTTGAGAAACCAGCATATCACAATGAGCAAAGTGGGATAAACCACCTATATGATCACCATGAAGATGCGTGAAGATTATAGTCTTGATATCTTGCATATCAAATCCCAGCTTTAGCAACTGGTGGTTTATTTCTTCCTCTTCTTTGATTCTTGTTTGGACTACTTTATGATATAACCCTCCTTTAGGCAGATACCCATCTTGGTAGATTTTAGCGGTCTCTCCTGTATCCACTAAGATCAATTGCTGGTCAATCTTTATCAACCAGCAATAGGTCGGCATCCATTCTCCCCATTTCTCTGTAAATAGGATCTGAAACAATCGAGATAGATTATTACTAGCGCCAGTGAGTTGAAATTGTTTACACCTGACTGTGCCGGTTTGTATTGGATAGATTTCCATTGCTAAGGTTATTAATTCAAAACATAAGACTAAAAAATTAATGTTACACTACCACATCAAGATATAGCTGCTCCACCTTATCTCTCGCCCAGGGAGTTCTTCTCAAAAACTTAAGGCTTGACTTTATGGAAGGATCTTTTTTAAAGCAATTAATATTGATCTTAGCAGCTAACTTTTCCCATCCTAATTGTTCTACTAATGAATCGAGAATAGTTGCCAACTTAACTCCATGTAATGGATTATTGGGTTGTTCTTTATTTTCCTTTTCCATTTGTAAGTATCTAGTCTTATACCTTTAGGGAATATATTGAAATTACTAACCGAATCCCAAGTCACAGAGATTTAATACCAATAATTTACTTTGAGGATCACTGCGCGGTTATTAGTTTGTATGTTTCTCATATTGGGTATACCATTGAAGACATCATAGTTGTCCACAAAAACAAAGAACACATCTGACATTGGAGAGAATCGCCACTGCAATCGGGAGTTGATACCCATATATTCATTTTGGTCTACATATTGAAATAGGGTAGTCCAAAGTAAATTTTTACTGAAGCCGATCTCTAGTTTACTTAGTAAAGCAGTGATGACTTGATTGCCGTAAGGTTCAGGAAAATCCAACTTATTCCATTGATAGCCGAATCCTAAATTACCCCAAGGCTGCGCACGGAAGTTGATTTCGGCTTCTGCACGATTTAAGGTCCCGTTATAAAAATTTCCTAATTGACCGCCTAGTCCAAAGTTGACAACCTTCCGTTCATCAGTAGAATAAGAAGCAGAGACGTTACTGTAGGTATATCTTTGTCTAGGAAGCGGTTCAGCCCCTGATACGAAACTAAATGGAAACAAAAGTTCGATTTCATTTCGCTCAACTCCCAGTGAAAATTGTGCTGTATTACGAAATGCGGCAGAATAATTAAGCTCACCTACCCACTCATTAAAACTCCAGTCTGGATTGGTATAGTAAACGTTAGTGAAGTCAATACTATGTCTAAATATCTTGCCCTCCTTAGGCCTTATTCTATAGGTAAAGCTGGCTATATTATCATTAAATCCTACACGGATAAAAGTATCTCTCGCAGCATCATAATTTACAGTTCGTTGTACGAATCCCATGTCTGCAAAATAGTTCTCTTGTACAGTTGCACTAGCAACTACAATTTCCCAGAATTCATCTTGATATTCAAGGCCATAAGTATAGAATCCAGTCTTACCACTTATCGCTGGTTTAAAAGAGTGATGCATACTTGCCCATGCACCTATCTTACCATCGTCTCTAGTGTATCTTGCCTCAAAACTTGTATTCCTTCCATAGTCTTGGCCAAGAGTTTCCGTTCCGCTGAATGCCTGCCTGTTTAAGAACATACCTCTTACGTAGGATCGACCAAAGTTTTTCTGGATACTCACTGCACTTTGGTTTTGTGCATTCGAGTTCTCACTATCCAACGAATGAATATTCATAATACCCAGTCGGGTCGTCTTATTCAAATTACCCGTTAGTCTCGCTCCGTATAGTATGGGGACCGCTTGTCTTTTGCTATCGAGTCCGATCCTTCTCGAAAAAAATGGACGTACGCCAGGATATCCAAAATCCGCAAACAGATCGCCATTCTCCAAAAAGAAGGTTCTTTTCTCAGGAAGAAAAATATTAAACCTTGTTAGATTGGTAACTAGTTCGTCCACTTCTATCTGAGAAAAATCAGGATTAAAAGTAAGGTCTAGATTAAGAGTAGAGGTAATTGAAACTCGTGCATCTAAACCTGCATTGGCAGACCCATCAAGTTTTTGCCCTACTGCCTTACTCGCCGATCCTGTGACATAAGGAATAAGATTGAAGTTTCCTTTTTTAGGGGTAGGAGCTTTATCAAATACTAGAGCACCCGCAAAAGCAACATCTGGAGGCCAAAATGATTCTGGTACTGCAGTCCAATTATGATATTCATTTTCATTGGTATGGTTCCGTACAAAGTTCATCCCCCATTCTGGTTCGTCTGGGCTAAACCGAAGTATCCTTAGAGGAATGGCCATCTCCATAGACCAGTAATCCTCTTTCACTTGGACTGCACTGTACCACTTGTTACTCCAGTCGCTATTTATATCTCCTGGTGATCGCAGTGCATCCCATTGTTGGCCAGCAGCGGTAACGCCAAATAGGAATCCATTGGTCCTAGTATTCAAGGGGTCCAGTACGATTGCTATTCCATCGTTATCCCAGTACTCATCTCTCCTTAAGGATTGGATAATAATATCTTCTTTCTGAAAGCATTTAGCCGCTACATATAGATTATTCTTATCGTAAGTCAGCATAACTTCCGTTCTAGGATCTGCCCCTTCCGCAAAGAATGGTGACTTCTGCCAAAAATCTGAACCAATATTGGCGTTAGCCCACACCTGATCTTCTAACTCACCATCAATAACTACAGGTGTACTCGTCTCTGATATCTCTAGCCTGAATATTTTTTTGAACTCTTCTACTGCTGGTTGAGCCGACAAGAGTTCAGATAGACAAAGGCAAATAATCGTCAATAGTTTTTTCACTTCTAAGTACACTTTAGAGTACAAAGCTAACAAACATATTATAATAAATTGTATATGTTTGGCTGGTTCTTATCAGTTGTTTAAGCTTAGTGATTCTTTGATGCTTGTATCGGCAATAAATGCAGTTTTCCCAGCTTTGGATTTTGGGATTTGAAGAATGACTATAGTGTTTACCGCGAATTTATTAGATGAAGTCTTGAGCATTAAATTCTCTTAAGCTCGATGTTTACCGACCTCCCAATTTTGAGACAAATATTTCTTAGCAAATTCATAAGGCTGATCTTCAATTTGTGTTGCCATGGAATCATTCCATCGATTTAAAAAACCAAAAATAGAAATGGTAGCAACGATCTCTACGATCTGCTCTTCTGTAAAGAATTTTTTTAGTACAACATGGTGGTTGGCAGTTACCTGATTGGGAACACTACCAGCAGCCAGTGCAAAATCTAGCGCAGCTTTCTCTTCTTCAGAATAAAGATCAGAAGTTTTAAATTCCCAGATGTTTTGCAGTTTTTCAATAGATACTCCACTCTTGTGAGCTGTGTGAGCCGTATGTGCTTGACAGTATCTACAACCAGCAGCATTACTAGCTACGTGTGCAATCAGATCTTTCAAGTATCCGGGTACTTCTGATTGGCTTGCCTTTTTTGCTTGTAGTGACCACTTCATGTTTTTTAACATCAGCTTGATACCAGTCCAAGCTGAAGTATTTGTAGAAGAAAACCCTTTGATGTTTGCAAACAGCATAGAGAAGGCTCCAAGAATATTTGGCTTCTTCCCCATGGCATCTAAGCTGTTAGGTGCGAAGCCCATTGCTTTAGTAGCTTGATCCATAATGATATCGTATTCTTTCATAGCTAGATTTTTCGAGTATTAGGGTATGACTGCGTTTATAGTATTTAGTGAGATAAAGCAGAGATAAATTTTTCTCTTACTGGAGTCTCGTAAAAATGACTTTTCCTTCTTTGATTGTTTGTATTACTTTGATATCCTTGATCTGATCGGGGCTTACACTCAAGGGGTCCTGGTCTAGAATTGCAAGATCTGCTGATTTCCCAACTTTGATAGTTCCCTTAGAATCTTCCTGTCTGTGCTGATATGCAGCGTTGATAGTTATGGTCTTCAGTGCTTCTAGTGGTGTTAATCGTTCATTCGGTCCGAGGATTTTTCCACTTCGAGTAGTTCGATTAACAGCGGTCCAAATCGTAAACAGTTGATCAAGAGGGGTAACCATATAATCCGTATGGTTGGTGCAGATTATACCCATATCCATACTGGTTTTTAATGGGCTTAGGAAAGAAGCTCGTTCTTCTCCCAGATTCTCTAAGTGTACATCTCCCCAGAAAAATGCATGATTAGAAAAGTATGCAGGTATCATGTTATACTTTTTGTATAATTCTAATTGGTCCGGCCGTACAAATTGTGAATGGATAATGACGTTACGTAGATCATCAGAAAGTTCAGGAAGGGAATCCAAGATCTCCTGATGGGTGTCTAAAAGGAGGTCTATCGCACCATCTCCATTAGCATGAGTAAACACCTGTATGCCTAGGTCATAGCACCGACTCATTAATCCTTTTAACTGTTCTTGACTGAGGTTGGGGAAGCCTTTACAGTCGGCAGCACAGCCAGGCACTTCCGTCAGATAGGGCTCTTTGAAAAAAGCAGTCTTCCCTTGTGGCGATCCATCAGATACTATTTTTAGTCCGGCTAGCCTTAAGCCATTTTTAGTTACGCCAAAATCATCAAGACCTTCTGTGAAGTAGGTCCGCGCATCTAGAAAACTTGCTAACACTTCTACATCTAATTTTAATTTTCCTGTAGCTGCCGCCTTCTTGAAGAACTGGTAAGTTTTATGATCGGTCAATCCATCCTGAGCAGTAGTTATACCATACGAGGCGTACATATCCTGCACTTCTTCTAGGAGAAACATGGACTGCTCAACAGTTGGTTTCGGTAAATTATTATAAACTAAATAAACTGCCGTTTCTTGTAGTAAACCACTTGGCTCGTCTGACCCTGGGAGCCTTATGATCATCCCACCTGGAGGAGCCTTTGTGTTTTCATCGATTCCGACCTTAGCTAAGGCTTCACTATTGGCAACAGCCATGTGTGCTGATGTATGAACGATAAAGACCGGGTTATCAGGAAACGCAGTATCGAGGTCTAGTTTATTAGGATGTCTTTTTTCTTCTAAAAGGTCGGGGTCATATCCCCATCCGATGATCCACTCTCCTTTCTTTATGGAATATTTTTCTTGTTGTGTTTTTAGTGCATTGACTATGTCTCCTATATTTTCGATCGTATTGACAGGTGGAGATGATAGGTTAGCTTGCTGGACTAGTGACATAGCTAATGAGATATGACTATGTGCATCTATGAATCCAGGGACTAAAGTCTTGCCTTCGAGATCTACAACCTGAGTGGAATCTCCTTTATGCTTTGACCTTATTAGGCGATCGCCTACGGCTAGTATTTTTCCATCTTTTACAGCAATCGCACTTGCAGTAGGGTTCTCTTTTTCTATGGTGATTATATTGCCGTTGTGGTATATCAGATCTGCGATTTCTCCTTTAGGTGTTGATTGGCATGAGATCAAGATCATTATGAGCAATACCATACATATCATTTGTAGCCGTTTAAGATTCCAATAATTCATAAGTGCGTTATTAGTTAAGATTCACTTCATTTCGTAAAGTAAGATTCATCAATGAATCACAATTGAGGTAATAGAAAAAAAATCGGGAAACTCGTCTATAGTTATCATAGTAAAATAAGGATTACAATTTTTAATCATTGCTAGTCAAACTTGCAAAAACTCCGGCTAAGCTATTGCTGAAATTTACCGAATGTTGCCATCATATTTAGAATCAAGCCAAAAACATTTATACCAGGGCCAATTATCATAGCAGCGGTACAACAATATAATTCTGGAGTTTCTAGGATTGATTCGATATGTTTTAATACGCCACCATAGCCTAACAAGACAACTGACAGCCCCATGAGTATTCTATAGGTCGTGATTTTCTTGACAAATCCTGGAATCAAGAATAGCGCATAGACGGTCATAAATATGCTGCCTAGAATAGGATCATTGGATGTCCATTGTTGCGCTCCATTGGAAATACTCAGATAGCTACCTGCATTAAAAAGCATCCCTAGGAGATAATAAGAGACTTGTAGTTTCAATAAAGTCCTTAATTGCATAGCGCAAATTAAAAATTATTGAATAGGAATAAAGGTGTCTGATAATTCTGGTAAATGAATTGTTCTCTCTTGTACTGTTCGTTGAGCAATATCTAGGCTAGCGTTTTCTAATTTCAAAACGCCTCTTGGGCAAACCGCAGAACAGACTCCACAACCTACACAGGATGATCTCACGATATCTTGTCCTTTCTGTGCGTAAGCTCTGACATCTATCCCCATCTCACAGTAGGTAGAGCAGTTACCACAGGAGATACACTGACCTCCATTAGTCGTTATCCTAAATCTAGACTTATACTTCTGTACCAGACCTAAATAAGCCGCCAGTGGGCAGCCAAATCTACACCAGGTCCTGTTACCCATTAGCGGATAGAATCCAGTACCGACCACGCCCGCAAATCCGGCGCCTATCAAGAATCCATACCAACCTTTGATAGAGTCACTACTTATGAATAAAATATTCTGACTACCCGTGAAGTAAGAGTATAGTACCATGAGCGTCATCACGACAGCAAAAACTAAAACGCCATGAATGATCCACCTTTCAAATCTCCATGCACTTAGACTTTTATCAGATAACTGACGATAAGGATCACCAAGTGTCTCCGCTAATCCTCCACAACCACATACCCAGCTACAGTACCATCTCTTCCCAAAAAAATAAGTGATCACGGGAACGCCCACTATAGTGAGTACAATACCCCAAACAAGCATAAATATCCCAATGCCTCCACTAGCGATCAACTCATCAAGATTATAGCTAAAGAAGAAATCATAATCAAGTGGCCAAATATTCTTAAAATCATAGTAAGGCATATTTAATCTCATCAATATCTCTGGCAAGAGAAATGCAATACAAGTCTGAAAAAATACAACCGAGCAGGTTCTTACGATCTGATATTTGTTATGCTTATATTTTGCGATCATCCTGATACCCATGACGGCCACTACTATGCAGTAAAGAAATCCATACAAGAACCATCGACCTGCGGGATTTCCACTTAAACTCCTGCTGATAGGGTCTACGAGTATTACCCAATTGGTGAGATACGCCGGTACCCAATATAGAAGTATATAAAAACTAATAAGGTAAATGCCTGTTATGACACCTAGCCAAGCAGTATTTACTGGTGATGCTGATCTGGCAGGTGTAAGTTCTTTTTGTCCCTGCTTATAAAATACTAAGTAATATATCAACCCTATAACCACTGCTGTGACAATAGGCCAAAACACATTAGCATTCATTTTGACTATACCGTATAGTAAAGTGCCTACAATGGTCAGCCCAAGAGCGAGGGATCTCGGATTTACCTTTAAGCCCCGTGTCATAGGGGAGTGGTATATGCCGTCATTTTTTATACCTGGTATCAGATTAAACTTAGGAAGTATGAATAGTAATCCACCTAAGATTCCTAGTCCAAATGTCAACCAAAAGAAAAGACTCGCATTGTCAGGCAATAGTCCGACGCTCGCAGATTTTGTATTGTTATAGACATATGCTTCTTCATCATTTATTTTCCAGTTTCCGATCTTGTAATTCCATTCATCGACGCCATCAGGGATACCAGCTTGGGCTTTAGTGTCCAAAGAAGCTTGAGCATCTTTAAGTAGTGTTTTGAAAGTCGAAATAAATTCAAAATTTGAGCGGTAGGTTTTGTTTAGTATTCCTTGTTCTTCTGCAAGTCTAAGTATCTCCGTTCTATGGTATTCAGAATCTACCTGTAATGATTCTTCTGTCAGTTTATACTCGCTGAGTCCAAGGCTCAGGGTGAAGATCCCCAACGCGATGATAAATAAGATGATGCCTATTTTTTCGATCAATGCCATTATTTGCTACTATTTGATAAGAATCTTAAAACCTTATCTAGACTTCTTTTGGATTTCAGTTTTAGTTGTTTGTTCTCTTGTCGATTATAAAGATCTACGATATCCTTTTCATACTCTTTATACATTTCAGGGTCAAAGTTTGCTAAGGATAGGTTGGTCAGTACGGACTCGATATTTGTATTTTCTTTGAGCCACTTTTCACATACCTCATGTCTATATCTTATTCCCATCAGATTAAACCCTGTCACAGCTCCTCCTGCTTTAGCATAATTTATTCTTACAGATCTGTTACCATCAGGATGTTCCCAGTATAATGTATTTTGGTCATCAGGTAACTGACTTCTTACATCACCGTAGACTTGATATTCTATATCTATGAATTTTGCAGAGTTAAACCAGATGCCGGGATCATAAGCTTGCTTATTGCCACAGATGGTGTGAGCAACTGTTTCTCCCATCATCCTACCGGTGTACCAGACAGCTTCTATACCTCTTCTACCTTCTATCGGTTCTGAGTTTTGAGCGCAATCGCCTATTGCATAGACGCCTTCGATATTCGTCTCTAGATATTTATTGACTACTATCCCTTTCTCAATATTAAGCGGACTCTCTTTTAGGAAATTTACATTAGGACTTACACCTGCGGTGAGTCCTACGAATCCACATTCTATTTTTTCTCCGGTCTCTGCTATGATCACGCCTCCTGCAGCACCTTTACCATTGTCTATTATCTCCTTGAGATTATTTTTGAGGCGGAGATCGATATGATGATCTAGTATGTGCCTAGTTACCATTGCGGATTCTTCTGGGGGTAGTATATTATCCCAGTAGCTATCTTCTCGTACCAACATGGTTACAGGAGTTTTTCTACTATGAAACATCTCCGCCATTTCGATACCTATCAAACCTCCGCCTACGATAACTGCTCTTTTTAGATCAGGAGAATATTTTTCCATCTGTTCGAGGTCTTGGTAATTATACAAACCTCTTACTGCATCAAGATCCTGACCTGGCCACCCGAATTTATTGGACTTAGATCCTAAGGCAAGAATCAGTTTGTCATATTTTACTTCAGACTTATCTAGGGATAGCTGCTTGTTTTCAAAATCAATACTATTCACATGACCCTGAATTAGGTCAATTCTGTTTTTATCCCAAAACCAGTCTTCATATGGCTTTGTATCCTCATATCTCATATGTCCCATATAGATATACATGAGCGCGGTACGGGAGTAAAAATATGTGGTCTCTGAAGATATGACCGTGATCTTATGGTCGCTAAGTTTTCTTATCCACCTAGCTGCTGTTATTCCACTAATACCATTTCCTATAATAGCTATGTGCATATTGTAATGTTGTGTTAGAAGTGAATTAGCAAAACTTTTTTGATTACGGATTACTTTAGGTAAAGTACGAATTAATGTAATTAAACTATCATAGTTGTCGTATACGATAATTACTAATTAAATATGTCACAAAACGGACTGCCTAAAATCAATATTGAGTATAAACCCTAGATGAAGCTGAATGTAAGTAGGTATATTAAAGTAGTAGTGCTTACATATTAAAATTAATCGTAATATATTAGGTTAAATATTTTTTAATACACTACCTTTGTTTTGTATTTATTGCACGCCATAGATACTTTTAATTAATTATATGGTTAGACTTTTACTCATTTACATATTTAGCTGTTCATTTTTGACTCTGGGAGCCCAGATTACCGCTACTTTGGAGCCAAATCCTGCATCTATAAGTGTATCTGATGTAACTAGTGAAGCGCCCACTATAGCCAAAGCAACCCTTACTAATACTTCTGAGACAGATACACTCACCATCATGTGGAAAAGAAATGTCCTAGAGCTAAGCGACGGATGGGAGACTAGCGTTTGTGATATTCATAAGTGCTATGGGCCAGATACCGAGGCAAGTCCTGACAATAGACCTGTCGTACTTCCTCCTGGAGCAACTAGCAATTTAGATATATACATATATCCTAATAGTGTTGCAGGGGCAGCAGAAATAGATGTTACCGTTACAGATTTAGCTAATGGTGATAATGTATTAACTGGTAAATATATAATTGACACTACTACGCCAACATCAGAATTGTTCTCTCTCGGTGATATTCAGATTTTTCCTAACCCTGCAGTCAATGCATTCCAAGTCAAGAATGATAAACACGTCAGACGTGTTAAGATCTATAATATTATAGGCAAGGAAGTAGGCAACTATAATCACATAAGAGGAGCTCAATACGATTTAGTTGGTTTCCAGAAAGGAATATATATCATCAGACTATTCGATCAAAATGATCAGATGGTGAAAGTGCTAAGGCTCAATAAAAAATAGAGTTTAGAAGAATTGATTCGTTAATATCCGGCTGCAAAGGTTAACTAGCCGGATATTCAACATAATTTCTTGGTGTTTCAAAAAGTCTTACTTGTACATCTAGGTCTTTACCTAAGGCTTCATCTAGTATTTCCCAGATCAAGAAGCAAAAATTTTCCGTAGAAGCTATTGTCGTTTTAAATTCAGGTATATCTAGATTTAGATTTTTATGATCAAATTTATTTTCAATCTTTTCTTTGATTATATCTGATAAGACCTTGAGGTCAATCAGGTAGCCTGTTTCTGGGTCTACTTCGCCAGTTACCTTTACCTCCATATCGTAATTGTGCCCATGATAATTAGCATTGTTGCACAAGCCATATATTTCTTTGTTCTTCTCTTCGCTCCAGTTTGGGTTGTTAAGTCGGTGCGCTGCGTTAAAATGCGCTTTTCTGAATACAGATATTCTCATTATTATGTGATTTATCCAAACATAACACTATTCTTTATTTTATAGTTTTACAGCACATTGCATATTTTACTATTAATGACTTCACTTGAATTTTAAAAACGTAGTAGGCCAACACAAGATCATCACTCAGTTGCAGAATTTTGTGGCTAAAGAAAAGGTGCCTCATGCCTTGATGCTTGAGACTAAGGAAGGTAGAGGAGGACTTCTACTAGCCATTGCACTAGCTAACCTATTGCAGTGTACGGATATTCAAGATGGTGACGCTTGCGGGCAGTGCACTAATTGTCAGAAATCGAAACAACTTATTCACCCAGATATACATTTCGCTTTTCCTGTGATAAAGGCTGATGGAAAGAAACGATTAGATAGTTTCTCTAATGATTTTCTGAATCAATGGCGAGAGATAGTAATAGATAATCCTTACTTCAGCTACCAGTCATGGTTAGAGAAAATAGGAGCAGAGAAGACAGCTGCTAATATCAACGTAAAGGAATGTAACGAGATCATAAAAAAACTAAGCCTCAAGGCATTTAGTGGGAAGATGAAGGTGCTGATCATGTGGTTACCTGAGTTCCTAGGTAAGGAAGGCAATAGACTGCTAAAACTTATAGAAGAACCCACGGATGATACGGTGATCATATTCGTGACACATAATGGCTCCAAGATCCTTAATACCATACATTCTAGATGTCAGATATTAAGAATACCGCTCATCGAGGATAGCTCTATGGTGACTTATCTAGAGGAAAATCATGAAATAAAGGGTGAAGAGCTTAGTAATGTGCTACAGTTGGCAGAAGGAAACCTAGTAAGGGCTATAGAAATGGCGGATGGAATTGATAGTAATTTGTCAGAAGAAGTAATATCTTGGCTATTAAGAAATTATGAGTTCAAGATCGAGGAAATAGCCAATTGGATTGATAATTTTGCAAGAGAAACGAAGGAATATCAGAAGCAATTTTTTCGTTTTACCAATTATATCTCTAGGTCGGTGTTAAAGAGGCAACTATTTGTTGAAAATAGTGTGGAGACATCAGCTCCTGGAGGAGTAAACTTTGAAAAACTGGTCAAAATTCTAACCTTGGAAAAGGTAGAGGTCTTACAGCAGATCGCTGATGAATCCATAGACGAGATCGATAGAAATATCAGTGTCAAGATCATGATGATGGCTGCTAGTTTGAAAGTTTCTAAACTGTTGAGGGGATAAGATGTGTTGGGTTTTTTTAATCATAAGAAGTGATTTAGCTATGCATGTTACAAAAGCTGAAATATTGGATATCAATAGGATCAATAGCTTATAAATGCATCAATAATATTTTCTAAAACACTTCTGCTATATAAAAGGAGAAGAATTATGGGCTGTTCGAGCTGTGCAAACAACAAAGATGGTGTACCCTCAGGGTGCGGAAGTAATGGACACTGCCTCACAGGAGGTTGTAACAAAATGAACACTTTCGATTGGTTAAACGACATGGAGATCAATGATCCAATGCAGTTCACCATGGTAGAGGTAAGTTTTAAACAAGGGTCAAGGAAAGACTTCTTTCGTAATCCAATATCTAATCGGACGAATACTGGAGATGTAGTCGTAGTAGATGCTGGTAGCGGCTATGATGTAGGGAGGATATCTCTGTCGGGCGAACTAGTTAGGCTACAGCTCAAAAAGAAGAAAATACCTAACGATAGAGAATTTAAGAATCTGGTCAGAGTGGCTAACCGCAGAGATCTAGAAAAGCTAGATGAAGCAAGGGCGCTAGAGCAAGAGACGATGGTTCGTGCTAGGATAATAGCAAGGACGCTAGATCTGGATATGAAGATAAGTGACGTAGAATTCCAGGGTGATAAGCGCAAGGCGACATTCTACTACATCGCAGAAGGTAGGGTAGACTTCAGAGAGTTAGTCAGGCACTACGCAAAGGAGTTTAGGATAAAGATAGAAATGAGACAAATAGGCGCTCGCCAAGAGTCCGCAAGAATAGGAGGACTAGGATCATGTGGTAGAGAACTGTGTTGTTCTACCTGGTTGTCAGATTTTAAATCAGTATCTACCACAGCGGCCAGATATCAAAACATATCGATCAATCAAACTAAGCTGTCAGGTCAGTGTGGAAGACTAAAGTGCTGTCTCAACTATGAGCTAGATACTTATATGAAGGCACTAGAAACTTTTCCCAAAAAGGCCGAGAGACTCAAAACCGCCAAAGGAGATGTTTCTTTTATTAAGATGGATATATTCAAAGGTATCATGTACTATGGATATAATGATCCTAAGTTGAGAGGTAAAATAACGGCACTTACTAAAGAGCGAGTCGCGGAGATCAAGGCAATGAATAAGAAAGGGGAAGTGCCCAAGGACCTCATCGAGTATGTAGCTCCAGATGAAGAATTAGATGTAACGGATTTTGATTCTGATGTGACAGGGGTAATAGATCTGCCGGATGAGAAGAAACGAAGAAATAAGAGACGGAAGCCTAATAATAGAAAGAAAGGTCCAAGAAAAGGAGATAAGCCAAGTGGAGCACGAGGACAGAGAAAGGAAGGGGATAAAAAGACAGACGAGAAGAGACCTGCTGGAGAGAAAAAGTCTGATAATAGAAGGAAGCCGAAGAAGAATAAGTTCAAGAATAAAAAACCAAAAAACAAGGATAAAGAATGAGTTTTGATGTAGCAATAATTGGTTCCGGACCTGGAGGATATGTAGCAGCTATCAGGTGTGCGCAGTTGGGATTTAAGACAGCATTAGTGGAGAGGTATAAAACACTAGGAGGTACTTGTTTAAATGTAGGATGCATCCCGTCTAAGGCCCTTTTGGATTCTTCTGAGCATTTCTATAATGCATCTCACACCTTTGAGACGCATGGTATCAAGCTCAAGAACCTAGCAGTAGACATGCCTCAGATGATCAAGCGAAAGTCTGAAGTCGTAGATCAGAATGTGCAAGGGATAGCTTTTCTTATGAAAAAAAATAAGATAGAAGTATTCCATGGTCATGGGAGTTTTAAGGACGCTAATACGTTGTTGATCGATGGCAAAGAAGAACTGCAAGCGAAGAACTTTATCATCGCCACAGGATCTAAGCCGATAGCGCCAGCAGCATTTAACTATGATAAGAATCGGGTGATCACTTCTACAGAAGCACTCAACATAGATAAACTACCTAAGAAAATGGTTTTGATAGGGGCGGGAGTGATTGGACTAGAGCTAGGATCAGTTTTCTTGAGATTAGGGACAGAAGTAGAGGTGGTAGAATATACGGATAGGATACTTAACGGTATGGATAAGGATTGTGCGAGAGAGCTTAAGAAAGTCCTCAAGAAACAAGGTATGAAATTCCATCTATCCCATAAGGTGACTAGTGTGAAAGGAACTAAGACGAAAGCAACTGTAGAGTTTGAGAAAGTAGCAGGCGGAGACTCCCAAAAAATAGATGCTGATTATTGCTTGATTGCGATTGGCAGAAGAGCCTACACAGATAACTTAGGATTAGAGAATGTAGGAATACAGACTACGGATAGAGGCAAGATCATAGTAGATGAGCACCTAAGAACCTCAGCACCGCATATCTATGCAATAGGAGATGTGATAGATGGAGCTATGCTTGCTCATAAAGCAGAGGAAGAAGGTGTATTCGTTGCAGAGCAACTAGCGGGTCAGAAACCACATATAGATCACAACCTTATACCGGGAGTAGTCTACACTTGGCCAGAGGTATCTTCGGTTGGTAAGACCGAAGAGCAGCTTACTAAAGATGGTATTCCGTATAAAAAAGGAAAATTCTCCTATAAGGCTTTAGGCCGAGCAAGAGCAAGTATGGATACTGATGGATTAGTGAAGGTGCTATCTCATAAGGATACAGATGAGCTTTTGGGAGTACATATCACTGGAGCGAGAGCAGCGGATATGATCATGGAAGCAGTAGCACTAATGGAGTATAGAGCGACAGCTGAGGATATGGCTAGGATATGCCATCCGCACCCGACCTATACGGAGGCGATCAAGGAAGCAGCACTTGCAGCGACTGGCGACCGAGCCATTCACGCTTAAGTTTTTCCAGATACGACGATTACGATTTCACCTTTCACTTTGGTGACAGCCTCATACTTTGTTAGGAGTTGTGACAGTGGGGCGGTAGTTATTTCTTCATGCATTTTAGAGATCTCTCTGGCAACGCAAGCGACTCTTTCTGCACCACAAAATTCTGATAATTCCTTCAAGCACTTGACTAGTCGAAATGGAGATTCGTAAAGTATAAATGTGTGCGGAAACTCACAAAGAAACTTATGTCTAGTCTGCCTGCCTTTCTTAGTCGGAAGAAAACCTTCGAAAAAGAATTTGTCCGATGGTATTCCCGAAGCGACTAGTGCTGGTACAAACGCGGTAGCACCTGGTAAGGCTATCACTTTGATAGCTGCCTTATGACAATCACGAGCAAGTAAAAAACCTGGATCGGAGATTCCTGGAGTTCCAGCATCCGTGACAAGCGCCATACTTTTGCCTTGAGAAAGCTCTTCTACTAAGGCTTCTACAGTATGATGTTCATTATGACTATGGTAAGATCTAGTGGGCGTCTCAATCTCAAAATGCTTCTTTAATTTGCCGAAGTGACGCGTATCCTCAGCAAGGATAAGATCCACGGTCTTTAAGACCTCTATGGACCGGAATGTCATGTCGGAGAGATTACCTACAGGCGTAGGGACAAGGTAGAGCATAGTACTATGCTGGGACTATGGAATAAGTATAATTTTCCATGATCACATTGGCCAGTAATTTTTTACAAGCTTCCTCCACTTTTGCATTTGCGTCGGATTCGCTATCAGCATCCAGCGTAATATCTATATGCTTACCGATACGCACATCTTCTATTCCTGCGATGTCAATGCTGTTCATGTTTTTAGCTACGGTCTTACCTTGAGGATCTAGTAACTCTTTGTGCGGCATGATGTCTATAGATGCTTTGAATTTCATCATTGGATTGTTTGTGCAAACTTAGTTATTATTCCATTTAATAATATATAAGCGGTTATCATTTTTATTGAAAATGATAACCGCTAGTCTTTAACTGAAATTTTACACTTTTTATCAGCTTTTTCTATGACAAAATGCGTTTATACAAAGTAAACACGTAACAAATGACTAGACTTCGACGGACTCTTTACTTTTTGGTTTGTCTCTCCTGCATATCGAGCACTTATCTCAGTTCTCAAAATAATATCTCTTGTGACCGAGCAGTACAAATTGTTAATCCTTCTAACTACTGTTCGGCTCTAGGGGAATTTAACAATATTAATGCGGCTAGCATTCCAGGAGAACCAGTCTATGGGTTAGATAATTGTTGGTCAGGGAGGGAAGAAGATCTACATGATGTTTGGTTTAGATTTACAGCACTTGCGAAAGCGGTAAATATATTGGTCAATGGATCTGCGAATGGAGGTACACTGATTCAGCCACAAGTGAGTCTGTATGAGGATAATGGATGTTTTGGGAGTATAATCCCTAGAGCGTGCGAAAGTGACGGAAGGGGTGATGGTGCAATAAATCTTTTTCAAGGAGGATTAGTGATTGGAGCTTCTTACCTAATAAGAATAGATGGGAGAGATGGAGGTATCGGTACCTTCCAATTGTGTCTGAATAACTTCAACCCGCCAGTAGAGCCAGGACAAGATTTCTCAGGTAGCTCAGTGCTCTGTGATAAGACGACATTCACAGTCCAGACAGTATCTGGAGGAGGCGCTAATTCTGATGAGGCAGCCGGAACGTGTCTAGGAGACCTTGCAGGAGATTCTGAAAATCAAAGCACATGGTTCAGCTGGACTGCTGCCAATAATGGAACGCTAGGATTCATTATATCGCCGCTGCTAGAAGATGATATCGATTGGGTATTGTTCGAATTGCCCGATGGAATCGATAGAGGAGATACAAGGTTTCAGATAAGGTGTAATGCAGCTTATGGAGGTAATGCGCCGGGCATAGCCTCTTGCGGATCTTTGACAGGTATGAATGATACCTCCACTGATCTAGTAGAGGACGGAGGATGCGAACCAGGAGAGGATGGGTTTGTGCGATCATTAGATATGATAGAAGGTACGAGCTACGCACTTCTGATCAACAACTGGGATGAGAGTGGAGCAGGATTTGAATTAGAGTTCACTGGGACAGGAGAGTTTTTAGGGCCAGAGCCACGTTTTGAGCCTGATGTTAATCTTAATATTCTTGAATGTGATACTAGAGTGATATTTACTAATACTTCGATACCTAATAATGGCGAGATAGTTAGCTGGGAATGGAACTTTGGAGAAGGTGCTACGCCTACCTTTGGTACTGGTAATATGCCTCAAGCTGTAGTTTACGAATCTGTTGGGGAAAAGGTTGCAGCGCTTACTGTTGAATCTGATAAGGGATGTCTCGTTACCTACACGCTACCTTTTACCATTCTAGAATGTTGTGATGATTTTTCTGACCTGTCCGTCGACCTTACGCCTACAGATATAATATGTGCAAATATTCCTACCGGCAGGATATTCGCAGAAGGAGTAGGAGGAAGTCCGGACTATCAGTATAGTTTTGATAATGTGGATTACAGCCTCAATCCAAACTTCTTAGATCTGACCGCAGATACCTATACCATATGGATAAGAGATACTAAGGGTTGTGAGCGATCTAGTGACGTTACGATCAATCAGGCTGCAGAATTGACTGTGGATGCAGGACCTGATATAGAGACAGAACTAGGAGTGCCAGTGGAAATAAATGCCACTTATGATCCTCCCGAATATATGGTCACAACAGATTGGTCTCCGACGAGTGGTATTACCTGTCTAGACACGGATTGCTTTGATATATCTGTAATCGCTCCAGGTACGACTACTTATACGATTACAGCTACGAATGAGGCAGGATGCACAGCTCAAGATCAAGTGATTGTCAATACAATAGCAAACTATAATGTCTATGCTCCTAATGTCATAGAAATAGAGGCTGCACTGACTGAGAACAATTATTTTAGACTGGTTGCAGGACCTTCTGCCGCTACCATAGAAGAACTGATAGTCTATGATAGATGGGGTAATAGAATGTATAGAGACACAGACTTATCATTGAGCTCAGGAGTCCCAGACCTTAAGAGAGGATGGGATGCTAAGTTTAACGGGAAATTAGTCGATACAGGTATGTATTCATGGATAGCAAGAGTCAGATTTGTAGATAATACTATAGAGACTATGAAGGGTGATATAACCGTGATGCGATAATGAGAATTCTTAAACTTCTACTTTTGGTAATGATCTACTCTAGCTGCTCCAACGATATGGAACAGATCAATAGGCTAATAGATGAAAAGGAAGTCAAGATGGAAAGGGCAAAGGATGTAGAGTTGATCTATTCTGATAGTGCTGTGGTCAAGGTAAAAGTAATCAGCCCTGAACTCTTAAGACATCTCAATAGAAATAATCCTATCGACGAATTCCCTATAGGTATCCACGTCAAATTCTACGATGCTAACCAGCGAGTAAGTTCCTACTTAGATGCTAAGTACGCGCTCAGAATGGAAAAGCAGAAAAAGATAATAGTCAGGGATAGCGTAGTCTTCTATAATAACAAGAATGAGAAGTTAGAGACCAACGAACTGATATGGGATGAGAAAAACGAAAGTATCAGCTCGGAGAAATTTGTCATGATCACTCGTCCTGAGTTGGGTGACACGATCATGGGATACGGGATAGATGCGAATCAGGATTTTAGCAGATTCGAGATCAAGAGGAAGTTCTCCTCTAAAATGAAATTCGAGAAGCTAACGGAAGCACTCAAAAGTGACGATGAGAAACAATCCTTAGAAAAGTAAATTTTGCTCAGATAGCATTGGTGTTGTTTACTTATTATGACTGCAGTTAAGTATCCAAACTACGGATGTAAAATAACTTTATCTTCGTCTAAGTAATTTTCTATATGCTCTTATTTTGCATCTTCATTTTTTTGATATTATCTGCCTTCTTCTCTGGTGCGGAGATAGCATTTCTGTCTGCAAGTAAACTAGGTGTAGAGATCAAGCGGGATAAAGGGTCTAAGCGTGGCGCGATATTAGCAAGTTTCTATGATCGACCTAAATGGTTCATCGCAACCATGCTGGTAGGTAATAATATTGCACTTGTGATATTCACTTATTTTACGACCAAATTATTAGAGCCATCGATAATTGGATTTTTTGGAGAGGGTATATCTTTGTTGTTGATCACCCTGATCATCACTGTTGTGGTCCTGATCTTTGGAGAGTTCCTACCGAAGACCTTATTCCGGTTGTATGCCAATGACGTATTGTATTTTTTGGCATTTCCGCTGTTGTTCTTCAAGGCATTACTGAGTATACCGACTTGGATAACGACCAAATTCTCTAATGGTATCCTCAAGTATATATTCAGGAAGCCGATGGATACGGATGATATAGCATTGACAAGGATGGACCTAGAGGACTATATAGAAGACACCCTCGATGATGAAGACGAGAATGTAGATAAAGACATATTGACGAATGCATTGAATCTCCATAATCTTAAAGTAAGGGATTGCATGATACCTCGTACAGAGATCACGGAAATCGATATCAAGTCTACCATAGAAGATCTAAAAAACACCTTCAAGGAGTCTGGCTACAGTAGGATACTCATATCTGATGGAGATATAGAAAATATACTAGGCTATGTGCACCATCAACAATTACTAGAAAATCCAAAAAGTATTGAGAATTTCGTTCTGGATATTCCCATCGTACCGGAGGCGATGAATGTCAAGGACTTGATGCTAAGATTCATAAAGAACGGAACGAATATATCCTGTGTAGTAGATGAGTTTGGTGGGACTGCAGGTATTATCACTTTAGAGGATATCATAGAAGAGATCTTTGGAGAGATAGCAGATGAGCATGATGAAGAAGAATTCATAGATTCTGAGATAAATGAAAGTGAATACCTATTCTCGGGAAGATTAGAGATCGACTATCTCAATGAGAAGTACGAAAATCTCGCTCTACCAGAAGGAGACTACCAAACTTTATCTGGCTATATAGTCATGACATCTGGTAATATCCCAGAGGAAGGAGCAGAGATAGAGTTGGATGGCTTCAAGTTTATCTTAGTACTAGTAAGCGATACTAAGATAGAGACGGTCCGAGTAATAAAGTTAGAACAACAAACAGTAGCCCAAGATTAGACTCCGGCGTAACTAACTCTATAGATAGCATCAGCAAAATCATCACTGATCAGCAAACTACCATCTGGCATCCATTCTAGATCAACAGGTCTGCCCCATACCTCATCTGTGTCTTCATCTAACCATCCTGTTATAAAATCACTGTATCCTGTAGAATTATTATTATCATCGAGCTGTACCATACTTATCTTATAGCCCGATTTTTTGCTCCGGTTCCAAGAACCGTGTTCTGCGATCAGCAACGCATTCTTCGACTGGGACATAAAGTTGTAAAACTCACAACCAAGCGGAGCAACATGTGCGCCAAGATTCTGCAGTGGTCGAGTGTAATCCTCACAGTCCTTATCAGTACCAAAGTCCTTATCCAAGGTGTCTCCTTGGTGGCAGTAGGGATATCCAAAATTCATTTTAGCAGCAGTGGCTTTATTGAGCTCACAGGCAGGGAGGTCATCGCCCATCATATCTCCACCATTGTCTGTAAAGAATAACTCGCTCGTCTCTGGATGCCAGGTGAATCCTACAGTATTTCTCACTCCAGTGTGGACGATCTCTAGATTGGTCCCGTCAGGGTCGAGACGGGTGATAGAGCCGAAAATTTCTTCGTCTGACTCGCAGATATTGCATGGCGCACCTACTGGAACGTATAGTTTATCGTCAGGGCCAAAAGCGATAAATTTCCATCCATGGTGTTTCTTATCTGGGAATTTATCATAGATCACTTCTGGTTCTCCCGGAGCTGCTAGTTTTGATTCTATATCAGAGAATTTCAGTATTCGAGAATGTTCCGCCACGTATAGATCACCGTCTTTAAACGCAACTCCGTTGGGCATTGATCCTCCTTCCATTAAGGTGTATTGTTTGTCTATCTTATTATCTCCGTCCGTGTCTTTGAGTGCATATACACTGCCTTCCTGACGTGTACCTACATAGAGTGTTCCAGATGGGCTGAGGGTCATCGACCTAGCATTTTTTACATTTTCAGCATAGACAGAGATCTTATACCCGTTTGGTAGCTTGAGCTTGTCTAAAGGGAGTTCTGCGAGCTCTTTTTTCTCGGCTTTGTTTACCGTAGGTATTACCTCAGCTAGACCAAATACTCTACCATCAAGCACAAAAGTATCTACGACTAATATGGCGATTATCGTCATTAAGATATACAGTAGTTTTTTCATATTATCAATATTTAGGAAGTGTATTTAACTCTATCGTTTAAATATATTAATTTCGAATCAAGACAGTGAAACTTAATATACCCAATATATTGACTTTGGGGCGTATCTGCGCCATTCCTATACTTATAGTGACCTTTCATTATGAAGGTAATAAGTTCGTATGGTTATCATTAGCCATCTACTTTTTAGCATCAGTATCAGATTATCTTGATGGTTATATAGCTAGGAAAATGAATATGCAATCCAACTTTGGAAGATTACTGGACCCTATAGCTGATAAGTTGATCGTATCAACTGTGATCATATTATTGGTAAAGAACGATATCATTTCTGGCTGGCACATCATAGCTGCTATAGTCATACTCTGTCGTGAGATATTGGTATCAGGACTTAGAGAGTTTCTAGCTAAGACAACCGAGAGTAAAGAGGACCTTCTACCGGTAACCTACTTGTCCAAGATAAAAACGGCGATTCAGATGTTGGCGTTGGGATTTTTAATAGGCGCGCCAGCTGCGGCGACTACTATCCTACCTTATTGTCAACCAATAGGCATCGTGATGCTCTGGATTGCATCCGTGATTACAATGTATACAGGATACCAGTATCTAGATAAAGGATTGCGAATTATAGAAGATTGATCAGCGATCTATGAAGTCGAAACTCCGATTCTGATACGCCTTCTTTTTAATGAATTTTTTGATATTCTTGATCGACTTTAGTGGAGAGTCTATTGTGCGTTTATTGATGAGCCAGCCAGGGATCATTCCTCCAGGATCAGCATAGAATTGATGGGTTATACCGAGCTTTCCATTGTCAAGATCTTTGATCTTCCAGAAGCCCTTGCAGTTGGTTACGAGAACCCCTCTATCTTTTTGTTTTCTTAGAAAATCGTTATCGAGACACTCTACGTCTAAAGTGACTGTAGCGCTAGCAGCATCATAGCTGTAGTCGGACTGCGAATAAGTAAATCTATCTTTTACCGGAAAGGGAGTCTTAGTATGCAAGAATATCTCAAAGTGGGTCTTCCCATCAGAATTAATAATACTGGCCTCCTTATGATCTGGAAATATATCAAGGTAGATATCCATGTCTTGCAGTACAGCGACCATGCTTTCTAGCGTCCCTTCTATTTCTCCTTCTACCTTATATTCTTTAAAACCAGAGCCAGTCACAGATCGATTATAGGCTTTTATGCCGTCTACCTCTTTTTGAAATTCCCAGTCTTGGCTGTAGAGGGATATGGATGCTAGGCTCAGTAACAGTATGATAGTTGATTTCATAATAGTATAACGAGGATAGATACTTAAATCTGCTTAAGAAATAGTTAAGTAATATTCTTGATAATATACATCAATTCACTGGTCATCATTGCCGTAGCTCCCCATAGGACTTTTCCATTAATATCATAATATGGAACATCCTTGAGTAGATAGTCTCTAATGGTGAGGTCCTTCTTCTTTATGTTTTTTTGATCTAGTAGAAGGGATAGCGGTATCTCGAGTAGTTGTTCTACTTCACCACTGTCTATTACAAATTGTGGTCGGGTAGTACTATATGCAACATATGGATAGACCATAAAATTACTCACATAGACAAATACGTCCGAGAGTTGTCCTAGGAGTTTAATATCTTGTTTTTTTATACCGACCTCTTCATCAGCTTCTCGCAAAGCGCAGGCTAATAGAGATTCATCATATGTTTCTAATTTGCCACCAGGGAGGCTGATCTGCCCAGCGTGTTTGTCTCTACGATCTCCAGAGGAGCGCACTATATATGCTAGATGCATCTTGTCTTTGATCGGATATATTAGGGCTAATACGGCTGCCTTTTTATAATTATCAGATATGAGATCAAAATAACGATCAGGACTTGGAGCCATTAAAAATTGGGCTGTAGTACCGGGGAGAGGTTTCTTCAGTTCTGCCTCTAATCCAGCTAAGAATATATCATGATCTGTCATGAAAAAAGCATAAAAAAAGCTCTAGCCAAAAAGACTAGAGCCTGGGTTAAAAAACCCGTACTAAGGGTGTTAGAAATATAAAAATTAAACGTTTGACTGTTTCAGGTAATTCTCCAATGCCATACCCATAGATAGGTTTTCTGGAGAAGGTGCCTGAATATTTATATGAAGACCTCTGTCTTCTACAGCTTTACTTGTCTTAGCGCCAAATATAGCTAGTCGTGTCTTATTCTGCTTAAATTTAGGAAAATTTTCGTATAAAGATTCAATTCCCAAAGGGCTAAAAAATACTAATACATCATATGTGACGCTACTTAAGTCGGATAGGTCACTAGAAACTGTTTTATACATCATCGCGTCCTTATAATCAAACTCATGCTTCTCTAAGAATGCAACTACATTTTTAGCGCCTAGGTTAGAACATGGAAGCAGGAATTTCTCATTCTCTTTATGTTTCATGAATGAATTCTTCAGATCTTCTACTTTTCTCACCCCCACGAATACCTTTCGCTTTCTATAAACTATGAATTTCTGCAGGTAATCAGCGATTGCTTTTGTTAAGCAAAAATATTTGGTAGTCTGAGACATCTTGACTCTCATCTCCTCACACATCCTAAAAAAGTGCTCTATCGAATTCTTACTCGTGAAGATGATAGCTGTATAGTCATCAGGTCTAAGTCTATTTTTACGAAACTCTTTCTCCGTGACCGGCTCTACATGGATAAAAGGTCTCCAATCAATCTTTAATTTCCACTTGGCTTCGATATCAAAATATACTGATCGTTCTGGTTTCGGCTGACTGATGAGTATTGTCTTTACAGGCATGTAATCCTCCTTGAAAGCAGTTTTACCTTTTGACGCCATATATATCAGTGTTTAGAGTGCTATTTAACTAACTGATTACCAGTTTTTTATAAACGAAATAATCCAAAAAATGGGTGCAACTTCGAAAGTGCAAAGGTATATAAAAAAATGAAAATAACTCAAGCCTTTTATCCGCGCAGCAATAAACAATCCTCTGATCTGACGCAGAAAATAAAATATGGCAATTACTCCTAAACCGACGTAGATCAACTTGGGCCCAAACGGAGCATAAGCAACTAGAATATTAATAGGAATAAGTAAGAGTCCGACGATAATATTGAACATGATAACCGTAAAGTTATATTGCTTGGCTTCCTTGTCAAGAGGGAAAGTCAATTGTAGTATAAAGGTGAAAATAAGCCTTACCATATATATTGTAAGTAATGCTGCAAATAGTACCAAGAAAACTTTATATCCCTTTATCTCGAATTTGTTGATCAAGAGCTGATATAAAAAAAGCGAAGCATTAAGAAAGAATAAAAAATACAATAGCAAAAAGAAAAAAGAGGAACCATTGTATTCTTCTCTCTGAAGCAGTTTGAGGTAGTTATCATTGGTAACGGCCCTGTAGAGATTAAGGAAACTCTTTCGCTTGAGATTTATAACGACAGCTAAGATCAACAAAGAGACGATCAGTATCCAAAAAATAAAATTCAAAGAATAGTCTATACTCTTGGACGCTGCTAGTTTTGGTTTGAGATTAGAGAACCAGCTAGTATTCTTTTTTTTACCTGCGTCTGCTACCTTGCTGACTTCGGTATCAAGGACTACGGGAGTTTCTAGACTAGTACTGCTAGTATTTAGGTCTAGCTGATCACTTGTTTTTTTGATATTGAATGGATTAGTACCATTTATGATCTCCGCAGAACTCACTAGAGGGGTATCACTGACAACACTGATACCTGTATCGCTACTTATGACTGAGTCAGATCTGATCAGCGCTGTATTGTCTTGATCTACTGTATCATTTATTGGCTTTATCTCGGAGGGTGCAGCAGGGCGGGCATTCTGAGTGATGATGATATCAAAAGGGTTAACTCGTTGCGCTATAGCGTTGCTGCTTACAAGGAAGTAAGTAGCTAAAGTTATTATGATAAGTTTGACCCAATGCATCATTAGCTTGTAAAAATAAGGATTGACTGTAGATATATAGGTACTTGAGGCAAGTTGAAAGTTTTAACAAGCGACTATTCAGTAGTTTATTTGACATAAGTAGGAGACATATAGCGTTAATATTTAATCCGTTGTTAACGACTTGTTAAGCGAAAACTTGTACAAAACGGATGGTCTAACTTTGAATACCATGCCTAATTATCTAATACGTCGATTATTAATTCTAGGTGGCATAGCTATCCTTGGGATCATCTACATACAGTCGTATTGGGTGATGAAGAGGTTGGATATAGAGGAAAAGAAGTTTCACCAATCTGTAACCATAGCCTTACGTACAGTAGCTCAATCACTAGCAACTTTTAATAGATCAAGCCTTCCTAAGACTGACCTCATCAAGCGAGAAGCATCCAATTATTATGTGGTCAATATCAATGATGCCATTGATGCTAATATTCTAGAAGACTATTTGATAAGAGAGTTTAATGCTGCGAATATAGACACCGATTTCGAGTATGCGGTCTATGATTGCCTCAGCGAAGATCTGGCTTATGGAAAGTATTGTAGCCTCAGTACGGATACCAAGGAATATAGTAGATCAGAAGTATTCCCGAAGGTCAAGGATGAAAGTTTGATATATTATTTCGTAGTCAAATTTCCAGAGAAAGAGACCTTCTTACTTGAGCAAATGAGGATATCGATCCTCTACAGTGTGATAGCTTTATTCGCTGTCTTATTTTTTATTTATTCTATCTGGGTGATTCTACAGCAGCGAAAGTACAGTGAGATGCAGAAGGACTTTATCAATAATATGACGCATGAATTCAAGACGCCTATATCATCCATAAAAATAGCCTCCGATGTGCTCTTGAGAGATGAAACGCTTAATGCTAACAAAAGGCTAAAGCAGTATACCAACATAATCAAGGAGCAGAATGAGCGCCTCAACAATCAGGTAGAGAAAGTGCTGACGATGGCCAAACTAGAAAAGAGAAGCTTTGAATTGAAAAAGGAAGAGATATCGTTTCTCAAGATACTCGAAGATATTGTCAATAATGAAAACCTGAAATTACAAGAGACCAAAAAGAGTGGAGAGATCAAACTAGTGATGACCGATATCAGTACTCAAAAGATCTTTGCCGACCGGGTACACTTTACTAACATGATATACAATGTGATAGACAATGCGATCAAGTACTCTGGGGCATCACCGGTAGTAGAAGTATCAGTAATAAGTAAGAGTGGTTTTGTAACGCTGACTATCCAAGATAATGGAATGGGGATCAGTAAAGAAGATATCAAAAAGGTATTCAAGAAGTTTTATAGAGTTACTACAGGTGACGTACACAATGTAAAAGGGTTTGGTCTAGGCCTTTTTTATGTGAAAGGTATTTGTGATTCTCATAACTGGACGCTAAATCTTAATTCTAAAGTAGGAGAAGGCACTACATTAAAGATCGTGATACCAACAATTAAAAATTAATCATGGAAACAAAACCAAAAATACTCTATGTCGAAGATGATGAGTCTTTATCATTCTTAACTAAAGATAATTTGGAGCTAGGCGGGTATCATGTCGTACACTGTGCAGATGGTAAAAGCGGATTGGATTCTTTTAATCAAAAGGAATACGACCTCTGTGTTCTAGATGTTATGTTGCCAGAGATGGATGGGTTTGAACTAGCAAAACGTATCAGAAGTGTTGACCCTGAGATACCAATCATCTTCCTCACAGCTAAAGCCCTTAAAGAAAATAAACTAGAAGGACTAAGGTTAGGAGCAGATGATTATATCACTAAGCCATTTAGTATCGAAGAACTGATACTAAAGATAAAGGTGTTTCTAAAAAGAAAACACATTACTAATATTACGGAAAGTGATATCATCAAGCTAGGGGCTTATACCTATGACCATAAAAATCTAAACCTCAACAGAAATGATACGTCCAAGAGTCTTACTCAGAAAGAAGGAGACCTACTTTATCTTTTGATAAAGCACAAAAACAACATTCTGAAGAGAAGTGTGATCTTGGAAAATCTATGGGGTGAAGATGATTATTTTCTAGGTCGCAGTATGGATGTTTTTATTAGTCGACTTAGAAAATATCTTAAGGAAGATGCAACGATCAAACTAGAAAATATCCATGGAGTAGGGTTCAGATTAAACTGCGCGACAGATTGATAGTATAATCAGTAATTGCTATATGAATGAATAATAATCGTCGGGATATTAGCGTATTAATACCATAAAAATTGAGAGTAATGAATAGGAAAGAGTTTATGTCAAAATTGGGAGTTGGGGCAGCATTTGTTTTGACAACACCTTGTATCATAGGATGTACAAAGGATGAGGTAACAGAAGGGGAAGTTCCAGAGATAGACTTTACAGTCGACCTTAACGATGAAAACATCTTGAGATCACCAGGAACCTTCATAATAAAGAACAGCATCGTAATTGCCAATAATATAGATGGACAGTACATAGCTGCCACGGTCAAGTGTACCCATGAAGGATTAAGTCAAGTCAGGTATGATAAGTTTGCCGATAACTTTGAATGTACCGCCCACGGAGCAAGATTCACTCAAGATGGAGAAGGGCTCAATGTAAACGGGGCAGGAGGATTGACGACTTATAACGTAACGCAAGATGGAGATATTCTCAGAGTATTTTCATAGATCATATTCATAGATCATATTTTTAAATGGGGGACATTTTCTAGATCCCAATCTATGACCAAACCACTGGAAAGACTTTTGGCTATATCTTTTCCGTAAAGTACTTCTGCTAAATAGAGTGCGGCTTCAAACGACTTTGCGCCGCCAGCTGATGTGATATATTTGCCATCATGCACAAAGAGCACATCGCTTCTCACGTCTAGATGAGGAAACATCTCTTGATAAGCAACTATGTCACTAGGAAAGGTAGTAGACGTCACACTATCTAGAAGCCCAGCCTTAGCTAATACGAATGCTCCATCACAATGAGAAGTAACATAGATGGCTTTATCAGCGGTAGTTTTAACAAAGTTTATCATAGCCTCATTCTCTAGGTCAGTATCAAGATGATGCTCTGCACTAGGGACTACAAGGAT